>MDSZ01016114.1_pt1 | contig 10097 bp, 10 predicted proteins | sample 811201 | NCBI WGS metagenome assembly MDSZ01 (sample SAMN05326647, study PRJNA326480) | marine metagenome | isolation source: seawater | place: Indian Ocean: North | collected 2010 | reverse complement strand
CTGAGCCATGATCAAACTCTCAAGTTTAAAAACGGCGCACACTAGCTTCTATATAAATTCTAAGAATAAAATTTATATATGTTGAAGTGTGTACGACAAATTTTGGTAACCTTAACCGTCCACACTTCTCTTCTTAAATTTTTACATTTTTCATAGCTAATTGGGCAAAAAACCCCAATAATACTTACTAATTTATTGTTTTACCAATAATTTTGAGAAAGTTTGATGCTTATAGGCTAAAATTTTAGGAAATCAAGCATTTAACATGTAAAAAAAGGTCAAAAACGTCATATTTTTAAGTGTTTTTTTTGATTTTTTAAGTTTGCTAAACTATTAATTGCAAAACTAAAAAAATCAAATGTTAAACAAAATAAAAGTAAAAATTAAAAAAAACACTGAAATTTTTGCCTTAGCAATCCTAATTATAATTACAATTATTTCGACCACCTATTACAATCATAGTAAAAAAAAAATATATAACAATTATAGAAATACAATAAACAATATATATCTAAAGAAAACTTTTACACACCTATTTAATAATCTTGAACCAAAATTTAAAAAAATTGATCACAAAATAGCTCCTGGTGAAACTTTCGATAGTATCTTAGAGAGCTATCTTGTTGATAAAAAACAAATTTCTGAACTTAAAAACAAACTTTCTAAAAAAATTAATATTAATAAGCTTAATACAAACCAAAAAATTAAATTAACAATTAATCAGTCAAATAATCAAATCAAAGAATTCATTTTTCAGATATCAAATAAAGAAAAAATTTATCTTTCGAGAGATTTAGAGAAAAATGAATTTAATCAAAAAATTTTAGTCACTAAACTAAATAAGAATATTATATATGCAGAAAATATAATTACGCAAAGTTTATACAGATCAGCAAAAGAAAAAAATATACCTGCCAACACCATTATTGAATTTGCAAGAATTTATGGATTTCAAGTTGATTTTCAAAGAGATATTAGAAAAAAAGATAGTTTTCAAATCATGTATGAGGTTTTCCTAAGTGATAATAAAAAGGTAATGGAAACAGGTGAAATACTTTTTGCAAATTTAAAATTAAGTGGAGAGGATAATTCATTATATTATTTTGATAAAGAAGAAAGTAAAGGTCATTATGACAAAAGTGGTAAAAGTGTAAAAAAGGCACTTATGAAAACGCCGATTAATGGTGCGAGACTTTCATCTCCATTTGGTATGAGAAAACATCCGATAGATGGATTTAACAAAATGCATCGTGGAACAGATTTTGCAGCACCAATGGGAACACCAATTATGGCTTCTGGAGATGGAGTTATTAAAAAAGCTGGTTGGTGTGGTGGCGGAGGAAATTGTGTTGTAATCAGACATAACTCTACATACCAAACGGTTTATGCACACATGTCTAAATTTGCTAATGGAATTCGAAGTGGGGTGAGAGTAAAACAAGGTCAAACAATTGGATATGTTGGGTCAACTGGTAAATCCACCGGACCTCACTTACACTATGAGGTAATAGTTAATGGTAAAAAAATTAATTCACAAACATTAAAATTACCATCTGGAAAAATACTTAAGGGTGAGGATAGAAAATTATTTGAAACAAAAAAAATAAAACTTGATGTTTTGAAATCTGAAAAAATAATCGGATTAAATTAATTTACTTCCGATTGTAAACTATCAACTTTGTCTTTTTCGTCATTATCTGCGAGATTTTCTAATTTTTTATTTTTCTCTCCTGAAGGATTATTTTCTATCGTATTTTGAGAAAATTTGTTCTTTCGATTATTTTCTTGCTCATTTAAAATTCTTGTAAAATGATCAGCATGCTGAAAATAACTCTCTGATAAAATCTTGTCCCCACTAGATAATGCTTCTCTTGCTAAATTATTATACTTGTCAATTAACTTTGAAGCATTATGATTATTTCTAGTTGGAATTTTTCTCTGAAAACTCTCAGTATTTGTAAAATTATTGTTAAATTTATTCCGATCGCCATTAGATTTATAGCCTCTATCATTTCTTCTAAAATTATTTCTTCTGCTATTATTATTTCTAAATGTCACCATATTTTTAATGTTAAATTTTTGTGCTAATTATGCATCTATCATTTTTTGCAAGATCTTTTAAAACTTTATTAATATAAAATCCATTATTAGTTAATAATCTTTTTACAATTTTTTTTTGGTCATGAGCTATTTCTAAAATAAACTTTCCATTATTTTTGACCAGTTTAGAAGCCTTATTTACTATTTTGCTTATTTCCGATATTCCATCTATTCCCCCATAAAGAGCTAACTTAGGCTCAAAACCAACAACTTCATTATCTAAGCTTCTAAAATCAAATTTACTTATATAAGGAGGATTAGATATAACTAAATCATATTTGCCATAAGCGAAATTGTCAATATCTGTTTTAAAAAGTTTAACTCTATTGTGTAATGCAAGTTTAAAAGTATTAATTTTACATATATCTATACATTTTTTACTGATATCTATCCCTATTCCTTTATAGTTTTTTCTTTCTTTTAATATAGATAAAAGTATGCATCCAGATCCAACTCCAATATCCAATATACTCAATTTAGGTTTATTTTTTGTTATTTTAAGAACCTGCTCAACAATTAACTCCGTATCAGGTCTTGGAATTAAAACATCCTCATTTATTATAAATTCATATTTCCAAAATTCTTTTTTTCCCAAAATATAAGCTATGGGTTTTCCTTTAGATCTTTGATTAATAAGAAAATCAAAATATAAATTACTTTGAATATCTAATTCAACTTTCGGATTTAAAATAATAAATTTTCTATCTTTTTGAATTGCTTTTGAAAGTAAAATCTCACTATCTAAAACGGATGATTTAATATTATGGTTTTTTAAGATATTAAAACCTTTTTCTACTGCATTTTGAATATTCATAAATTATAAATTGCTTAAACTCTCTTCTTGGGCTTGTAAAGTAAGTGACTCGATCATCTCATCAAAAACTTCTCCCTCTAAAAATTCTTCTAGTTTGTGAAGAGTTAAATTTATTCTATGATCAGTTACTCGACCTTGTGGAAAATTATATGTTCTTATCCTTTCAGATCTATCACCAGTTCCAATTTTACTTTTTCTATCTAAAGACCTCTCTTGATCTATTCTAGATCTTTCAAGTTCGTAAAGTCTTGCTCTTAAAATTTTCATTCCTTTTGCTTTATTTTTATGTTGAGACTTTTCATCTTGCTGAGAGACACTAATGCCTGTTGGAATATGAGTAATTCTTACAGCACTATCTGTTGTATTAACTGATTGACCACCAGGACCTCCTGATCTAAAAACATCTATCCGTAAATCAGCCTCGTTAATCTTTAAATCAACTTCTTCGACCTCAGGTAATACTGCAACTGTAGCTGCGGAAGTATGAACTCTTCCTTGCGTTTCTGTATCAGGAACTCTCTGGACTCTATGTACACCACTCTCATACTTTAAAGTAGAATAAATATTTATACCTTTTATAGATGCTATTACCTCTTTAAGTCCTCCGGCCTCACTTTTTGAAATAGATATTAATTCTAATTTCCATTTTTTTTTATTACTCACTTTTTCGTACATTTTGAAAAGATCTGCTGCAAATAAACTTGCCTCTAAACCACCAGTCCCAGCTCTAATCTCTATTATTGCATTTTTTTTATCTGCCTCATCTTTTGGCAATAAAAATAATTTCAATTTTTTTTCACTATTATTATTAGTAAGTTTAAGTTCGTCTAATTCGAGATCGGCCATCTTTTTAAGCTCTTGGTCAGATTCTTTATCATTTATAATTCTTTCCAATTCTGTTTTATTTTTTTCAAAAGCTAAATAACTTTTAGCATCATTAATGATCTCATTTAAATCAGAATATTCTTTTGATTTATCTGCAAAAGATTTCTTTTCTATATTTACTGAAGATAATTCTTTTTCCAATATAGAGTGTTTATTAATTAAATCCTCGACCGTTTTTTTAGGTATCATCTTATCCTTTTTCTAATTCAGAAACTTTTTTTTCAACCTCTTCAACTACTTTGGTAATTATCTTTTCGGTTGGGACTTTCTCTACTTGAACACCTGATAAATAAAGCATGTTATTACCTTTCCCACCTCCAGTAATACCTATATCTGTAAGTGCTGCTTCGCCTGGTCCATTAACAACACATCCAATAATAGATAAAGTGATAGGTTTTTTTATATGTGAAAGCTTTTCCTCCAAAATCTTGACCGTTTTAATTACTTGAAAACCTTGTCTTGCACATGAAGGGCAGGAAATAACTTTCACTCCTCGATCACGCAGATTCAACGATTTTAATATCTCATTACCAACTTTTACCTCTTTGACTGGATCATCTGATAAAGACACTCTTATAGTGTCTCCTATTCCATCCATTAATAAAGAACCAAAACCTATAGACGATTTAATTGTACCTGGTAAATAACTTCCAGCTTCAGTTATTCCAATATGAAGCGGGTAATCTGTTTTTTTTGATAATTGTTTATATGCTCCAATGGAAAGAAAAACGTCTGAGGATTTAACACTTACTTTCATATTAGAAAAATCCTCATTCTCTAAAATTTCTATGTTTCTAAGAGCACTTTCAACTAACGCTTCAGGACAAGGTTCTTTATATTTTTCTAAAATATCCTTTTCCAAAGATCCTGCATTTACCCCAACTCTAATTGAACAATTATTATCTTTAGCAGCTTTGATGACTTCTTTAATTTTTTTTTTTATCCCCAATATTACCAGGATTAATTCTTAAACAATTCGCGCCGTTAGTTGCTGCTTCAATCGCTCTTTTATAATGAAAATGAATATCAGCTACTAAAGGAATATTTATAGATTTCATTATTTCTTTCAGTGCTTGAGTCGAGTCTTTATCTGGACAGGAAACTCTGACTAAGTCAGCACCAGACTCTGCAATTTCATTGATTTGTTTAATTGTTTTTGTTACATCTTTTGTAATAGTATTTGTCATAGATTGAACTGAAATTGGATTTTCCCCACCAATTTTTAATTCGCCAACATTGACAACTTTAGTTTTTCGTCTTTTTATATCTCTAAAAGGTCTTATGCTCATCTTATCTATCTAGTCTAAACTCTTTATGTAAAATGTTTAGAGCTTTTTTAATGTTTTTACTATCTATAAGAACTGAAATTTTTATTTCAGAGGTAGATATTACTTGAATATTAATTTTTTTATCAGCTAAAGCTTGAAACATTCTAAAAGTTACTCCAGGTGTAGTCACCATTCCAACACCTATAATAGATATTTTTGAAACATGTTTATCAAATAATAAGTCCCTATATTCTATGTTCTTATTTTCTATCATTATTTTTTTTGTTTTATTTAAATCCTCACTTTTAATTGTAAAAGTTAAATCTGTTTCACTTCCATTTGCAGAGATATTTTGTACCACCATATCAACATTTATTGAATTCTTTGATAAAGGCTTAAAAATTGATGCAGCAACTCCTGGCCTATCTTTTACACCTACCAAAGTAACTTTTGCATCATTTTGTGTTGAGGTGATTCCGGTTATAATTTTATTATTTATTATTTTTGATTTTTTGGTAATTAAAGTCCCAGAACTTTTTACAAAAGATGATTTGACTTCAACTTTTATTCTATTGAGTCTTGCATCCTGTATCGAAACTGGTTGCATTACTTTTGCACCGAGAGATGCCATTTCTAACATTTCCTCGTAGGAAATTACTTTTATTTTTTTTGCTTTTTTTAGTTTATTAGGATCTGTTGTATAAACTCCTTCAACATCGGTATAAATTATACATCTTTCAGCATTAAAAAATTTTGATAACATAATCGCACTAGCATCAGATCCACCTCTGCCAATTGTAGTGATTCTTTGATCTTTATTTATTCCTTGAAACCCAGTAATGATAGGAATTCCACCCTCTTTTAGATATTTCATTATTTTATTTTTATTAATTTTATTAATTCTTGAATTTCTGTGTGAGCCCTCTGTTAAGATAGGTAACTGCCATGCAAGCCAGGATCTAGATTTATAACCTTTATGAACTAATCTTCCTGCAATCAATGAACAAGCAGCTTGTTCTCCAGTTGAAACCAGTACATCATATTCACTATCACAAAAATTTTCGCTTATTTTCTTTGATTTTTCAATTAAATCATTAGTTGCTCCACTCATTGCTGAGGAAACCACAACCACTTTATATTTTTTTTTTTTAAAATTAATTATTATGTCAGCAACGTTCTTTATTTTTTCTACTGTTCCAACTGACGTGCCTCCAAATTTTAATACTACAATTTTCATGGTAAAAAGTTCTCAAAAAATTAAAATATATTGATAAAATACATGTTCAATATAAAGTCAACTTACTAATGAAAACTAGCACAATTAATAAAAAAGAAATAGAGAAATTTTCTAAAATAGCTGAAGAATGGTGGGATCCTTTTGGCAAATTTAAACCTTTGCATAAATTTAATCCAATAAGAATATCATATATTAAAGATCATATAATAAATAGCTTCAAAATTAATAATAAAGAGAAGCCTTTAGAAAATGTTAAAATTTTAGATATTGGTTGTGGTGGAGGCTTATTATCTGAACCTATGTGTAGATTAGGTGCTGATGTCGTTGGAATAGATGCCTCAGAAAAAAATATAAATATAGCAAAATTACATGCTGAAAAGAATAACCTGAAAATAAATTATATTTGCAGTTCACCAGAAAATTTAAAAGTAAATACTAAGTTTGATGTAATACTTAATATGGAAATTGTAGAACACGTTGAGGATATAAGTTTATTTCTTTCATCGTGTTCAAAATTGTTAAGAAAAAATGGAATTATGTTTGTAGCAACACTTAACAAAACATTAAAATCATATGTATTTGCTATAATTGGTGCTGAATATATCTTACGCTGGCTTCCCATAGGTACTCATGAATGGGAAAAATTTGTTAAGCCAGATGATTTAGAAAAAATTTTAGAGAAAAATAATTGTAAATTAGAAAAATTAGATGGAATGAGTTTTAATATTCTTAAAGATGTTTGGAAAATAGACAAAGATAAATCTGTAAACTATATAGCTACTTTTAAAAAAGATTAGTTACTTTTATCATTTATCCAAGGTACTACTTCTGTATTTATACCTTCCTCTTTTAATTCTTTAATTTCATTATGTGAGGCCTTGCCATAAATACCTTTTTCTTTTTTTTTGTTGTTATAATGAATAGATCTTGCTTCATAAGCAAAGTTTTCACCCACATAATCAAAGTTTTTTTTTATAAAATTTTGATACTCTTTAATTTTTCTATTAATATTTTTAACTTTGTTTGCCTGCTTATTGGTTATATCATAATTATTGTTTATCAATTTTGGGGCCATAAGGCTCTTTTGAATTTGTTTTGAATTACAATTATGACAACTCAAAAGATTTTTTTTTTTTAATTTTTCAAACTCTTTTGAAGTAGAAAACCAACTGTCGAAAGTTAAATCACAATTTTTACAAATAAGCTTATATTTAATCATAAAATATATTTAATAATAATTAAGTTTTTTTCAATATATTAACTTCTATAATCAGAATTAATCTCTATATATTTTTTGGTTAAATCCATAGTAAATGCATTAAAATTTTTTAAACCACTCGCTATATCTATTTCAATTTCTATAGTATCGTTTTTCATATATTCTGCTGCATTTGCCTCTTTATATTCTGGGTGCAATTTACCATTTTGAATTATATTTATATCTCCTAATCTGATTAATAATTTATTCAAATTTACTATTACACCTGACTTACCTATTGCCATTACAATTCTACCCCAATTTGGATCTTCCCCAGAAATTGCTGTTTTCACTAATGGAGAATTGCAAATTGAAAAAGCAATTTTTTTTGCATCATTTTCATTTTTGCAGTTTATTACATTTACTGATATAAATTTTGATGCACCTTCACCATCAGCTACAACCCGCTTAGCTAAATTTAATAAAACTTTATTTAAACATAATTCAAAATTTTTGATTTTTTCATCATTAATATTTTGTATTTTGGGGTGTTTAATTTTTCCAGTCGAAAAAATTGTAACCATATCATTAGTGCTAGTGTCACTGTCACAACTAATAGCATTAAAAGTTGTGGCAATATTTTTTTTTAAAATTTTTTTTAATATTTCATTGGATATATTTGCGTCAGTAAAAATATATCCTAAAGTCGTTGCCATATTTGGTTGGATCATTCCAGACCCTTTTGCAATACCATAAATTTTAACTCTACTATTCCCAATTTCACACTCCTCCATTGCCATCTTAGGCTGAGTGTCTGTAGTCATAATACCAAGAGCAGCCTTCATCCAGATATACTTATTTTGTGTATATTTTATTTTTTCAATTAAATCTGTGATTTTATTTTTTATTTTTTCCTCAGGAAAAGGTTCGCCTATAGTTCCTGTACAACCAAAAATTATATCCTTAGATTTTATCTTATAAGGATGTTCTTCATCTTCAATTTGTTTTTTATTTAATTTTTCTGAAACTAATTCAGCGATTTTTTCTAAACTTTTAAAACCTTGTTTTCCAGTAAAACAATTGGCGTTTCTTGTATTTACAATTAAACTATATATTTTTTTGGGTTTTTTACTTAAGTTCCATTTAATATTTTCAGAAACTATTTTGGATTGTGTATAAACTGAAGCATGATTTGCCCCTTCTCTGAAATAAAACATTACTAAATCATCTCTAGTACTATTATAGAGGTTCGCACTTACAGTAGAAATTGATACCCCATCTATATGATTTAGATCTTGAAATTCACTCATTCTCTTATTCTTTGATTTTGAGGTTAAAAAATTTGTAAAATTGATGCCCATGGTATTTAAAATTATTATTTAATAATTATATTAAAGGATATAAGTAAATAATAAATCAAAAACTAATGTTAAATCCTCTCAGCTTTATATCAAAATTCATAAAATCTAATAATCAAAAAGAAATAGATAGAATCAGTAAAATAGTATCAAAAATAAACCTTCTAGAAAATGAAATTCGAGATTTAAAAGACTCAGATTTTCCAAAGAGAACAGATGAATTTAAAAAAAAAATTAAACAAGGAAAAAAATTAAATGAAATTCTACCTGAAGCTTTTGCTCTAGTAAGAGAAGCCGCTCGAAGAACTCGTAATGAACGACATTTTGATGTTCAAATGATTGGTGGAATAGTTCTTCATGAAGCGAAAATTGCTGAAATGAAAACTGGGGAAGGAAAAACATTAACAATCACCTTAGCTGCTTATTTAAATGCGCTCAATGAGAAAGGAGTTCATATAGTAACAGTAAATGATTACTTAGCCAAAAGAGATTCTATAGAAATGGGAGAAATTTATAATTTTTTAGGACTTTCCTCGGGTTTTATAAATAATGAACAAAACGATGAGGAACGAAAAAAAAATTATAATTGTGATATTACCTATGCAACAAATAGTGAACTTGGTTTTGATTATCTAAGAGATAATATGAAGTATTCTAGAAATGAAATGGTTCAAAGAGAACATTTTTTTTCAATAGTAGATGAGATAGACTCTTGTCTAATTGATGAAGCCAGAACTCCACTGGTAATTTCAGGTGCTGCAGAGGATAAAACAAATCAATATCTTGCGATTGATAAATTAATAAAGAATCTTAAGCCTGATGACTATGAAATTGACGAAAAAGAAAAAAATATTCTTTTGACTAATAATGGAATTAATAATGTTGAGATAATATTTTCTAAAGCTGGCATTCTAAAAAATGAAAATTTTTACGATCCAGAAAATTTGAGTTTAGTACATCATGTAAATCAAGCTCTAAGAGCGAATCATCTTTTTGAAAAAGGTAAAGATTACATTGTAAAAGATAATACCCTAAAAATTATTGATGAGCTTACTGGTCGAATTTTAGAAGGTCGTAGATTTGGTGATGGACTTCATCAAGCTTTAGAGGCAAAAGAAAGAATTGATATTCAAGCAGAAAACCAAACTTTAGCTTCGATTACTTATCAAAATTATTTTAAACTTTATAAGAAAATATCTGGTTGTACTGGTACAGCTGCAACGGAGTCAGCAGAATT
>MDSZ01023199.1_pt1 | contig 10099 bp, 7 predicted proteins | sample 811201 | NCBI WGS metagenome assembly MDSZ01 (sample SAMN05326647, study PRJNA326480) | marine metagenome | isolation source: seawater | place: Indian Ocean: North | collected 2010 | reverse complement strand
GACACCACTGCACACTATATGTGCCGATAAATACCAATCAAGAGAATACATAGAGCAAAAAATTGGGAATAAGTATTTAGTTCCACTAGTATTTGCTACAAAAAACGTGGAAGAAATCAAAAAGGATAACATCCCAAATTATCCCGTGATAGTAAAAACAAATCATGATTCTGGAGTATATGGAATTATTGGGGATCGAGATAATTATGATTATGAGACTTTAAGAAATAATTTAAAAAAATCATTAAAAAAGAATCATTATTTTATTACTAAAGAATGGCAATATAAGAACATAGAGCCGAGAATAATTGTTGAACGTTTAATTAAAGATAAAAATGAAAAAATCTCAGATGATTACAAAATTCACTGTTTCAATGGTAAAGCAAAAGTAGTTTATGTATCGGTTGATAGAGAAGGATTAAATAAGAGGAATATATATTCTGAAAAATGGGAACCTTTAATGTTTACTTGGGCAGAGAAAAATAAAAAAACAGAAAATATTCGAGGTGAAGAGATAGAAAAACCTGAGAATTTTGATGCAATGTTAAAATTAGCTGAAAAAGTATCAGAGGATTTTAAATATGCCAGGATAGATTTTTACAATGTTGATGGGAAAATATTTTGCGGTGAAATAACTTTTCATCCTGGAAGCGGACTGCATTTAATAATTCCGAAGAAGTGGGATCTCATTCTTGGTGAGTATTTACAATTACAATAATGATAAGAATATGAATAAATTATAAGCATGATAAATCTTTCTAATGATGAGCTAGCAATTGCAAAAAGGATAAAAGAACTTAAAAAAGAGTCCGGTAGTCACAGTCCAAGTATTTTTACCTTCGCCAAGAACATACCTGAATTAGACGTAAAAATTGATGCTTGTTTTTTATCAAACCCATATGCAACTAATCTGTTCATTGATTACCTAAAAAAAGATCTAATTGAGACCGGTAAATTGCGAGATTATATGGAATTTTATCCCTCGCAGAATAATGTTATTGCAGAGTCAATAAGCGATTCGATTAACATTAGTAGTGAAAATATATTTGTTGGAAATGGTGCAATTGAAATAATTCAAGCGGTAATGCATAATTTTGTTGAAAATAAGATTATAGTTAACATTCCAACATTCTCCTCTTATTATGAGTTTGCAAACCCCCAAACAAAAGTTTTTTATCATCAACTAGATAAAGAAGCTGATTTTATTTTAGACCCAAATAAATATTTAGAATATGTTAATAAAATAAATCCAGACAGTTTAGTTATTATTAATCCAAATAATCCTGATGGTGGTTATTTAAAGATTGATGATTTGGAGTATTTAATTAAAGAGTTGCAACATATTAAAAATATAATTATTGATGAAAGCTTCATTCATTTTGCATATGATGATGATAAATATGAATTAAAATCAGCTACAGATTTGTTTAAAAAATATTCTAACCTTATCATCATTAAAAGTATGTCAAAGGATTTTGGGATTGCTGGTATAAGAGCTGGATATGGAATAATGGATAAACAAAAAGTAAATAGTCTACTAAGTAATGGATATCTATGGAATTCATCTGGTTTATCAGAATATTTTTTCCAGTTATATAGAAATGAAGAATTTTTCAAAAAATACAATGAAATAAGAAAGAATTTCATTCTTGAAACAAAAGATTTTTATAATGAATTATCATTAATTAAAAAAATAAGAGTTTTTCCTACAAGGGCAAATTTTGCTTTGGTTGAATTAATCGATGGAAGTTCTTCTGCAAATTTTGTCTCAAAATTGTTGATCAAATATGGTATATATGCTAGGACGGGGGATGATAAAATAGGCCTGGATGGTCAATTCATACGGATCGCATCTAGGACGAAAGATGAAAATAAAGTAATAATTAAATCATTGCGAGATATGATTGAATAAAATAAAAATCATTATCATTATTGCATTTCTTAAATCCATGGTTTTAAGTCAATTTGCAACTCCCTCTTCTCCCTGGAAGATAGGAGAGCAAGTTTCTTTGCCTGAAAGGATAGCAATGGATGAAAATTTGCATGGTGTATGGGATCATGAATCGTCTACTGCTAATTTATGGATGACTTTTGCATCAGCCCAAACCATTCAAAACCCCGCTCAAATTCACGGGTTTGAACCTTCTAATGGTAGTATAATAATTGACGATATAAATAATAGTGAATTAAAGTACATGTTCTACATTTCTCCAGGCTATTATTATGAAGACGCTTTTCAATTATTCCTAGGTAACAATCCATTAATTGACGTAGAGTCGGATAGTTATTTTGATGGAGATAGTATTCCTGAAAATGTAATACTGCCATACTATAGGTTAGAATATTTTTCAGCACCAAGTTATCAATACTTTGGAGGTGATTTGGTAGTTATTGACACATTAGATGGACAGATTATTGAAAAATGGTACATGGTTGATAATTCTAGTGGTTCTATAAATATTGATTCCAGTTTTAATGTAGTTGTAAACAACTTAACTGTAACCAGTGAAGATTATAGTCCAACTTCTTATACTCTATCAGGGATGTTAGTTCCAGATACATTACATGTTAACGCCGGAGAAGAAACTGAAGTTGCCTTACCTATTTTTACATCAGATTTTAGTCTAGTTGGTGATGACGAATCTATGCAATGGCAGTTCTATTCTGATGGAACAGGGCGTGAAATTTATTCGGGTGAGGAATACTACTATTCTTGGAGTGACACAGTTGAAATAGAGTGGTACACTTCTAATGATTCATTATACGTAGTGAATTATGATAATGAGGATAATATTTCAGATACGATGGGTCTAGCTTATTCTATAAATAACGATATACTTAATTTGGAAGGCACAATGAATTTTTGTGAAATGATGGATGATTACGAAGCTGACTATTGTTATGATATGATGGAGATGATGATCGGTGCAGATGACATTCAAGAAATAAAAATGAGAATAAATATCATGATGAATTTCAATGATGGCACGTTTGCAGAATTAGATCCAAACTATGATGAATCTGTTTTACCAACATCATTCAACCTTAATCAAAATTATCCAAATCCATTCAATCCAATTACTTCAATTCAATATGAACTGCCGGAAGATGCTTTAGTTAACATTACTATCTATGATATGATGGGCAGAAATGTTAAAACTTTAATAAATGGTTTGCAAAAAGCGGGATATAGATCTGTTCAATGGAATGCCACGAATAGTAGCAATGAACCAGTATCTGCAGGGTTATACATATACACGATTCAGTCAGGGAATTTCTTGCAAACTAGGAAGATGGTTCTAGTAAAATAGCAATAGATAAAAAAAGTTATAACATGATGTGTATTTATGAATTCTTTGTTTTTTGAATTTTTATTTTAGCATATTATAAAAATAAAAAAGGAGCATTTATTAATGCTCCTTTTTTTACAATTAAAAAACTTACTTAGTTTATAAATCGCTTAATGCAGCCTCTAATTTATCAAAACCTTGCTCTGCCTTGAACTGATTAAATAGTGCTTGTTCTTTCCTTGCTGAATTGAGAGATGCTTCCTTGATGGCATCTTTTGGCATTTCAACCATAATGTAGATTGTGCCATCTGGCGCACTAAATACTTCTTTGATTGTATTATTTGAAAGAACATTATCTGAAACAGATTTTGAAACTGACTCGGTAAATTCTGTAGCTTGAGCGGTTTCGCCTATACCCGATTCTTGCATAAAGTCACTAATTAAAGAACTTACTTTTGTTTTAACAGCTTCTGAAATTTCCGCTCTAGCTCTGGTCGATGCGACCTTTTTAGCTAAAGAAGGATTTTGTTTTTTTGCGCTACCCACTCCATAATAAAAGTCGCTTGATGATGGCGGGTTTAAAAACCAACTTGGCATATTTGGGTCTACGCTTGGTTTTGAGGATGAACAACCAGTAATAACCAACATTGATACTAAAAATGTAATTAATAATTTATTTATAGCCATTTTACCTATTCCTTTTCCTTAATTAGTTATGCTAAAAATGGTATGTGTAACAAATCAAATATATCTAAATTTTATATTAATATACTAATTTAAAATAGTTATATTATTACAACATGATACAACAAAGTATTTGATAAACAAGTGGAGGGTAAATCAAATGTATAATAGAATCTTTAAATGTATTTTACTACTTACTGTCGCGATTTCGTTTGGGCAGCAAGGTGTTTATAAGAAAAAATCAGTTAGTAGCTTGGACGCAGTTTGGATTAAACCAGGTGCTGCAAAAAATACAGATATTAATATTAAGATTTTAAATGATTTCATGGAATTCTATATTGAAGTACCAAGATTTGACTTTAATCAATTATCGAAATCTCAAGTAAGGGCTTTCTTAGATAAAGCTAACGCACTGGATGAGGTAACCTCTGAAAGTTTGTCTGAAGCTATGGAAACTACCATAATTAAGGATATAATGGATATTTTGAATGATCCTGAAATTCAAAAAATGAGATCTGAAAATTTTAAAAGTGAATCGGATTTTGAAACATTTGCTGCGACAAAAGCAAAATCTTTGAGCTTAACCGCAGAGCAACTTGGGCAGTTGATGAACTCAGCATACATTTATTTACCTTACATTTCTAGCATTGAAACAAAGACAGAGAAAAAGGATTTAAAAATCGACATGGCAGGTGGAATCATTTGGTGGAAGGTCAATATATCATCAGATGGAGAAGTTAGCGTTGACGAAGTTTTGAATGCCGAAACCAAAACAATGAATTCAATAGATCTTGATGCAAAGGATATGTTTGGGAATAAAAAGAAATATGATAAATACACTTTCGGAGATAAATCCTACAAGACTAACCCACAATCTTACGTTCAAGGTGGAGCCATGTTAGCTTTTGCTAAAAATTTGAATGTTAAAACCAGAGAATTAGCAGATTTTAAATTACAGGCTCAAGTTATCGAAAAAGATGCTAAATCTTATGGCTTTCAATTGGGTCTAGGTGAAGGACTTCATCTTGATGATCCAATGTTCTTAGTGGAATTCAGTGAAGACAGTGAAGGAAATGAAAAAATTGATAAGATCGGTTTTTTGAGAGTTTCTAAGTCTGCTAACAACAAAGAAGATAAATCTGCACTTTCTAGTGCTACTCAAATGTATGGCGATGCTGGTGATGTTGGTTCCGTTGTGATGGAGCATCCTCGTCTCGGTATCGATGTTAGATTGAGATTAGGCATGAAGTCAGGATTAAATATAGAACCAAACCATTTCTTATATGGTGGAGAACTTATCGAAGAAACTGCTAAAAGCGCGTTTATGATGGGTTTAGACTTCAGTTATAACCTAGCTCCAATCATAGGAGTATCTCAGACCTTTCTTGATTTTGGGTTTAATCTTGGAGTGCTTAACACAAAGCTCACAGACTTTGCAGTAGAACAGAAATGGGCGCCATTTATGTGGGACGCTGGTATGGGAGTATCAAAGAAAATATGGTTTGGAAGAATGAGCGTTCCAATAGGAGTTGCTGGTAAATATCAAGCTGTTACAATCGCTAATTCTGAAGGAGCATCGCTTTCTTTTGGTGGTGCAGGGGTCACTGCAAATGTTGGGTTTGAGTACATGATCAATGCTGATATTATTTTTCATGCGGGTGTTGGGTATAATTATGCTCTACCTGTTTCATCAATTGTGGGCGTAGATGCGGATGGAAATGAGACGGACTACTCAGATGGGGAGTCTTATTGGACTGGTGAAAAGTACGTAGACCATTGGAATGAAGATGGTGGCTCGGAATGGGCTGGTTCGACAGAAAAAGCAATGAATACAGGTGGTTTTTCAATAAAAGTCGGTATTGATTATTCGTTAGGGTCACTACCGGTTGATATATTCGGATTTTTAGATCCATACAAAAAATATTAAAAACTAAATAGGGTGATAAGATTATGAAGTTAATTATTATATGTTCTTTACTTTTTAGTTTATTGTCTGCTCAGCTTCCTGTGTCTAGGCAAGCTAAGATTGTTGAGGTAGTATCCTCTTCAGAAGTTATGATAGAGGCTACTGGTATATACAAAGGAGTAGGTAAAAAATCTAGACATAAGAAAAAAGATGTCACTAAAAATGGTGTTTCAAAAGCTACTCTTGATTCCAAAAGAGCAGCAATCCACTTTTTATTGTTTGGCGGAACAGATCCTATAATCACTAAAAATGAAGAAAAGCAAAAATTCAATTCATATGAGGCTGATTATTTTGGAGAGGACGTGATATCAAATTATTTCACTTATGAAGATGTTACATTAAGAAAAAAAGTTAAGATAGATGATGGTACGGGTTTAAAGATTGTAAAACGATTCAAAGTTAATAAGGATCTAATAGTTAGAAACCTTGAGAACTCAGGAATAATTATAGCTCAAGCAGACCTTACCTCCTCCATGGGAAATCCTTTTATTATGGTATTACCAGCTGTGAAGAAAGGACAAAGCCCAATAGATGCACTTACAAATAATAAAGCCTACAGGCACGCTGCAACAGTTGTGGAAAGTTATCTAACAGCTAAGCAATATGATGTACTAGTTCCTGAACAAATGGCTTCATTGGAAGAATTAAACAATGCTCAACTAGACCTAGGTGATAGGGAAGAAGATATCGCCTACAAATTAGCATTATCTATTGGAAGTGACGTTTACATTGAATTTGGAGGAGCAGTTGAGGATGCTGGATATGGAACTAAAAAATATGCAATAACCTTGAGAGCATATGAAACGACTACAGCTAGGCTACTTGGCTCGGAAACTGGATACAGCCAGGGTCGTAAAGGCGAGACGATGGTTTCCGTTGAAGAAGCTATGAACGATGCTATTGATAAAGTACTTTCCAGAGTAAATGCTTATTGGAAAAAAGACCTTAATTCTGGTATCCAATATAAACTTGTTATCAATCTATCATCCGAGTTTGACGAAGACGAATTAGAAGAGGTTCAATTTGCTATGATGGATGCTATCGAAGAGGTATCAAAAAAATCTAAAGAAAATATTGTCACCTCTCAAACCTTAGATTATTTAGTTTGGTGTGATAACGAAAAGTATAACAAATCATCAAAGATTTACAGATACATGAAAAAATATTTTAAGAATGAAGGTACCTCAGGTGTTCTAAGGAGAGTGAATGTAAATAGAAAAATGGTGATTTTAAAAATTGATTATGAATGATAACATTCATCATCAAGATTTAGATACTTTATTAAACTAAAATGTAAAAACATTACCATGAAACAATACTATTCTAAGATATTAATTCATATACTTTTAGTATCAGCTGCTTTTTCTCAAAAGATTCCGGATTGGTACCTTAAAGGAAAATTAGATGGATATAGCCCAAAGAAATATTTCGTTGGGATAGGTGAAGGTAAAAATTATCAAAAAGCACTAGAAAATGCTGGCGTTTACATTGCGAGCCAAATGCAAATAAGTATTTCAGCTTCAATGGAATCTAGTATTTCTGAAAGCTCAATAAATGGTGAGATCAGTTCTAGCGAATTTGCTAAGGAAGATATTAAGACGCAGGTGACTCAGTCGCTGCCCTCTTTAGAAGTAATAAAGAATGAGAAAATAAAGGGGACGGTATATGTTTTTGCGGTGCTTAATAGAGATAGGTATTTGAGGAATATGAATTTTGAATTAGCTGATCTAAGCTTATCTGTAAATACATTTTTATCGAAAGCTCGTGATTTTTCTAGGAAAGGCAATGTATCTAGAAGCTTTGAAGATTACAAAATAGTCAAAAACCTTCTATCAAAACTCAATACAAAAAAGACGTTTTATAATTCTTTGTCAAATCAAAACTATCCTGTTGATCCTCTGTTAAACTTAGCAGTTATTGAAAAAGAGATAGATAATTTAATTAGCGATTTGAAGATAGAGGTTTTATCGGGTGAAAACCAAACAGGAACAAACGGAATGTTGTTGCCTGAACCAATAGTGGTGAGGCTTTTTAGTGAAAAATATAATAATCCTATAATTGGTGCAGAGATATTGGTAAAGCACAGCGATGGATCCTTGGCAAATAGAGGCCAAACAGATTCAAATGGCAAATACGAATTCTTTATATTTGCTTACGATGGTGAGTCTGGGAATAAGGTAGAGGTTTCATTGAGTCCTAAGGGATTAGTTAATTCATCAAAGGTAAAAAAAGCTCAAATCAAAACCCATATATCTTACAACCTTCAAGAAAAACCTCCGGTTTCATTTGCTATTCGAGTTACTGATGAAAGTAACAGATTAAGTTTTGAGAAACTAGAAAAAAAATTATCTAGATATATAATTAAGCTCGGTAACGAAGTTTCTAGAAATTCTGGTCTTGTTATTTTAGGAAAAGTTTATGAGGGGGATTCTAAAGAAATCGATGGTAAAAGCGGTGTCCAGCACCTGGTAACTGCTGAACTTGATTTATCATTATATTCAAAGTCCTCGAAAAAAGCATTTAATTCAGTATCTTTTAAAGGTAAAGGCCTTTCTAAAAAAAATAAGAGAGATGCATTAATGAAAGCATCAAATAAAATAAAAATTAATCAAAGAAAGATAGCTTCTCTGATTTCTGGTGCTGAAGAGCAAATCGCGAAAGAGAATAACGAATTATCGCAAGCACTCCTGAAAGAAGGTCTGACTTTTATGAAACAAGGTCGTTACAAAAGAGCTATTTGGTCGTTAGCAAATGTTAGTTTTGGAGAGCAAAACATCCAAAAAGCAAATGAAACAATCAAAGAGATCCAAACTATTTTAGATGACCAGCAAAAGAAAGAGGAAGAAAAAAGAGAAAAATTAAGGAAAGAATTACTCGAAAAAGAAATTGAATTAGCTAAGCAGGCTAGGCTAGAAAAAAGCTCTGACTAGTTTTTTTTCATATACATTAAGGTTTAATTATTAATTAATTTTCTAACCCCTCTAGCCATTTGGGATAATCTTCCAGTATTAATTTATTTGCCCACTGTCCATACCATTCATAATTAATTCTTCTTTCCCTACTCAATTCAGACATTTTATATCTGATTCTCTGATCTCTATCTGAAAATATAGGGTAATCTGTATCAATTTCATAAAATCTAGCCCAATAAGAATTTTGAGAATATTGATTGGGTATAATAATAATTTCGATGTCAAATTTTTGTTGATTTTCAAATTGTTGTGATTCAATGATTTGAAGACCATTTATTTTAATATCATCATACCATTTTACTGCTTTGTGTATTGCTGCTCTAATTCTTTCATTAGGGTTCTTTAAACTCATTAAATATTTAATTATAGCTACACTTTCCCTTGCACAAATTGAAATTGGTTCGAAGGCTCTTGCATTTATGGGCTCAAGTTGTAGGTTATATTGAGAGCACCATCCACTTAATTTATCCTTGGAAATAATTTGAGTATTTAGAATTAATTCTACACCTTTATTTATAGCATTTTTTGATTGCATTATCCGTGCACTATCTATGAAATGATACTGGTCTTCAGAAACCTTTTTTAAAATTTCCATCACTCCAATAATAGCATTGTCATTGAATGTTACATGATTCTTATATCCTCCTTGGAGCGGGTAATACTGAGGCCACCCGCCATTGTCATACTGTGCAGAAATTAAATAGTCAAATCCAGATAAAAATCCATGTTTAAATCTTTCATCCCCTGTGTTTATATAGACTTTTGCTAAAAATCTCATTTGTGAATAAGTAGATCTATTATCAATAGTTGGATGATAGCTGTATCTTGAATCTTTAAACATTTTGGATATAAACAGTCTTAATTTGTTTAAAAAAGAAGGAGGATTTTTATAATCAATATTTTTTGGCCAACCACCATGAGGACTTTGATAAACCAATATAATATCTGCAATATCTATTGCATCATTACTGGAATACCATTTTTTATCTTTTTTAAGTAGCTCTTCCCAGTAAAGTTTTTGCTCATCAACCCAAAAATTTGACTTATAAACTTTTTCATTTTTATCAGAACAACTTAAGAATATAAAAAGGTAAGAGTGTAAAATTGTTTTTAAAAAAATTTTTAAAATGTTCTTCATAAATGATTATTGTATGAATTAATCATCTTATTTTTGTTCTATGATATTG
>MDSZ01183222.1_pt1 | contig 10100 bp, 8 predicted proteins | sample 811201 | NCBI WGS metagenome assembly MDSZ01 (sample SAMN05326647, study PRJNA326480) | marine metagenome | isolation source: seawater | place: Indian Ocean: North | collected 2010 | reverse complement strand
TGGAGCTTTGCTGCGTCTTGAATTTTTGGTTCTTTTGCTTCAAGGCAAAAGAACGAAGAGAAAAAAGGAAAAATGATTAATTGATGTAGCAAGTGCTTAATTCAATTGAAATAAATTTTCAATAAGAAAGAATTAAATTCCGAAAATTCTATTTTTTCGGAATTTAATCTATCATTGGTAGCTGAGTCGAATGCTGTTTCCGGAATTAGGAATACATTTCGATCCCGTACAATTGTTGGGACGCTCAATGTGACAAAGGTTCGTATGATTCAGCCAATTATGCTTATTTAATTACTATATCCTGTGGCATTCTGACTTGAATTCCCTGATAATGTTTCAGCTTATTTACTTTTTGATAAAGCCCAAAGTGTTCACCTAATTGCGCTTGAAGGATTTTTGTTTCTACGCTTTCACCGAGATCTGACATAATCTGCTCAAACCAAGGCTTGATCGTTGGGTAATATATAACACGGTAATCATCTCCTGCCTCTATTTTGGCCACAGCAATTTCAATTGCTTTATCCAGTCCACCCAATACATCCACTAAGCCTCTTTCCAGAGCTTGATTTCCAGTCCAAACTCTTCCTGAAGCAACTTCTTTCACCGCATTTGGACTCATTCCTCTTCCCTCAGCTACACGCTTGATAAAAGTGTCGTAACCATCTTCAATGGAGCTTTGTATGATTGACCTTTCTACTTCTGTCAGATCTCTTCCAGGATTCATGAAATCAGATAGTTGCCCGGTATTTACCACATCCGTGGTGATACCCAACTTGTCATTAATTAGCTCTTGCACATTGAACCATAAGCCAAAGATCCCGATAGAACCTGTGATGGTGTTAGGTTGAGCAACAATAGTATCAGCAGGTGCGGAAATATAATATCCGCCAGATGCAGCAACTTCACCCATGGAAACGATCACAGGTTTCACTTTTTTCGCTTCGGACATTTCTCTCCAAATTACCTCAGAAGCTACAATTGATCCTCCGGGAGAGTTAACTCGCAAAACAATGGCTTTGATGTCATCATCTTTTCTTGCCTTTCGGATTTCTTTAGCAAATTTTTCCGAACTGATCACTCCATCAGCTTCACCTGAGACTATTTCCCCTTCGGCGATGATAACGGCGATTCTATTTTTGGAAGTAATATTCATGGATTTTGCTACCGAACCTAAATCCGTAGCATTGATACTTGGAATGTCCTCATCCTCTTCTAAGCCTAGCTTTTCCCGAAGTTTGGCATGTACCTGATCTTCGTAGAGTAGTTCATTGACCAACTGATATTTCACCGCATCTTCCGGCTTTCTGACTAGCATCAAATCATTGATCAAGGTCATGCTGTCCAATGCCACAGATCTGGAGTTTGCTACTGCTTGAACCATCTGGTCATTGATATCATCCAAGAAATATTGGGTTTGCAGGCGGTTTGCCTCACTCATTTTGTCTAAAATAAATGGCTCAACAGCACTTTTGAACTCGCCTACTCTGAATACTTCCGGCTCAATACCTACTTTTTCGAAGAAGCCTTTTAGAAAAATTACCTCCGATGCCAATCCGTTGAAATCAATTCCTCCCAACGGATTCAGGTAAATCTCATCTGCAACAGAAGCTAAATAATAGCCACCTTCCGAATAAGCTTCATCATAGGCAATGATGAATTTTCCGGACTCCTTGAAGGCTTCCAGCTCTTCGCGCAATTCTAGCAAATTGGCTTGACCAGCTATAATCAAACCTGTATTCAAATAGATGCCTTTAACTTTTTCATTGGTTTTAGCTTCACGAATGGCTTTTTTTAAATTGACCAAACCTGCAGTCATAGGATTGCCAAAAGGATTGGCAAATTGGCCAAATGAAAGTTTATCATCACTGGTACGCTCCACCAATGTTCTGCCATTCAAATCCAGGTGTAAAATGGTATTTTCTTTAACTGTTACTTCCTTTTCACCAGTGGAGGCAACTATTCCTATCAATCCCAATAGGAGCAAAAAGCTTAAAATACTGAATACAAAAAGCCCGACGATGACGGCTAATACGTTTCCTAAGAATTTCATGATGAATACATTTGAAGTAGCTAAAATAGGCTAATTTGGCGAGTCAATAAAGATAATTTCCTTCAGATTATGAATAATGAGGTTGTATTGATTTTGGGAGGTAATTTAGGTGATACCTTGACCCTGATTGAAGAGGCGAAAAAGCAGCTTCTTAATCTTGGAGAATTAAAAGGTAAGTCCTCTATTTATCGAACGGAGGCCTGGGGAAATGTGGCTGATCAGGATTTTTTAAATCAGGTAGTAGTGATTTCTTCAGCCTTGGAACCTTTGGATTTTTTGAAGGAAATTCAAGCAATTGAAAAAGTATTGGGTAGAAAAAGGGTGGAAACTTGGGGGAATAGAACCATGGATATTGATATCCTGTATTGGAATCAAGAAGTAATTGACCATGAAAATTTAAAAGTGCCACACCCTTTCTTACAAAAAAGAAAGTTTGTGCTCATTCCTCTAGTTGAAATTTTACCGGATCAAATCCATCCAATACTAAATCAAACCAATTCCCAAATCTTGGAAGTTTGTCCAGATGAGTCTCTCGTTGAAATTTTGGAGCCATAAAAAAACTGCCTCTTATTAGGAGGCAGTTTTAGGTTCTTAAAGTCCTGAAACTTGAGCTTCAGGATAGATTTTTTTAACTAGGCCCTGCAATACTTTTCCTGGTCCACATTCCACAAAGTCTACAGCGCCATCTTTTACCATGTTTTGTACAGATTGAGTCCATTTTACAGGAGCAGTGAGCTGAGCAATCAAATTTGCTTTAATTTCAGACACATTGCTGACCGCCGTAGTACTTACATTTTGGTAAACTGGGCAGATTGGCTCGCTAAATGTAGTTTCTTCTATGGCTTTCTGTAATTTTTCTCGTGCAGGCTCCATTAATGGAGAATGAAAAGCTCCTCCAACAGGTAAGGGCAATGCTCTTTTTGCACCTGCTTCTTTCATTTTTTCACAGGCGATTTCAATTCCTTTGTTAGATCCGGAGATGACTAATTGGCCTGGACAGTTGTAGTTGGCAGGAACGACCACTTCGTCAGTAATCTGAGCACAGATTTCCTCTACTTTTTCATCTGCCAACCCCAAAATTGCAGCCATGGTAGAAGGATTGATTTCGCAAGCTTCTTGCATAGCCATAGCTCGCTGATAAACTAATTTCAAGCCATCTTCAAAGGCTAAAGTGCCATTGGCAACCAAAGCAGAAAATTCACCTAAAGAATGACCTGCAACCATATCAGGATTGAAGTCAGGGGTAGTTTTTGCCAAAATCACAGAATGAAGAAAAATTGCCGGTTGTGTCACTCTGGTTTGCTTCAGCTCCTCATCAGTTCCGTCAAACATGATATCGGTGATTCTGAATCCCAAGATTTCATTCGCTTTTTCAAAAAGCGCTTTTGCTTCTGGGTTTTCTTCGTAAAGTGCTTTTCCCATTCCGGGAAACTGGGCGCCTTGGCCTGGAAAAACAAATGCCTTCATGCGTTTTTATTTGTTGAGAGGGCAAATATAAGATTTTTCCTTTTGGTGGATGGTCAGTCCAATTCGTTCAACTGCTCAAAGTGATCTTGGAAAATTTTCCGCTTATTTTCACTTACCCATCGGATAAAAGCCTTCACTGCAGGGGCGTGCTTTTTTTGCTTCAACCAAACCAATTTCCAGTCAGCTATGATAGGAAGCCCCTCGAATTTCAGAATATGGATTCGTTTTTCTTTGATTTCGTTGACCATGGAGTAGGAGGAAAGAATGGAAGCACCCAACCCAGCCATGATGGCTTGTTTCACTGCCTCGTTGGTAGCCAATTCCATTTTACTGTTGGTATTGATGTCCCTGTCATGAAAAAATTTCTCCATCATCACTCTTGTTCCGGATCCGCTTTCTCTCAAAATAAAGGGAATTTTATCCCATTTATTTTCACTGATTAGTTTTTGGTATTCTTCGGCTTTTTTTGGCGAGCAGGCCAAATACCATTTATTTTCCGCGATGACGATGCTTTCAAGGTTCATTTCATCCGGAGCAATCGACACCAGTGCCAAATCAGTGCTGTTTTCTTCCAAATGAGCCAACACTTTAAAGCGATTTGACACCTCCAGGTTGATTTCCACATGAGGATGGATTTTCATGAAATCAGCCATCAAATAGGGGATAATGTATTTCCCTGTTGATACAGCGGAGATTCTGATTTTTCCGGCCAATAAGCCTTTCAATTCCATCATTCGCTGTTCGATCTGATCCATTTCAGCGAAAATCCGCTCTGACATATCGACTAATTCCTGACCAAATTCTGTGATGTGGATTTTCTTGCCAATGATTTCAGTGAGAGGTACATCAAAGTTCTCCTGTAGATTTTTCAACTGTACCGAAACAGCCGGCTGAGTCATATTCAAAGCCTTTGCTGCTTTGGTAATGCTTTGAAAGTGAGCAATGCTACTTAATGCTTTCAGCTGATTCAGAGAGATATTCATAATCAAGATTAATACAAAACTAATAAACGATAAAAAAATATTATGTTTTTGTTTTTTTTAATCTTTCTCTTTGGAATCTTTGTAGCATGGATTTCCAGATATTGATTAATAATCTCACCAACCCGAGTCTTTTGTTCTTCGTGTTGGGAATTTTAGCGGTCCGATTCAAGAGTGATCTGGAGATACCCGCAAACTCTGCCAAGTTCATTGCACTTTACCTGATGTTGTCCATCGGCTTCAAAGGTGGTCAGGAATTATCCCACAGTGAATTTGATATATCAATTGTTTGGGCTCTTTTATTTGGCCTGACACTTTCAGCAGGAGTTCCTTTTTATACCTTTTTTATTTTGAGAAAAAGATTGGGAACACCCAATGCCGCAGCGATCTCAGCAGCTTATGGCTCAATTTCAGCCGTAACATTTGTCGCCGCAGTAGCATTTCTGGATATTCAAGGCACTTCTTTTGGAGGACATATGGTTGCCGTAATGGCATTAATGGAGGCTCCTGCAATTATTTCAGGTGTAATTTTATTGAGGAAATACTCTGATACCAAGCCTGAAGGAGGGATGAGACAAATTGTGAAGCATGCTTTGACCAATGCTTCAGTACTCCTGATTTTAGGAAGTTTGGTAATTGGGTTTATAGCGGATGAAAAACAGGCAGAAGGAATTAAGCCCTTTGTGACCGATATTTTCAAAGGCTTCTTGGCTGTCTTTTTATTGGATATGGGGATAAGCAGTGGTAGGAAGCTGAAATCCTTTTTTAAATACGGTTACTTCTCTACTGTATTTGCTATTGTAGTTCCTCTAATCAATGGTTGTATCGTGGCCTTTATCAGTCATTGGATTGCCCCTGAATCTGGTGATAGATTCATCTTCTCAATTTTGGCTGCTTCGGCATCCTACATTGCGGTTCCTGCTGCGATGAAATTAGCAAACCCCGAAGCCGATGAAGGACTTTATATCCCAATGGCATTGGCAATCACATTCCCATTCAATATCACCTTTGGAATGCCAGTTTACTGGATGATTATACAGTATTTCTAAATCGGGCTATTTTCCGGAGATAGAAACTTTGCCCTTTCTTCCGGTTTGGGTAATCGGCAAGTGTTCTTTTTCCCAAACCATTTATACCTGTTTTTCCCAATCCAATCATAAACTGGGTCTCTTAACCATTTGGGTAAAATAAGTAAGGGATAAAAAATTGGCCAAAGTCCAGCGAGATGTTTGGAGATTTTTAAGGCAGCTGTACTTCGGTAGAAAACTTTTGAGTCCTGGATCAGCACCAAAGAGTCTAGGTAATCTTCTTTAACATCAAATTTTGAAAGAATTTTTTTACTAAAATCATCCTGCAATGCTCCCACTAGAAACTGATCATTTTTATCATTTCTGATTATAAAATCAATGGAAGCATTGCAGAGATTGCAGACTCCATCAAAAAAGATGATGGATTTACTTTGGCTCATCGAAGGATTTGAATGGTTCCTTTGAGTGTTCGCTCTCTTAAGCTCGGGTCTAATACATCGAAGAATACTTTGCCGGAATAGAAGTAAGTACCAGCCGGTAAATCATTTCCGTTCTTGTCTCTTCCATTCCAGCGAATGAAAATGTCATTCTCGTTGGACTCCAGACTATTGTAAGTAAATACTTCAGCTCCCCAACGATTGACAATCATAATCTCTACCCCAGTCACAAATCGTGGACATTGAGAGAATGGATTGTCAAAAGCAGAGAAGGTATCGTTCAAGCCATCACCATTAGGTGTAAATGCATTTGGTAAGACATAATTAGGACAATTATCCACACAAACTATATTACTTGGCTCACTTTCATTGCCGGATCTATCAATCGCAGTAATGTAGTAGCAACCTCTGTAATTTGGCAGATTGTTAATTCTCGTGGAAAGCTGGATAGCAGATAGTTGGGCTACTAATTCAAACTGGCCTTCTTCACCATCTGGTGTGAAGTAAAGTCTATATCCTGCCAACTCGTCATCGCACTCTCCTGAGAAATCAGGCTCCCAACTTAAGTCATGGAAATAGGTGTTGGAATTGCACGGTTGCTCCGCCACGTAAGCACTACATTCCGGCCCTTCAAATGTCAAAACAGGTGGACAAGGCAACCTATTGTCATCCGGTTCTGCACAGATGATTTGAGACTTGTTCTCCAAGGGATACTCCAGTCCCTCAACATTATATGCCCCCTTGGTGATGACATAGTAGCAGTATTCCAATTCTTTTTCCAAAGGGACTCCATTGAAGCTTCCATCATCCAGGAAAGTAAAGCCCGAAGTAGTGACATCAACTTCAGCAATCAGTTCAAAGGTATCTGTATCCTGTGCATCTGCATCAGTTCTATTTCGGTACACCTCATGTTTAAATTCGCTGACAGAATTATTCCAGGGAACAGTAAAGCTCCAATTCAGCTCAATAGCTTCGTTGATTATGGTAGGTTCTAGCCTCACTGAAGATGCAGAGGAGGATGTATCAATTTTGGTGTTATTGTCAAGTAATACTACTCGATAATTATATACCAGATCCTCGGTATTCAGTCCTGTATCAGTAAATAAAGTATCAGAGGTAATGCCCAAACTGGTTCGGTTTTGATTTCCTGTAAAGCCTTCACTTCTCAGCAATTCGTAGGAATAAGGTCCGGGGAATTGAGTCTGATCTATATCATAAGGGGGAGTCCATTTGATAAATATTTCCCCATCTTGAGTATCTGTTGCCTCTACGCTTACATTGGTAATAATAGGAACGTCCACGTCAATCGTGATACAAATTTCATCAGATACTATGCTTTCCCCTGATCTAGGGGCAGGGAATCCGGCTACCAATCTGTAGCAATATGTATTGCCTGGAGCTAAGCCTTCACCACCGTTCAAATCGGTAAAGCTGAATGTCTGCATGTCGGTAGTACCAATCAACTCATACCCTGGTCGAATACCTGTTTCGCAACTATCAGGCTCATAGGGGTCAGAATTAATTCTTCTCCATATCTGCATTTCTGAAGCAGAATTGGCACAAGCATAAGGATTCCAATTCAATTCTACAGACCTTCCCTGAAGTTGTTCCAATTCATCCCAAACAGGAGGTGGTCCAATCACTTTAATTCTCCAAGTCTTGACATCTACCAATGCCGGTCCGGACCTTGGCTGATCTGTGATTCGAACTCTCACATCATACTCTCTTGCCCGAACGTGATTACAGACCGTTTGCCAATTGAAATTGACTATTCCAGGGCTTGGTTGGAAGGTGGAGACAGGGGCATAATTTGCTGGATTGGATATTTCTAGGGGCTCCCCGAATACTTCTATTTTGATAGGATCTCCATCAGGGTCTTGACCTTGAATTATTTCTTGAATATTGGTTCCTGCTACTACGCAAAGATCCGGTGGTAAAATTAATTCTGGTCTTCGATTATTGGAGTTTTCAATAATGATCTGCATGTCCCGGACTACATATCCAATGCGGGTCCATTTGCCGTCCAGTTTTCGCCATTCTACTATCCTAAAGGCGACATTGAACTGACCAGCAGTACCTGGAGCATCCCAGATAAGATCTCCAAAAATAGGATCCAATCTTAGGAAAGCAGGAGTAGCACCATTTTCTTGGCTGAAGCTAAATTCACTGCTTGCAGGGCTTCTGTAATTATTTACCGGTCTTTGAAAAGCTTGCTTTGGTATGTCTAATTCATATGATAAGCTATCACCATCTGGATCAAAAGCTCCTGGGTTATGAATGTATCTAACATTCACAGCACCATTATCTACCGGAGGAATGGTTAGTACCGGGGAATTATTAACTCCAATAAATGGGTCTATGGTAATCTGAGTTTCTACATAAAAAGGAGTGTCAACCGAATTATCCATATTGAGGGTTAGATCGTTTCTATTGAACTCCTGAAATCTGATTGTGTAAACTCCAGGTCCCTGAAAAGTATGCGAGATAACAAACGTGTATTTTTCGATCTGATTTCCCAAACTTTCTACTAAAAAAAAGTCACTTTGGGTATTGAGCTGTTCTACTCTTCCATCACCAAAGTTGATTGTTCCCGGACCGATTACCACATTGGATCGGGTATCAGTATATCCGACTACCGTAATCCTGTAAGTTAAAGTCTGAACGGAAGTTCTTTCGGCGATGATTTCTCCTGCACGAATATGAGTAGCCCAAACAGTAGCAAGGCCTAAAATGAAGTAGACGAATAAAAATCCGAGAGAAAGTTTAAGCTTCATGGTATTCCCGATTGATCCAATTTTATTTTAAAAACACTAGAAGAGACGAAAAGTTGACTCCTCGTGTTCAATTCTTCGAAATATACTTACGAAATAAAGGGAAGTAAGTAGAAATTCTCCGTAAAATCAAACAATAAAATCAAACAGCCTGTTGAATGAACTCATAGACTGGCTATTTAAAACGATTAAACAAGGATTTTATTTAGAACCTTTTAAAATAAGATCGGAGATTATGAATGGATTGTTTACTAGCTGTTCCACATGTAAATTTGGAGCAGTTATTATAAGACATTCGTTTTAAACTAATTCAAAAAAATTGTATGAGCTGGGTTACCAAAACCTTAAGTAGCACACTGGGAAGAAAATTGATCATGGGATTGACCGGTTTATTCCTCATCCTGTTTTTGACAGGGCACGTATCAGGAAATTTATTGCTTTTCAAAGGCGATGATGGTCAGGCATTTAATATTTATGCCAAATTTATGACTACCAATCCGGCAGTAAAGATCCTCTCTTATTTAACCTACATTTCTATCATTGGACACGTAGTTTGGTCTATCTGGCTAACTAGACAGAATAAAGCAGCCAGACCAGTAGGTTACGCCGTGTCCAAAGCTTCTACTAATTCAACCTGGTCCTCCAGAAATATGGGGATTTTGGGTACTATCATTTTGATTTTCTTGGTAGTCCATTTACAGGGCTTTTGGTATGAAATGCACTGGGGGAATGTACCAACTGTAACCTATGAAGGAGAAGAGTACAAAGACCTTTTCAGCATAGTAACCTTCGCATTTCAGAATGAATTATTGGTTGCAGGATACGTTATAGCAATGGGTTTCCTTGGCTTTCACTTATCGCATGGATTTGCAAGTGCATTCCAGACTTTAGGCTTAAGTCATAAAAAATATTCTCCTGCAATAGAAACTGTAGGTAAGATTTATTGTGTGGTGGTTCCTGCGGTATTTGCCAGCATGCCACTTTATATCTATTTCACTAGCTAATTTAATAGTCCCGTATGATACTAGATTCCAAAATACCTGCTGGTCCTTTAGCAGAAAAATGGACTAAGCACAAGTTTAACAGCAAGCTGGTCAATCCGGCAAACAAGAGAAAGTACGAGGTCATCGTAGTGGGTACAGGTTTAGCAGGAGCTTCTGCGGCAGCTTCTCTGGCAGAGTTGGGTTACAATGTCAAGGCTTTTTGTTTCCAGGATAGTCCAAGAAGAGCGCACTCTATTGCGGCTCAGGGCGGAATCAATGCTGCTAAAAACTATCAAAACGACGGCGACTCAGTATTCAGATTATTTTATGACACCGTAAAAGGTGGAGACTACCGTGCCAGAGAGGCAAACGTGTACCGCCTAG
>MDSZ01113703.1_pt1 | contig 10100 bp, 14 predicted proteins | sample 811201 | NCBI WGS metagenome assembly MDSZ01 (sample SAMN05326647, study PRJNA326480) | marine metagenome | isolation source: seawater | place: Indian Ocean: North | collected 2010 | reverse complement strand
CAAAAAAGGTATTTGCGCCAGTAAATTTACTATGAGTATTTGTTATATCATTTGCAATAGAATTTTTTTGTTTTTGAGAAATATTAATATTTGAATATTTTACCGTATACGTTGGCATCAAAATTATTTTTTATTTAAAACTCTTCCCGCAATATTTTTTAATTTTTTTATTGTTTTTTTTGTCCTTAACTTTGGATCTGTAATAACAGCTACATCTAAACAGTTATTTGCTGGATCATTGTCTACAGAAAAATCTTTGTATGTTTTTATAACTTCTTTAATCATATTTTGTGCATTAGACGCGTTTTTCATTAAAGTTTGAACAACCATGTTCACGTCAACTTCATCATGATCTGGATGCCAACAATCATAATCTGTTACCATTGCTACTGTACAATATCTAATTTCAGCTTCTCTGGCTAATTTAGCCTCTGGCATATTTGTCATTCCTATTACATCCGCTCCCCATTTTCTATAAAGATTTGATTCTGCTAAAGTTGAAAACTGTGGACCTTCCATCACTATATAAGTTCCATTTCTCTGGTTTTTGATGTTAAGTTTTTTTAAAGCTGCTTCACAACAACTGGATAAACCAGGACTTGTGGGCTTAGCCATCGATACGTGTGCTACGATTTCTTCATCGAAAAAAGTTTTTATTCGTGAAAAGGTTCTATCAATAAATTGATCAACTATTACAAACTTTCCTGGCTCTAAATTCTCTTTTAAGGATCCAACAGCTGAAACTGAAATAATGTCAGTAACTTCTAACTGTTTCATAGCATCAATATTTGCCCTAAAATTTATATTTGTAGGGTTTATTTTATGTCCTCTGGAGTGCCTTGGAATAAAGCAAATTTCCTCTTTTCCATATTCTGCTAATAAAATCTCATCAGACGGTTTTCCCCATGGAGTTTTTATTTTTCTCCATTTTGTTTTTTTAAAGCCTTCTACTTTATAAAGGCCACTTCCACCAATTATCCCAAGCTTTCTTTTTTTCATTATTTAATTATTAATCCTTTTTTGCTAGAACTTGAAGCTTAATTATGGATTTAAAAAAATATATAAGATCTATTCAGGATTATCCAAAAAAAGGTATTTTATTTAGGGATATTACAACCTTAATTAAAGATGCAAAAGCATTTAAATTTGCTAATGATAAAATTATTGAATTATCAAAAAAAATTGAATTTGATAAAGTTGCTGCTATAGAATCTAGAGGTTTTGTTTTTGCTGCAACAGTATCTTATCAACTTAATAAGCCATTTATTTTATTGAGAAAAAAAAATAAACTGCCAGCTGAAACTCACTCGATAGATTTTGAACTCGAATATGGAAAAGCTACAATTGAAGTTCACAGGGATTCTATAGAAAAAAACGAGAGAGTCTTAATTATAGATGATCTAATTGCCACTGGCGGCACTGCCGAAGCAGCAGGCAAACTTGTCGAAATTTCAGGTGGAAAAGTAGCTGGGTTCATTTTTGTAATAAATCTTTTTGACTTGCCTGGGGATAAACTTTTAAAAAAAAAAGGTTACAAAACTGAAAGTTTGATAGAGTTTCCAGGTCACTAGATCTCTTTATTTTTCCAAGTAGAAGGCGTTAATTCATTATTTATTTCCAAGTTTATGTTATAGTCAAATGGTCTGATGCCTCTAGATTTTATATATTCGAACGTTTTTTTAACTCCGTCTACTAAAGATACTTTTGTTTTATAATTTAATAATTTTCTTGCCTTGTTTGCAGAGCAAGTGGCATGTCTCACTTCCTTAGGTCGGTCTTTTTTATAAATTGGATTTAAATTTACTCCAGTTATATTTGAACAAATTTCTGCAATTTTATTTATCGTTACAAATTCCTCATCAGGTCCAATATTAATTATCTCTCTATTAAGATTTTTTTGATCTAACATTGGAATTAAACAGCTTAAACAATCCTCTATGTAAGAAAAACACCTAGTTTGATTTCCATCTCCATAAATAATTGGAGCTTTGCCTTGTAGCATTCTGTTTATCATTATTGAAACAACATTTCTAAAAGGGTCATCATACTTTTGCTTTGGGCCAATAATATTATGTGGAACCGCTATTACCCATTCTATTCCGTTGAGTTCACAAAGATTTTTCAAAACTTCCTCAGCAGCAACTTTGGAAATAGCATATGGATCAACTGGTTTAGGAATCATTGCTTCTGTAAATGGAGCTTCTTGATCACCGTATCTTGCCATTGATGAACAAAATACTATGCGACTCACTTTTTCATTTACTGCAGCTGAAAAAATTGAAACTGAAGCTAAATAATTATTTTTTGTAATTTCAAATGGTGAAAAAACAGATAAACCTTCATGAGCTGTTGCTGCACAATGATAAACAACATCTATATCTTTCATGAGTATTTTAATTTTATCAAAATCACAACAATCTATTTTATGAAATTCTATATTATTAGGAACGTTATCTTCATAACCTCCTATCATACTATCTACGCCAATAACTTTATGACCTAAATCAACAAGTTTTTCACTTAAATGTGAACCTAAGAAACCTGCAACACCTGTAACAAAAATTTTTTTACTTTCTTCAGACATAAAAGTTTTATATATAAAATTAAAATTTTATCAATTAGATAAAATATTAGGTCTGTACCAAGATTTTCTTCCCATAATTGAATTTGATAATCCTGATAATCGCTGATAATAAATTTCTTTTTTTTTTCTACTAAAAATAATAGAAAAAAATAAAAATTTTAACAAAGAAGAAAATAATTTTCTACTTACTTTAAAAAGAGAAATAAAGTAACCATAATGTTTTTTATTAAAGTAGAAAGTTGACCACATCCAGTGCCAATTTCTCGATAGTTCCATTTGATAATTGATTGCATCATTATGAGAGCTCCCACCAAAATGATGAACCTTAATACTCTTATCGAGATATATTTTTTTATTTTTTTTCTTTAATCTTTTACATAAATCAATTTCCTCTAAATAAATAAAAAAATTCTCGTCAAAAAAACCAATATCAGTGAACTCTTTCATATTAAAAAACATAGCAAACCCTTTTAAAGAATTTACCTCAAAAATATTTCTCTCATTTGGGTTTAAATCTATTTCAGCTTGCTCTTCTTGTTTTGCTGGACCAAGAATTGAAAAATCTTTAATTTTTTCTGCGGAGCTCAGAAAATTACTTAATGTATTTTTTTCAAGCAATGTATCTGGATTTAAAATTAATGCATATCTGCTTTTAACTTTTGATAACCCTAAATTATTGCCTTTAGCATAACCTAAATTTTCTCCAGCTAAAATACATGTAACGTTGCTATATTTGCTCTCTAAGCTCTTTTTAAAATTTGTATTATTGGAGTTTTCTATAACAATAATAAATGTTTGTTGTGGAATTGAGTTCAAGCAATTATAGATCTTGTCTTCGCTTTTAAACGTATTAATTATGACAGTAATTTCTTTGTCTCTCATTTGAGTTTAAAATTATTGATTTAAACAAATAACTATCTTATTACATTATATAGTAAAAAATGTCTCTAGTATCAAAATTTTAATGAAAAAAGTAATTGTAACTGGTGGTCAGGGTTTTATTGGGAGCAATCTTGTTAGTTTTCTTTTAAAAAAAAATTATTTCGTAATTAATATTGATATAAATAGATATTCTAAAAAATCATATTTATTAAAAGATTTAAAAAATAGGAATTATAAGTTTATTAAAAAAGATATAAAAAATAGAGAGATATTTAATATCTTATCAAGATATAAACCGAACGCTATTTTTAACCTTGCTGCAGAGACTCATGTAGATAGATCTATAGATTCCCCTAAGGAGTTTATTCATACAAACATATTAGGTACATTTAATATTTTAGAACAAATTAAAAAATACAAAAAAAAATTTAACAAAAAGATTAAATTGATTCACGTATCGACAGATGAGGTTTATGGCGATCTCAAAAATAACGAAAGATCTAATGAAACAAGTTCTTATAAACCAAGTTCACCTTATTCTGCAAGTAAAGCTAGCGCCGATCATCTAATAAAATCTTATGCAAGAACATATAACTTAGAAGTAATGATATCTAACTGTTGTAATAACTACGGGCCAGGACAATTTCCAGAGAAACTTATACCAACTTTAATTTTTAACATTCTAAATAATAAACCATTACCAATTTATGGTAAGGGAAAAAACTCTAGAGAATGGATTTATGTTGAAGATCATTGTAAAGGACTGTTTCAAATTTACAAAAAGGGCAAAAATGGTGAAAGTTATAATATTGGATCAGGTGCAAACTTAAATAATCTTAATTTAACCAAATTCTTGTTAAAAATTGTGAAAAATAAAAATATAAAAATTGGAAAAAAAGTTAAGATTAAGTTTGTAAAAGATAGGCCTGGACATGATTTAAGATATGCTCTTAATAGTAAAAAAATTAGAACAAATCTTAAATGGTATCCAACTACTAAATTAACAAATGGACTAGAAAAGACTTTCAGTTGGTATTTAGATAATTATAAATTCTTTAATTTTTTTTTCTAAAAAAAAGTTTTATAAAAGACTCGGTTTAAAAAAATGATAAAAAAAGGAATAATCTTAGCAGGCGGGCTTGGAACAAGAATGAGTCCTTTAACTAAAGCAGTTAATAAACAATTATTACCAATATATGATAAGCCTTTAATTTACTACCCTCTTTCAGTTTTAATGCTCGCTGGTATTAAAGATATTTTGATAATTGTAAATAAAGGCCAACTTAAACAATTTAGAAAAATTTTAAATAATGGAAATCGTTTTGGAGTCAAAATAAGTTACCTTGAGCAATCTAAGCCTAGGGGATTACCAGATGCTTTTATTTTAGGTAAAAAATTTATTGCAAATGATAATGTAGCTTTAATTTTGGGTGATAATTTTTTTTACGGGCAAAGTTTAACTACCAAACTAAAACAATGTGTTAAGTTAAGCTCAGGTTGTAAAATATTAGTACACCCGGTAAATCAGCCAAGTTTATATGGTATAGCGTTCACTAACAAAAAAAACAAAATTATATCAATTAAAGAAAAGCCTAAGAATTCTAAATCAAATTTAGCAATAACTGGACTATATTTTTTTGATAACAAAGTAATTGAATACAGTAAACTGCTACGACCATCAAAGAGAAATGAATTAGAAATTGTAGATTTATTAAACAATTATAGAAAAAAAAATAAGTTAACTGCTGAATATTTGGGTAGAGGTGCTGCATGGCTAGACACCGGTTCAATTGATGATTTCTATAACACTTCATCCTTTGTATCTGCGTTAGAAAATAGACAGGGTTTTAAAATTGCTTGTTTAGAGGAAATTGCATTAAGTTATAAATGGATTGATAAAAAAAAAATAAAAGAGGCTATAAATTTTTATGGTGTTTGCAATTATTCAAATTATTTAAAAAGATTAGTAAAATAAATGTTAAATAAAATAATTGTTACTGGAGGTGATGGCAGATTTGCACAAGAATTAAAAAAAATTAAATCTAAGTATCAATTTATATTTAGGAATAAAAAACAATTCAATATTTTATCTTTAAACTCAATAAAAAAAAATTTAAAAAAATTTAAACCAGATTGTGTTCTTCATTTAGCTGGTCTTTCGAGACCAATGTCGATTCATGAAAAAAAGATAAATCAAAGTATTGATTTGAATATTATTGGAACCTCTAATTTAGTTAAAGTTTGCAATCAAAAAAAAATTAAAATTATTTTTCTTTCTACCAGTTATGTTTATCAGGGTAAAAAAGGAAATTACAAAGAGGAAGACACGCTTTTACCATGGAATAATTATGGGTGGTCAAAACTTGGAGCTGAGTCAGCAGTCCATATGTATAAAAATTCTTTAATAATTAGAGCTTGTATGACAGAAAAACCTTTTATTCACAAATTTGCATTCACAAACGTAAAAACTAATTTCATTTTTCAAGAAGAATTTGCAAAAATTTTAATTAAAGTTTTACACAGAAAAGGTATTCTAAATATAGGAGGTAAGGCTCAAAGCATTTATAGTTTTGCAAAAAAATATAATAAAAGTGTAAAAAAAAAAAGATCTAAAGGAGAACTGCCAAAAAAAATTTTTATGAGTCTTAACAAATTAAATAAATTATTAAAAAAAAATGAAAATTATTAAAACAAAATTCAAAGGCTTATTAATAGTAAAACAAAAAAATAATAAAGACAGAAGAGGAAATCTTCGAGAAGTATTCAATAATAGAATTTTACGAAGAAATTTTATATTTGAGTATTGTACTACATCAAAAGCAGGAGCTTTAAGAGGTTTTCATTTTCAACATAAATTTCAACAAGCAAAATTTGTAAACGTTTTAAAAGGTAAAATACTTGATTGTGTAATTGATTTAAGGAAAAAATCAGAAACTTTTGGAAAATCTTTTAAGATTTTATTATCCGATAAAAATAGTTTAGGTCTCTATATTCCAGAAGGGTTCGCTCACTCGTATTATAGTTATAATAAAGTAAATATTGTATACTACAAACTAACTAATTATTATAAACCTCAGTTCGAGTCTGGTATAAATTTATTGGATAAAAAGTTAAATATAAAATGGCCAAGAAAAAAATTTAAAATTTCAAAAAAAGACAAAAAATTAAATTCTTTCGATCACTTTTGTAAAACTTACAAGTGTTTATAATCATCTAGGTCTTTTACGACGATTGGATATTCTTTAATTTTATAATTTTTAGAAAACCAATAAGAGAGAAACCTTTCTGCAAGAAACCCATAGATTCTTTGTAGACCATATCCTTTTAAATTTTGAAAACCAAATTCTTCCTCACATTTTTTGAGCCATGGGAAAATTATGTTGTAATATTTTTTTAAAATATCTGTTTTACAAATGAACATGTTATGGGGATTAAAAGAAGTTTGTTTTTTCATAAACATATTAAAATCATCTCTATTATTTTCGTCTAAGTGTTTTATTGCTTTATCTAGATTGCCATTCCCATGGAATAGATCAAAATGAAATTTAAGATTTCTTTTTTTTTTTTTAAAAAATAAAGAAGGTTGCTTTAGAAAATTAGTAAGATGATTTTTGAAAATTTTTGAAATTTTATAATTTTCCACTGAGAATTTTTCTCCAAGAATACAATCAAAATGTGAGTGTAAATTTTCATCCTTAACTAACAGTTTTTTTAAATTTTCAAATTCAATATCTTTTTCAATTGGCTTATCTGTCAAAAAAAATTTTCTATATTGACAAAAACCTACCCAGGGGGTCTTTATTTTATCCAAATGATTTTTCCATATCCAATAATGAAAGGTATATTCTCCGTAAAAAGAATTTTTTTCTTGAATATTATCTCCTGTTTTATCATTCAAACATTTTTCTGAAAAAATTTTATTGCCAAGACCAACTGGGATTAAAGAGAGTTTTTTAATTATATCTTCATGACTAGGATTAAGAGTTAAACAAAATAATGATAGATTTTTCATAAATATTAAGAAATTATTTATATATTAGTTTGTAATACTTAACAATTTTTCAAATTCGTATCGAAATAATTCAATAAATTTATTATAACTAAATATGAATTTTGTACACATTGGTGCTGGTGCTGGCGATAAAGATCCCTCGAGTAATTTTAGAGATGGATTTTCTGAATTAGTAAAAAAACAAAATAACAAGAGTATAAATGTTATAGTAGTTGAAGCCAATCCGAACAATATAAAAAAGTTAGAGGAGACTTGGAAAGATTTTAGAAATGTCAAAATATTAAATTTCGCAATTGTCCCAATAAATACAACATTAAGTAAAATTAAATTATATTATAGTGAAGATGATGGTCCTCATTATCAGCTACTTTCAAAAAATATTGATCATATAAAAAGATATTTCCCAAATTCTAAAATTAATCATTTACATGCACCAACTTTAAATATTAAAAACTTTTTTAAAAATTATTGTAAAAACTTGACAATCGAATCTTTTTCTATTGATGTTGAAGGAGCTGATTTTGAAATAGTGATGGATATTGATTTAAATGAATATGACATAAAAAATATTTCTATTGAATATCTTCATCTAAGTAAAATACAAAAAAAAAAGTTGATTAATAAATTTATTGAAAATAATTATTCTTATAATGGTTTTGGTATTGATCACAATGATATTGATTGGCTTTTTACAAAAAAAAAATCAAAATGGAACAATTTAATAGCAAAAATATTACCTTACATTCATCGTATTCATTATAAAAGATTGAATAAAATAATTAAAAAACTGTAAGATCGGTCTTGGTAGCGAGGGGCGGATTCGAACCGCCGACCCCAGGCTTATGAGTCCTGGCCAACGACCTCTACCCTTCACTTCTTAATGTTATACAATGCTTTTTTTGCAACCTGAAACTATATTTTGCCTCTAAGTGAGTCCAATTTGTGACCAGAGTATTATATGATTATTGTCGATGAAAACTGAAAATAAAAATTATAGAATTATTGTTCTCCTTACAGGTTTGGTATTTTATTATATTTTTTTTGCAACCTTTTGGGATTCAGAATTTTGGTATTTAAAAGAGTTTGATTTTTTCAATTCATTAATTGGTCAACTCATACAAGATATAATTTTTGCTAAATTATTAGGGTGGTATCATTATAATTTAGAATGGCTAATAATAATTATTTTTAATGTTTCCTATTTGTATTTTTTATGGAAATTTAGAGAAGAGATAGTTGTTTTGATTAAAAAACTTATTAATAAGATTTAAATGAAAAAAGATAATCTTAAACTACATCTAAATCTCTCAGATTATTTTGAGCCAATAGACTCTAATCCATCATTAGAAGAGGGAACTGAAATAATGAATTATTATAACAATTGTGTAGATAAAAAGGTTCATCCAAAAGACTTTGAAACAAATCTTAATCCTTGTCTTATTAAAGGTGATAGAGTTCATACTATTTTAACTTATCAATTAGGTTATCTCTCAGCTGTAGATTTAGATAAATATAAAATTATGTATGATAGAAACGGTGAAAATCACTATGATATGATTAAGAGAGATGATGCAAAGAATTTAGAAAATTATAATTATATTAAAGATCAAATACTTAAATATTAAAAAATTATATAGATTTATGGAAGCAATTGGACATTTTATTTGGATAGTTTTTACTATGCCTCTTTATGGAATTTTAACTACTTTATGGATATTTTTGAAATTAATTTTTTTTTCAATAATCGGTTTGTATGCAATAATTAAGGGAAATCCTAGTTTGGAAGATTTATTTTCTCTTCCTTTTAGAGTTATCGCAAAATCTTTTGAAAATTATGATTCAATTTATAAATATTTTTCAAATTTTTATTATGAACACACTTTCTTATCAGTTTTAGCAGTTGTTATTTTATATAGTATGTATTTTGGCGGGGCCAGGAGATAGTGAATGAATTCTAATTGTGTCGAAATTGGATTGAGAATATTGTATGATTGTTCTATGCCAACTTCTCAATTAATGAAAAAATGTGTTCAGTGCAATAAGATGACGATGCACTTTCAAGAGAAACCAAATCATTTTTTGCATCTGCTATTATCGATTGTGACTGCAGGTATATGGTTAATCGTTTGGCTTTTGTTTGTACAAGCTAAAGATCCTCAATGCTCTATATGCGGCAGATCTAATGATTTTTTAGGAAATTTATTGTTTAAACAAAAGAAAAATTTAGGGATATTTTCAAAGAAGAAAAAGAAATGAAAAAATTTTTTGTGATCATGGTCCTAGGTTTGTTGTGGAGTGGTAACGTTTATAGCTCCTCAATTGAATGCTCTTACGAAATTTCATCATATATGAATTCTAAGAAGGGAAAATTTAAAAAAGGAAAAATTTTCGATGATGAAAAAAAAATAAAGATTAAAGTAGATCAAATAGAAAAGCTTGAGCTTAATAATCCAGAAAAAAAATACAAAGGTATTTTGAATGGTACAGATCATAAAAACAGAAATGTGCAAATATTTCAAAAATCTGAAGTGATACAAATAACGCAAACTGATGCCTATGGTTTAAATTATTTTGCGGCGTACATTATTTTTATTAATCATAAGGATAACAATGGAGCGTATT
>MDSZ01263199.1_pt1 | contig 10101 bp, 10 predicted proteins | sample 811201 | NCBI WGS metagenome assembly MDSZ01 (sample SAMN05326647, study PRJNA326480) | marine metagenome | isolation source: seawater | place: Indian Ocean: North | collected 2010 | reverse complement strand
GGACTAAAGAAATTAGCGAAGTAATTAAAAGAACAGAGTTTGAAAATTTAGATATTATTACCTCTAATGTAGATTTATCTGGATTGGAGGTTGAAACAGCTGATGATAGCAATAGGGCCTTCATATTAAAGGGGAAAATAGCCGCGTATTTAAACAATTCTAGAGGATTATATGATTATGTTCTAATTGACTGCCCACCAGCTTTGAGTTTATTGACTGTGATGGCTCTCGTAAGTTCAAATTCACTATTGGTGCCTCTTCAGACAGAATTTTTTGCTCTTGAGGGGTTAACGCAACTTATGAAAACGATTGAAAGAATAAAAGTAAGTTTAAATCCAGATCTTAAGATAAGAGGTATACTTTTAACAATGTATGATAAACGAAATAAACTCTCATCTCAGGTAGAGAAAGAAGCAAGAGATTATTTTAACGAAAAAGTTTATTCTACTGTAATACCTAGAAATGTTAGATTGTCTGAAGCCCCCTCTCATGGAATGCCAGTCTTAATTTATGATAAATCTTGTCCTGGTAGCAAATCATATTTCAATTTTACAGATGAATTTATTAATCAAGAAACATCTATAGGGAGTGCTGCTTAATGGACAAGATTAAAAAAGGTCTAGGACGTGGATTGTCATCATTAATAGGGGAGACAAAAGTAGAGACACAAAAAAATCAATTATCAATTAGTGATTTAATACCAAACAAGTATCAACCTAGAAAAATTTTTGATGAGGTTAATTTACTTGAATTAACTAATTCAATTAAAGAAAGAGGTATGATACAGCCTATCGTTGTTAGAAAATCAAATAATGAAAAATCAAAATTTGAAATAATTGCAGGTGAAAGAAGATGGCTTGCAGCTCAAAAAGCAGGACTTCATACTGTGCCTGTAGTAATTACTGAAGCCGATGATTTAAAATCACTTGAATTTGCAATTGTAGAAAATGTTCAGAGACACGATTTAAATCCATTAGAAGAAGCTCAAGGTTATAAAAGACTAATTAACGAATTTTCTTATGATCAAGAAAAAGTTTCAAAATTTATTGGTAAAAGCAGGAGCTATATAGCTAACTCATTAAGGCTTTTGACATTGCCTGAAAGCATTATAAAATTAATTGAAACATTACAATTAAGTGCTGGTCACGCTAAAGTTTTAGTTGGTCTCGAGAATGCTGAATTTGTAGCAAATAAAATAATAGAAAAAAAACTTTCAGTAAGACAAGCTGAAAATTTTGTAAAAATTTTTAAAAAAAAAAAAAATAACCTCAAAGATCGCAAGGATCCAAATATTAGAGAATTAGAAAATTCTTTATCTGAAAAAATTGGAATAAATGTTGCTATTAAGAATAATAGACAAAATAAGGGTTCAATCACATTTTCATATAAAGAAATTGGTCAATTGAATAAAATTATTGATATAATTAAATCAAATTATTAGAATTATTTACCGTCTCAAAAATAAAATTATTTGTTATTTCATTAGACAGATTTATGTTTTTTTTTATTTGCAGCTCAAGTTTATTAACTTTTTTAATAAACAATTTTATATCGTTAATAGATAAAGCATTTAATTGTTTTTTAATTATGTCTTTATCTTTCCAGAAAATTGTAGGTTTGAACGATGCAATTACATGATCTTGGTTTTTTTTGATTTGAATTTCCTTTTTCAGTTTTTCTAATCTTTTAAGTTTATATAAAAAAGATTTTAATATTAAAATATTATCTTCCATCGTAGGATTGTTTTCATTTAAAATGTTAATCGTTTTAATTTTATTTTTGGCTAGGCATTGATCAGTCAATTCTGATATTTTATAATCTTCAGATGAACTAGTTATTTTTAATAAATCATCAAATTCAATTTTCGATTTATTCTGACAAAAGTTTTTAATTTTTTCTAATTCATTTTTTAAATTCAATCTGCTTCCTTTTGTTTTTTCAAGAACATAATTTAAATTTTGAGTAGAGATTTTAATATTATTTTCCCTAAAAAAGTTTTGTGATAAATTTAATAGAGTTTGATGTGTATCCTCATAAAATGGTACTATTAAAAGATTATTATTATTTTCAAAAAAATTTCTTAATTTAGATTTTTTTTCTAAAATTCCAGATTTTAATATTATTTTTATATTTTGAATTTGTCTTTCCTCTATTTCTTCAATTAATTCCAATATTTTGTCTGTAACACGATTTATTATTATTAATTTTTCATTTTCGAAAAAGGACTGATTAAATAAACTTATTTCAAAAGTATCTCTGTTGGATAAAATTTCAGTTTCATCATAATTATATAAATTTTTAGAAAAAGCTGGTTTTATATCTTTTGTAATAATTTCATCTATTAATTCTGAGTTTGGCCCATAAAAAAGAAAAATATTTTTTTCATTATTATTTATAAACTTTTTTAATTCGTAGGCTTTAATAATCATTTAGAGTTTAAATAGATAGTAATTTCACTTATTATTTGAGCAGTTAAATCACTTTTTATTGAATTTTGATATTCAACCAGTTCAATTTTATTTTCTTTGTTGTTGTAACTAAATTCTTTAATAAATTTTTTATTTTCTAAAATTTTTCTATCATTACTTTCAATTTTTAAATCTACATTTAAAGTAGTTTTAAAAGAAACTGATTGACCAATTGTATTTTTTGATGTTGCTTCGTTTTTAAATGAATTTGAGAGATATAGTTTATTTCCATTTTTATTTTCTTTTATAAACAAAGCATTTATGATTTTTTTATTTATTTCATCATCACCAGTAAGTATAATTTCCGAGTACTCTAATTGATTAATATTTTTAGATATGTAAATTGGTTGATAACCACAACTCATTAAAAAAAATAACAAAATAAAAATAGTCTTATTCATTAATTCATTTGATTATGAAATTTATTAATCTATTCTTAATATATATAGTTTTTACTAATTCACCATCTTTAAAATATTTTGAAATAAGTGACTTGCTTTTAATTAAATTTGTCAATTCTTCTTCGTTAAAGTCATCTTGAATTGTTATAGTATTTCTTTTTTTTCCATTTACCTGAATTACAATTACTTTTTCATCTATAATTAAATATTTTTTATTTATAACTGGCCATTTTAAATCTATACTTTCGCCAAATTTTGCTAAACATTCATTTGCTAAATGCGGTATTATTGGAGACATGATAATAAGTATTTTTATAAAATTTCCTTTTAAATTTTTATAATTTTTATTTTCTTCCGATATCTTTCTAAAAAATGAGTAAATTTCATGAAATATTGCTATTAAAACATTATATCTAAATTTCTCTAATGATTGATTAGCTCTATTAATTATTTGGTTAGTGAAAAAATCAATTTGATTATTATCTTTATCTGGCTTTAATTTACTGATTTCAAAAATTTTATCATTTAAACTCCAAATTTTTTGAATAAATTTAAATGAAGTTAGCATACCATCATCTGACCATTGTATATCTCTTTCTGGAGGGCTATCAGATAAGATAAAAAATCTAACAGAATCTGCCCCATATGTATCAACCATTTTCTGAGGATCTATTGTATTTTTTTTTGATTTTGACATAGATTCAGAAGGTCCCACTATTACTTTTTTAGATTGATCTTTTTTCTGATAATATTCCTTACCATCACTAGATGTTATTTCTTCTGGACTTAGCCAATTATTATTTTCATCTTTGTAAGTTTCATGACAAACCATTCCTTGTGTAAAAAGTCCCTTGAATGGCTCATTTAAATCAATATCTTTGTTGTTTAAACTAATAGCTCTCATGAAAAATCTTGAATACAATAAGTGCAAAATAGCGTGTTCTACACCCCCAATATATTGATCTACCGGCATCCAATAATTTATTTCATCTTTTTCAAATGGATTATCTTCATTTTTTGGAGAACAAAATCTTAAATAATACCAGGATGAGTCTACAAATGTATCTAATGTGTCAGTTTCTCTTACACATTTTTTTCCATTAACAATTACATTTTTCCAATTTTCATTACTATCTAGCGGGTTACCGTTAGTATTAATATTAATATCATCAGGAAGTTTTACAGGTAAATCTTTCTCGGGAATTTTAATTATCTCATTTTTTTCATTGTAAGCTATTGGTATTGGACACCCCCAGTATCTTTGCCTAGATATTCCCCAGTCCTTAAGTCTGAAGTTAATTTTTTTCTTTCCAATTTTTTTAGTTTCTAATAAATCTATTGTTTTATTAATTGATTCTTCAGGTACTTTAAAACCGTTTAAAAATTCTGAATTAATTATAAATCCTTCTCCAGTGTAAGGTTCAGTTTTTACTTCATAGGTCTCATCCTCGTCTTTTGGTCTTACAACAGTTTTAATTACAAGATTATATTTTTTTGCAAAATCATAATCTCTTTGATCATGTGCTGGACATCCAAACACAGCACCAAGTCCATAATCCATTAGTACAAAATTAGCAAAAAAGACTGGAACTTTAATGTTTTCATCAAAAGGGTTTACAGCGAACAAATCTGTTTTAAATCCAAGCTTGTCAGCTTGTGCAATCGACTCCTCTGTTGTTCCTGAGGCAGAACAAGCCTTTTTAAATTTTAAAAATTTTTCATCTTTTGAGTAATATTTTGCAATAGGGTGATCAATCGATAAGGCAATAAAAGATAATCCAAAAAGAGTATCTGGTCGAGTAGTGTAACATTTTATTATATTAATATTTTTTGAACCTTCGACTTTAAAATCAATTTCACATCCAAAAGATTTTCCAATCCAATTTCTTTGCATTATCTTAACTTTTTCCGGCCAATCTTTTAAAGTTTCTAAATCGCTTAATAATTCTTCCGAGAATTTTGAAATTTTAAAGAACCATTGATTTAATTTTTTTCTTTCAACTATAGCTCCTGATCTCCAGCCCTTTCCGTCAATAACCTGTTCATTCGCAAGAACTGTTTTGTCAATTGGATCCCAATTTACATAACTATCTTTTCTATAAACCAGACCTTTATCGAAAAAATCAAGAAACATTTTTTGTTGATGTTTATAATAACTCTCAGAGCATGTAGATATTTCTCTATCCCAATCTATAGATAGACCTAATTTTAAAAGTTGATCTTTCATTGTCTGGATATTGTTTTCGGTCCATTTTTTTGGATTAATATTATTTTCCTTTGCAGCATTTTCAGCAGGCATCCCAAAAGAATCCCATCCCATAGGATGTAACACGTTATATCCTTGCAATTTTTTATATCTGGACAGAACATCACCTAAAGTATAATTTCTAACGTGACCCATATGAATCTTACCAGAAGGGTAGGGAAACATTTCTAAACAATAAAATTTTTTTTTGTTTTGATTAATTTTGCAAGAAAAAATCTTTTGTTTAGACCAAATTTCTTGCCATTTATTTTCTATTTTTCTAAAATTATATCTATTCACTTAAGGACAAATATTACAGATTAATTAATTTAAGAGGATAAAATTAGTCATCTTTACTTTTTTTAGCTTTTTTATATTTTGATGCTTTAGTAAGTATTGTTGATATCAATTTTTTTTTTATTTCAGGATTATCCTCGTTGATTATACAATTATTCAGGCTTTTACACTTTTTTGTGTAAACTTTTATGTTTAAAGCATCTGATCTGATTTCATTTGTTAAAAATCTGATGCTTATTTTTATTGAATCTTCGTAACTATTATTTTCATTATACCAATCTGTAATTATAATTCCTCCCCCATAATCAGCTGAAATTAAAGGTATAAAATCCAGTGTATCTAAGCTAGCTCTCCACAATTCATTAGAAGTAGCAAAATCAAAATTTCCACCACCTTTTTTATTATCACCAAATAATCTAATACCTCGGCCCTCCTCTAAATTTTTTTGTACTCTTTTTTCAGGCTCAGGAGGGAATTCCCTAGAATCCGTTGGTTTATAAATTCCACAGGAATTTAGGTATAAAACCACTGATAGAATAAGAGAAATTTTGACTGTTTTTTTAATGAAATACATAAAACTGACATTAATTACATTAATATACCTAAAAAATATACAATTTCCGCTAAATATTATGGTGTGATATAATTACAACATTACTGATATTTAGATGGTATTACAAAAAATTTATCAACAAAATATAGATTATTGTAATAATTTGATCTCGTTTATAATTATAAATCAAATAGGAGTAAATATGAACAATTTGAAAAAACTAGGTTTAACAGCTTTAGCTGGTTCTCTAGTTGCATCAACTGCTACTGCAGGATCATTAGATGTATCTGGATCAGCAACTGTTAAATATCAATCTAAATCTGGTTCTTCAGGAACATCTTCTGTTCAAGGAAACCCATGGTCTGATGGTAATGCGATTAGCTTTACTGGATCTGGTGATTTAGATAATGGTATGACTGTTGGTTATGTGTACACAATGACTGATGCAGCGTTTTCATCTTCTGCAGTAACTCTAGATATGGGTGATGCAGGTATGCTTGCATTTGGACATGGTACAGCTTACGGTGGTATCGATACAATTAAAGACAAAATGCCAACTGCTGGTGAGGAAGCATGGGATGACCATGGAACTGGTGATGACGCTGGTGTAACAGATGTAGGAAGTGATGCATCATTATTCTACAAAGTTAACATGAACGGTATTACTGCTTCAGCTTCTTACGCAAGAACTGGTGTTGGTACTGATAATTCAATAGCATTAGTTGCAAGTGAGTTAGTAGATGGTGCTGAGTTCGGTATCGGTATGGCTACAGACGTTACAGCTACTTCAGGTACTGAAAACGACATGACAACTATGTATGCTAAATACTCAAGTGGTCCAGTTACTGTTGGTGTTCAATTGTCTGAAATCGACAAAACAGCAACTAATGGTGACATAGACAGAGAAGCTGCAGCAATTTCTTTTGCTGTTAATGAAAGCCTATCTATTTCTTACGGTATTTCTAATGTAGAGTATGAAGACTCTTCAAAAGTAGATGCTGAAAGTACAGGTATTTCTGCTTCTTATACTATGGGTGGAATGACATTTGGAGCAGTTGCTAACAAAACTGACTCTTTTGGTGGATCTTCTGGAACAGACAGAGAATTCACTGAGGTATCATTATCATTTGCGTTTTAATTAAAGACGTAAATATAAAATTTAAAACGGCCTAAGATCTCTTAGGCCGTTTTTTTTTGCCCAACTAATAGACGCGAACCCTTTTAATTTTAGAGATTTCAGTTTTTTCAAATTCTTTTGATTTATTCCTCCTAAGGCAATAAAATCTGATTTAGTATTTAGCTTAATTAGATTGAACTTTATTAAGCCTAAAAAATTCTTTGACTTATCATTTTTAAAAATTGGAGATAAAAAAATTTCCTTACAGCCTTGTTTTTTTTTAATCCTCGCTTCTATTAAATTATGGGCAGATCCAATAATTTTGAAATTTTTTGGCTTATTGTAGATATAACAATAGTTGGTCGATTTATTGAAAGATGGGATATAAACTCCATCTAGTTTAAGATTTAAAGCTAATTTAATATTATTTGACAGAAATAATTTTTTTTTGTTTTTTTTACAAAAAATTTTTAATTTTTGAATTATTTTAATATCATTCGGTTTATCATAATTTCTATATATAAGATTAATGTTATTACTTAATTTTGATAAATCTGCTAGATTAAAGGTACTTATATAACAATATATTTGAGGAAATAAATTGTGCATAAAAATATTACCAATTTAACTTTAGTAGAGGGACAAATAAAGTCTAGATTTCATGAACTTTCAAGACCTCAAATAATTGCAGTATGCAAAACATTTCCAATGAGTGAAATAGAACCCCTCATAAATCATGGCCATATTCATTTTGGTGAAAACAAAGTTCAAGAGTCAGTTGATAAATGGTCAAAAATAAAGAATTCATCTAAAAATATAAAATTACATATGATCGGTAAATTACAAACAAATAAGGTTAAATATGTAATACCTCTTTTTGATTACATTCACTCATTAGATAATTGGAAACTAGCAGAAAAAATCTCTCAAGAGCAAATAAATAAAAAAAAAAACTTAAAAATATTTATTCAAGTTAACATCGGTTCTGAACAGCAAAAGAGCGGTTTGAATCCTAGAGATTTAAATGAATTTTATCAGAAATGTGTTTCAGAATTAAATTTGAATATAATAGGATTAATGTGCATTCCTCCTCAAGGGAATGATAGTAAATTATATTTTAAAAGAATGTTAGAATTAAATAATTCGCTTAAATTGAAAGAATTAAGTATGGGTATGTCCTCTGATTTTTTAGTTGCAGCTGAACAAGGTTCAACTTTTGTAAGAATTGGTTCAAAGATTTTTGGAAATAGATCTTAGAGAATTTTAATTTTTGTTTTTTTGTTTATAATTTTTAATAAAACTAAAAAATCATTTTTTTTGATTGAGATACATCCAAGAGTTTTGTTATAATTTTTTGTCAAGTGAATAAATATTGCACTTCCTTTTTTTTTAATAGTATTCTTTGTGTTATAATTAATCGGTAAAATTAAATCGTATATTCCGTTTTTTCTAAACATTTTTTCATGTTTGATTTTTTTATTAGTTTTGATTAGTTGATTGTAATATTTACTATTTACATCATCACACCAACCCATATTTTTTTTAATTGGGATTTTCTTTAATTTAGTCTCAATATTCAAATAAATATCTTTTCTATAATACAAAGATCCTAAAGTATAAGTTCCTTTAGGTGTCTTTTTGTCTCCTTCAACTTTATTTGATGCAATTCCTTTCTTACCAATCGCACATTTAAATTTAAATTCATCAAATAAAAGAGTATCTTTATTCTTTAAAATTAATTGCACTTATATGAACTCTAAAACTTTAATTATTTATAATTCTCCAATATTATTCGAAATACTTGATGAAATTAAGGAAAATTTTAATTTTAATATTGTTAATTTTAAAGAAAATCTAATAAGTCAAAAATTTCTCTCCAAATTTGAAGATTATATTATTATTGCAGATTGTAAAAATGATATAGATAATTGTAATATTATTACTGTCCCAAAAAAATTGATAAGAATATTAGAGCAGATTAATATTTGGTTTCTTGCAAGAAAGTTTTCAAGTCAGTCAAAAATAAAAATTGGGAATTATTTATTAAATTTAAATTCAAGACAAATAAGTAAAAATAGAAATGAATTGAATTTAACAGAAAAAGAAACTGAGTTAATTTTATTCATCATGAATAATAAATTTGTAAGTTTAAAAGATTTACAAAAAAAGGTATGGAAGCATTCATCTGAACTTGAAACACATACTGTTGAAACGCATATTTATAGATTGAGAAAAAAACTTTTTGAGAGATTTAAAGATAACAAATTCATTAAATATGATAAACGGGGATATTTTTTAAATTGAAAAAAAATTTAGCAGCTAAAAATCTATCTAGTAGAAGATATAAGCCAAAAATAATTAAACCAAAAAAAGGCAAGGGTAGCTTTAAGAGAAAAAAAATTAAATTCTAGCTCCGATTTTTTGTATAATTTTTGACGATAATTCAGTTCCTTTTTTTAAACTTTCTTTTGTAGACATATTATTTATCAAACCATGTAAATACCCGGCAGCAAATAAATCACCAGCTCCTGTTAAATCTTTAATTACAAGATTTTTATTAGCTTCACATTCTACTATTTCATCACCATTTATCGAAATTGATCCCTTTTCACCTCTTGTGATAATAATATTTCTTTTGATTTGTTTACAAAATAAAATTACATCATCAAATGTTTTAGTTTCAGTGAGTGATAAAATTTCTTGTTCATTTGCAAAAGTGATATCTATTTTATTTTTTACTAAATCTAAAAAATGTTTTTTATGTCTTTCAACACAAAATAGATCAGATAATGACATTGCAACTTTATTTGAATACCTTATGGCTTTATCGAAAGCTTTTTTTGGTTCTCCTTCATCCCATAGATACCCCTCCAGAAAAGTTATATCTGCATTTTTAACTTCTTTTACATTAACATCGCTATCATTTATTTTTCCAGCGGTGCCTAAAAAAGTACACATAGTTCTCTCAGAATCTGGAGTAATTAAAATTAAACAAGAACCAGTAGGAATTGGTTCATTTT
>MDSZ01161100.1_pt1 | contig 10101 bp, 7 predicted proteins | sample 811201 | NCBI WGS metagenome assembly MDSZ01 (sample SAMN05326647, study PRJNA326480) | marine metagenome | isolation source: seawater | place: Indian Ocean: North | collected 2010 | reverse complement strand
TTTAAAAACTCATGATCTTGAATTGAGAATTCAAGAACTAGAATCAAAATTTGCCGAGGATTTTAATCAAAATACTTTCGATGAAATCAGAAGGCTTAAAAAAGAGCAAAATATTAATTAAAAAAGACCTAAAAAAACGTGGATTTTTTTAAAATTGTCATTATATAAGTATTTCCTAATTTTAAAACAGTGGAAAGAATTATAACAAAATCATTTGCTAGGTTGATGGGCAGAGGTGTCCATAGGGGTTTTATCACTTATGAAGAATTAAGTAAATCACTTGGAAAAAGAAATTTATCTAGTCAAAATTTATCTCAAGCTTTTTTACATATACTAGACGAAAAAATAACTCTTGTAGAAAAAAAATCTGACTTTAAAGCTAGCAAAAAAAGAGACAATCAAAATAAAGAGGAACCCAAAAGTCTCGAAAAGAGTGATGACCCAATCAGAATGTATTTAAGAGAAATGGGTGGTGTAGAACTATTATCAAGAGAAGGTGAAATTGCAATTGCTAAAAGAATTGAAGCTGGAAAAGATGTAATGCTAAATGCGTTATCTGAAAGCCCAATTACAGCTCAACAATTTTATGATTGGAACGAGAAGTTACAAAAAGATGAAATAATGGTTAGAGAAATTATTGATATTGATACAAATTATATGGAAGAAGAAAATTCAGTGCAAAGTTTAAAAAATAAAAAAAATAAAGACGATTTACAAACAGACAAGGAAATTTCTCAGGATGAAAAAAAAGAAAATAATAGTTCGGATGATGAAGATGAATTCAATCCAACTTTAGCAGCTATGGAAAGTGAAATTAAACCTAAAGTTCTTGAGACAGTAAATAACTTAACAAAAAACTACTCAAAATTAATTAAACATCAAAAGGATAAACTTAACGGTATCTTAAGTAGTGTCAAATACTCAACTGCTAAAGAAAAAAACTACAAAAAGTTAGTTAATGAAATTTTAGAAAGCATAAAAACACTTCAACTATCTCCCTCTGTTTTAGAAAACTTAGTACAAAAACATTACATCGAAAATAAAAAAATAGTTTCATTAGAGGGTAATTTGTTAAGATTAGCAATGGATGACAAAATTTCAAGAGATGAATTTATTAAATTTTATATTGGAAATGAAATCAATCCAAATTTAAAAAATTTTTTAGCATCAAATTTAGTTTGGAAAAATTTTTTTAATAAAAACAAAAATGAGTTTAAAAACATAAGAGACCGCTTAATAGAAATTAGTCACAAACTTGGTATAAGTGTAACTGATTTTAAAAAATTAGTTAGCAGGGTACAAAAAGGTGAAAAAGAATCGCGGATAGCAAAAAAAGAAATGGTTGAGGCAAATCTAAGGTTGGTTATTTCAATAGCAAAAAAATATACAAATCGCGGTTTACAATTTCTTGATTTAATTCAGGAAGGAAATATTGGTTTAATGAAAGCTGTAGATAAATTTGAATATAGAAGAGGTTACAAGTTTTCTACGTACGCAACCTGGTGGATTAGACAGGCAATTACAAGATCTATTGCGGATCAAGCAAGAACTATAAGAATTCCTGTTCATATGATTGAAACTATTAATAAAATTGTTAGAACACAAAGATTAATTTTAAGTGAATTTGGAAGAGAAGCCACTCCTGAAGAACTCGCAAAGAAACTTAGAATGCCATTAGAAAAAGTTAGGAAAGTACTAAAAATTTCAAAAGAGCCTGTCTCTCTCGAAAAACCAGTTGGAGACGAGGAAGATAGCAATTTGGGAGACTTTATAGAAGATACAAAAGCTTTGGCACCTTTGGAGCAAGCAATTAAATCAAATCTTAGTGAAGCAACTACAAAAATTCTATCGACTTTAACACCAAGAGAGGAAAGAGTCTTGAGAATGAGATTTGGAGTAGGGATGAATACAGACCATACACTTGAGGAAGTTGGATTACAATTTTCAGTGACGAGGGAGAGAATAAGACAAATTGAGGCTAAGGCTTTGAGAAAACTAAAACATCCGAGTAGGTCAAAGCAATTAAAAAGTTTTTTAGAAAGTTGATTTTGTGCTACTCTTATAAATGGATTTAGTTAGTATAATAATTCCATATCATAAAAAAAAAAACTCTATATCTAATACTATTAAATCTGTTTTAAATCAAACTTATAAAAATTTTGAAATAATTATTATTTATGATGACGAAAATAAAAGTGATTTAAATTTTATAAACAAATTTCAAAAAAAGGATAAAAGAATTTCTGTAATAAAAAATATTAAACAAATGGGTGCTGGAGAGTCTAGAAATTTTGGAATTAATAATTCAAAAGGTAAATTTATTGCTTTTTTAGATGCTGATGACTCATGGCAGAATGACAAATTAATGAAACAAATTCATTTTATGAAATTTAACAATTATGACGCGACACATACTTCATATTCTATTGTTGACAAAAAACACAATGTTATTGGAGAAAGAATAGCTAGAAATTTTTTAGAGCTAAAAGATTTGTTGAAGTCATGCGATATTGGCACTTCTACTGTCATTATTAAAAAAAACTTAATTAATAACGATATTAAATTTGCACCACTAAAGACAAAAGAAGATTTTGTTTTGTGGCTTAAATTGTTAAAAAAAAATATTAAAATTTATGGTTTAAACGAAGTATTAACCTTTTGGACCAAATCTGATGATACATTGTCTTCATCAACAATTCAAAAAATTATTGATGGATTTAGAGTGTACAATAAATACATGAATTTTAATTACATAAAATCTACATATTATTTATTTTGTTTAAGTATAAACTATCTTCTAAAAAGATAAATGCACTTTTTTTTGATATATATAGTTTCAGTAATTTTTTTAACTTTTTATTTAAAAAAAAAAAAATTATTTTCTAATTACACTGGTGAGCATCACCAACTATTTTCAAACCAAAAAAATATTCCATTAGTTGGTGGGATATTTTTACTTATCCCTATAATATTAATAGATTATCTCAATATTATTTACATTATTGCAATATTCCTAACTTTTTTGTTAGGATTTTTATCTGATCAAAAAATATTAATATCTGCTAAAAAAAGATTTTTACTACAAATAACTTTAGTTTTTCTATCTGTAGCTTTTTTAAATTTAGAAATTACTACCTCAAAATTAACTTTTTTTGATAATCTTTTAAAAAATCATATATTCAATATTTTTTTTACAACATTTTGTTTATTGATATTAATTAATGGATCGAACTTCATTGACGGTTTAAATAGCTTATTATTATGTTATATGACTTCTGTTATCTTTATTTTAAAAAACTTGGGTTTATTAAACATATTTTTATTAAACGAAATTCTTTTAAATTATTTATTTATTTTTATAATTATTTTAATTCTTTTAAATTTCTGTAATTTATTAATGTTAGGAGATTCTGGCGCTTATATAATCAGTTTTTTTTTAGGATATTTAATTATCAAATGTCACAATTCAAATTTAAATATTTCGCCATATTTTTTTATAACACTTTTATGGTATCCTTGTTTCGAAAATTTATTTTCAATAATTCGTAAAATTAAAACAAAATCTTCTCCTTTAATTCCTGATAACCACCATTTACACCAATTAATTTATACTTTATTTAAAAAAAAACTAATTAAGAATAGACTTTTTGCAAACAATCTTAGCAGTATACTAATTTCCACAGTAAATTTTCTTATTATTTTAGCGAGCTCAATAAATCCTTTCAGTAGTATTTATCAATTGAAGTTGATTATTTTTTCAGTGTCTCTTTATTTGATAGTTTTCATATCAATTAAAAAAATATTAAGTCATAAATCGTAAAAACTTATTCTCATGATCTATATACTTACTGTAAACCAAGATTTATGGTATTGATATATCGACAATGAAACCAGATTTTTTTATTATTTTTTTTTTTTATTTTGTAACTATTTTATCTACTGTAGGTTATGGGTATTACTTTCAGAAATTAATTAATATTCCTCTTGGTAAAAGATGTCTAGGATTTTCAGGATTGATTGGTATCTTTTTTCTAACAACATACTCTTATTTTTCTAATTTTTTTTATAAGCATGATATTCAACACAATTTAATAATTTTAATTATAGGTTTATATTTATTCCTTTACAGTTATTTTAAAAAATCGTTTTCTGAAAAAAATATTAAAATTTTGATTAGTATTTTTTTATTGTTATTCATTTCTTTTTTAATTTTTAAACCTCATGATGATTTTCCATATTATCATTTTCCTTATACTTATTATTTAACACAAAATTCATCTTTTATAGGTATAGGGCAATTTAATCATGGTTTTCGAACACCGTCTTCGATATTTTATTTTAATTCATTGTTCTACTTACCTCTAATAAAATTTTATTTATTTCATGTTGGATCAGCAATAATCTTTGGTTCTGCAATTTATATTTTTTTCTCAAACATAATTGAAAATATTAAGAAAAAAAATATAGATTATGCTTATTTTTTTGATTTACTCTCTTTAATTTTTATTTTAGTATTTTTTTATAGGTTAGCAGAACATGGAACAGATAGATCTGCTCAAATACTAATTTTACTCATTATTAGCGAAATATTTAAAATTATAACAAAGAAAAAAATCACAGATTACGAAATTTCAAAAATATCAATTTTATTCACATTGACTATTTCATTAAAGGCTTTTTATTTTTTATATGGTTTATTATTATTACCTTTATTATTTATTTTTTTAAAAAGAATTAGTGTTAAAAAATTAATTAAAATAGTTTTAGTTAATAAATCATTTTACTTTTCCATTTTGCTTTTGTCTTTGGTGCTTATAACTAATTTTTTTAATACAGGTTGTCTGATTTATCCAATAGTAAGTAGTTGCTTTTTAAATTTTGATTGGTCTATACAACAAAATGAAATTGAATTAATGTCTCTTCACTACGAAAGCTGGTCCAAAGCTGGCAAGACCCCTAATTTCGAAGTTGAAAATCAATTTAATTATGTAAAAGATTTTAATTGGATAAATGGTTGGATCAATAGATATTTCTTTTTTAAAGTAACAGATTTTTTACTTGGCTTATTATTTCTATCAACCGTTTTTTTAATGACATTTTACTCAAAGATTAAAATAAAAAAAAATTTAAAAGAAGAAATTATTTACTTATATTTATTTATAGGCATTTTATTGATGGAATGGTTTATAAACCATCCGGCTTTAAGATATGGTGGGTACTCGTTATTCGTTATTATGATTTTTATTCCAGTTTCGTTAGCACTTGAAAGATACAAAAACAGTCTAACTATTGTTAAAAAAAAAACATATATCATTTTATTTATTGGTATTACAATTTTTTTATTAAGAAATATTGATAGGATTGATAAAGAGAGTAAAAAATACAATTATAATGTCTTTTTAAATCCTTATTACAAAATTGATAGTACACATTTCAGGATTGAAAATAAAATAAACGAATTAATAAAAAATTTTGATGATTGTCAAATTGATGAAAGAATATGTAGCAAACAAAGTCAGTTTGTTATTAAAAAAAAAATGGGTAAACACATTTTTATTAAAAAAAAATAATACAGTTTTATGAAATTTATAAAGCAAAAATACTTACAGAAAAACAATAGTACATATATTTACTACGAATAATTCTTATTAATCTTTACTTTCTAAAAAATTAAATATATTAAAAAAAATATAGGTGAAAAAAAAAGCTTTAATATTTGGAATTACTGGTCAAGATGGCTCATATCTTGCTGAATTTTTGTTAAAAAAAAAATACATCGTTCACGGTGTAAAAAGAAGATCTTCTTCAATTAATACTCAAAGAATTGATCATATTTATCAAGACCCTCACCAGAAACATCGAAATTTTATTTTACATTATGGCGATATTACTGACTCAACTTCAGTCTCAAAAATTATTGAATTAGTTAAACCGAACGAAATTTATAATTTAGCTGCTCAATCTCATGTAGCTGTTTCATTTGAGGTTCCAGAATATACGGCAAACGCTGATGCTCTAGGTGCTTTAAGAATTCTAGAAGCTATAAAATTTCATAAGTTAGAAAAAAAAACAAAATTTTATCAGGCAGGAACCTCAGAAATGTATGGAAAGGTTCAGAAAGTTCCTCAAAATGAAAATACTGATTTTTACCCTTTAAGCCCTTACGGCGTTGCAAAGTTATATGCCCATTGGATTACGAAAAATTATAGAGAAGCATACAATATATTTGGATCCAATGGTATTTTATTTAATCATGAAAGTCCTAGAAGGGGTGAAACATTTGTTACTAAAAAAATAATAAGCGCTTTAGTTAAGATAAAAATGGGAAAGCAAAAAAAACTTTTTCTAGGTAATCTAGATGCTAAGAGAGATTGGGGTCATGCAAAAGATTATGTAGAGGCTATGTGGAAAATTTTACAACAAAAAAAACCAGACGACTTTGTCATTGCAACAGGAAAACAACACAGTATAAGACAGTTTATAAATCTAGTTACAAAAAAATTAAATATGAAAATTAAGTGGAAAGGAAAGGGTGTCAACGAAAGAGGATATGATCTTGTTAGTAAAAAAGATATAATTTTGATAGATAGAAATTATATTAGACCTCTTGATGTTAATACTTTATTGGGAAATGCTGCTAAGGCCAGAAAACAATTAGCCTGGAAACCTAAAATAAATATAGATCAATTAATTGATGAAATGATACTTAATGAAGTAAATATTTTAGCAAATGATAACTAAGAAAAGTAAAATTTTTTTAGCTGGACATAATGGCATGGTTGGATCTGCAATCCTAGATAGACTAAAAAAAAATGGTTATAAAAATATCTTAGTTAAATCAAGAAGAGAGCTTGACTTATCAAAACAAAATCAAACTTTTAAATTTTTAAAAAAAAATAAACCAAATTTCGTAATTTTGGCTGCTGCTAAGGTAGGCGGAATATTAGATAATTATAAAAATAAAGATAAATATATTTATGAAAATTTACAAATACAAAATAATATTATTCATGGATGTTTTTTAGCGGGTGTCAAAAATCTTTTTATTTTAGGATCGAGTTGTATTTATCCAAAGCACTGCAAACAACCAATGAAGGAAAAATATCTTTTAACTGGACCTCTAGAAGAGACAAATGATGCTTATTCAATAGCTAAAATAGCAGGTCTAAAAATGTGTGAAACCTATAGCAATGTTCACAATCTTAATTATAAAAGTATTATGCCTCCAAACTTGTATGGACCAAGAGATAATTTTGATTTAAAGACATCTCATTTTTTTCCAGCCCTAATAAAAAAAATTTATCACTGCAAACTAAAAAAAAAAAAGAACCTCGTTATTTGGGGTGATGGTAAAGCAAAAAGAGAATTAATGTTTGTAAATGATTTTGCTGACGCATTTGTATATTTCATGCAGAAAAAAATTAAAGAACCTTTTATCAATATTGGTATTGGTAAAGATTTTAGTATTACTTGGTATGCCAGATATTTAATGAAAAAAATGAAAGTAAAGCTTAATTTAAAATATGATATTAGTAAGCCAAATGGAATGCCAAGAAAATGCTTAGATATTAAACTAGCAAAAAATTATGGCTGGAAGCCAAAATTTAATATTGATGAAGGAATAAGAGTTACCCTAAGTTATTTCTTAAAAAGCAGATCTTAAATAATTTACAATTAAAAAAAAAATGCTGAATGAATAAAAATTTATTACAAGTTTTGTATTGATAATTTTTTTAATATCAAAATTATATTGAAAAAGTGTAAAAAACAATACCATCAATAGTGGATCATAGTATTTGTGATAAATTGTTAAATGTGGATTTGAAATTATCAAAATTAAAAATAATAAAATATTGTTAAAGTTAATTGTAAAAACTTGTGAAATAAACAGCATAGATACAAGTGATATTATTAAAAAAAAATAATCATTTTTAAAGAGAATATGCGAAAGTTTAAAAAAAATTCCACCACCAGTATAATCAAATGAATAGCTAAAAAAAAACGCTAAAATTATAAAAAATATTACAGTAATTAGAATATTTTTAAAATTTTGTAATCTTTTAAGTAACTTAAATACGTAACCCTCTAGTAAAATAGGCATGTAATAAAAAAAAACTAAAGTAGAAATAATTAAAATTTTATTAGCAGGATTTAATCTTTCTTTTAAATGAACTTCATTAATTGCGGGTATAAGTAAAAAATTTACATTTAATATGAATAAGTAGAATATCATTGGTAATGATAAAACTAAATTTATAAACAAAATAACAAAAAGTTTTTTTGATAAATGATAATGCTTAAAATAAAAATAAAAAAAATATAAAAAAAAAACCGCAAAATTAGGACTTATATAAGATGATAATATAAGAAGCACTGTATTATAAATACAATACTGATATTTCTGTTTTTTTTTAAATTCCAAGAAGTAAAATAAACTAGATATAAAAAATAATAATCCGAGCAATCTACTGTCTGGCCAAATAGATATTGACCTTATAATTGGAGAAAGAAAAATAGTAGAAGCTATTAAAAAAAAAATATTATTATATTTGTTCCCAAAACAGGATAAGAAACATTTATATGTTATGATTACAAGACAGGGTACTAAAAATAAATGTAAAAATCGAACACTATCTAAATCAAAACCTATTTTATATAAACCAGAAATTAAAATAAGTATTAATGGTGAATGTCTATCTGGAAAATTATCATAATTTAGAAAAGTCTCATAAAAATCACTATTAAAAGAATTTATTATTCCAACACGCATTAAAAAATCAGGATAGGCTCCCCCTGAACTGTTTTCATTAAAAAAATAAGCAATTAATAAAGTGATAAATAAAAATATAAATATTATTGTTTTATTTAATTTATAATGATTATACATATACTTCTAAACAGTTGAATACGAAAAACTTGAAACCATGTCAAAAAAAAAATTTAAACATCAAATTTTGTTATCAAAAAAAAATAAATATATTTATCCGTTATTAGATAAAGGTTTATCAAAAAAAGATTTAAATGAAGGAATTAAAATATTAAGGTCAGGAAGGATTACTATGGGTAAAAAAACTCTAGAATTTGAAAATAAGATTAAAAACTTTCTGGGGGCAAAATATGCTCTTATGGTAAATTCAGGGTCTTCTGCAAATCTTCTAGCTGCTTTTGCTTCATGTAATCCGCTTAGAAAAAATCGTTTTAAAAAAGGTGATGAAGCAATTATCCAGTCACTATGTTGGCCAACATCTTTATGGCCTCTAGTACAATGTGGTCTAAAAATTAATTTTGTTGATGTAAATCCATCGACACTTAATGTTAATGCAGACGATATTATAAAAAATGTATCAAAAAAAACTAAAGTGATATTGATTATAAATGTTTTAGGACTGTCCCCAGATATAAAAAAAATTAAAGATTTTTGTTTAAAAAAAAAAATAATATTAATAGAAGATAATTGTGAGTCTTTAGGAGCAAAGTTTAATAAAAAATTTTTGGGAACTTATGGAGATTTTGGAACTTTCTCTTTTTTTTATTCTCACCAAATTACATCTGGTGAAGGTGGTATGGTTATCTGTAAAGAAAAAAACGATTACGAAATTTTAAAATCTTTAAGATCACACGGATGGTCTAGAGAAAAAAAAACTGCAATAAAATACCCTCATTTAGACCCACGGTATATATTTATAAATTCAGGTTTTAATCTTAGACCGACTGACATCCAAGCCTCTATCGGATTAAGTCAATTTAAAAGACTTAAAAAATTTATTAAAATAAGAACATCAAATAGAAATAAAATTATTAATAGTTTAAAAAACCATCCAAAGTGGTCTAATCAGTTCTCCTTTGTAAGTCTTGCAGAAAAAATTAATCCAAGTTACATGGTTTTTCCAATTTTTTTAAATGAGCGATACAAGAACAAGAAGAAATATTTCATAAATTATGTAGAGTCAAAAGGTCTTGAGACACGACCGATAATAAGTGGATCATTTGTTAATCAACCATCTTCAAAGCTATTTAAATTAAACACAAAAAATAAAAAATTCCCAGGAGCAAATAAAGTTCAAGAATTAGGATTTGTAATTGGTTTACATACAAAAAATA
>MDSZ01080885.1_pt1 | contig 10101 bp, 8 predicted proteins | sample 811201 | NCBI WGS metagenome assembly MDSZ01 (sample SAMN05326647, study PRJNA326480) | marine metagenome | isolation source: seawater | place: Indian Ocean: North | collected 2010 | reverse complement strand
TTTTGTTTCATATAAAAAATAATCTCATTTCTTAAAATTGAATTTTCTATTAGTTCTTTCGGAAAAAAAAATTCTTTAATATTAGAAATTTTTATTTTATCATCAGGCTGATTAAGAGAGTTAACTCCCGAACCATCAAATCCAATATTTTTAACTAAAGATTTAACTGGATTTAAACACAGACCATTATTATAAAATATTGTAGCGTTCCAAAATATTGCCCAAGTATTCAAAATCTTTTTTTTATTCCTCAACAATTGTGACCAATTATTTAGAGTATTGGAGAAATTGAATTCATAAATCGTCTTATTGTTCATTCTTTTTAAAAAAAAATCAGGATTAGTTTTAATTTTTTTCCAACGATCGCTCCAAGTTGCCCAGCCCCAACAATTCATGTTTCTAGTGAAGTATGTATTTTGACCTTGTAAATCTGATTCATCAATTTTAAAATTATAATTCCATCCACTAACATGCCAAATTTTTTTTATATTTTTATAAAAATTTAGACTTTGATTCATATAATTAAGAAAATATTTACTAACAATAATATCATCTTCTAAAATTATTGCATAAGGATATTTTTTTAAAACTTGAGAAACTCCTCCTAAAATATTTTTTTTAAGTCCCACATTTTTTTTATGAAAAATCAAATTTTTTTTTTTAAAGCCCTTAAAGTTTTTAATTATTTTTTTTACTGTATCAATTTTTTTTAAATTTTTTTTATCATTATTTTCAGGACCATCTGTAAAGAAGAAAATTTCAGATTTTTTAGATAAAGTGTTTTTTTTCAAAAATTCAAGAGTTCTTTTTAAATGGTTTGGTCTATTGTATGAAAAAATAATTATTGGCGCTAATTTCATATTTAAATTTTTATTTTTTTAAAAATATAATTATATATATAATAAATTTTATTATTAATTCATATATTTAAATAAAAAATCATGATGAGAAATTTTTTTAACAAGTTCATAATTATATTTTTTTAAAAAATTCTCAATTTCATTTTGATTTCTAACTTCAATACACATAAATTTAAAATTATACTTTTTAAAATTTATCCCTTTTAAAACTTCTAATTCAGAACCCTCTGTATCAAGAAATAAAATGTCCATTAAATGAGGAGCATTAGCAATTTCAAGAATTCTATTTAAAGTAAGCACCTCAACCTTTTGCAAAGAAATTTTAGTATTTTTTTTTGTTCTAGCTTCATATTTTTTAATATGGCCTTCGATATTTAAAGAGTTATTTATTTCTTTTGATAAAGACATTAGATTCATATTGATAATTTCAACATTTTTATTTTTAAAATCGAAACCTGCACAAATATTATTAAACATTTGATTTTTCTTTGAACTTCTACATTTTTTTAAATCTAAAAATTTATCTTTCAAAGGCTCAATTAAAACTCCATTCCAATTTTTATAAATTTCAAAATATAAACTATTGGACTGATTAAACCCATCATTCGCACCAATTTCAACATAATATCCATTATTATAATTCAAATACTTATTAATAATTACATCTAAATTATTTAGAGCAAAACTTTTTTTAAAAGCTCCAAAGAAAAATTTTTTGAATAATTTTATATAATTTTTTTGATCTTTCTGAACAAAAAATATCAAAACTTTTTTATAAAATTTGTCTAAAAAATATTTAATATTCATCTAAGATAATTACAATTAGTAAATAAAATCTAATCATTAACAATTAATTTTTTAAATAAAGAATTCTTTTTTTTTAATGAGTCGTATTTTCCTGATCCAGTTATTGAACCTTCTTTGATTAAATAAATATAATCACAAATTTTCAAAGTACTTGTTCTATGAGTGATTATAATTATAGTTTTAGTATCTTTTAATCTTTTAATATAATTAATAATTTTATTTTCGGTAATTTTATCTAAAGCGTTAGTAGCTTCATCAAAAATTATTATATCATTATCAAAATACAAAGATCGAGCAATTGCGATTCTTTGCCTTTCTCCTCCAGAAATATTTACTCCTCTATCTGAAATATCTGAATTAATTCCCTTTTTTTGTTTTTTTATAAAATTACTTAATTCAACTTTTTTTATTATTTTAATAATCTTCTTTTTATCGAAATTTCTTTTTATATTGCCGAATGATATATTATCTGAAATTTTAGTTCCTGACAAAAAAGGCATTTGAGTCACTACTCCTAAATTATTTTGCCATAATCTTAATTTATTTTTACTTAATTTTTTTCCGTCAACCAAAATTTGTCCCTTAGAAGGTTCTAGTAATCCACAAATAATATCAACGATTGTTGATTTGCCACCACCAGAAGGGCCAGCAATACCTATAATAGAATTTTTTTTGATGTTTAAATTGATATTTTTTAAGGAAGGTTTTTTTGAATTTGAATCGTAACGAAAGAAAATATTTTTAAGTGTAATGTTTTTATTAAATTTTAATTTTTGGTTAGTTTTTTCGTAAGGCAATTCTTTTATTTTTCTAGCACTTTGAATTTTTGGATAAATATTATCTAATGCAACTTGTCCTGACTTAATTCTTACATATGCCAAGTATATTTGTTGAAAAGCAGGCAATAATTTTAACCCTGCAAAAGCATAAATTGCAATTAATGGCAACAAACTTTCAAGATTTTTTCCACTGTTAATTACTAATAAAATTCCAGTAATTATCGCTGTATATGTAACAAGTTCAATAAAAAATCTTGGGATTTGAGATAGAGAATTTAATAAAGATACCGGTAATATCATTTCTTGATTATTTCTTTTAATTTTTTCGAAATATAAATTTTTTAAATTAAAAATAATAACCTCTTTAAAACCCGAGAAGAAGTTATGAATAAATGCATGATTTTTTTTTCTATTAGCTGAAATTTCTTGAGTGGTTTTGGTGGTAATTTTTTTAACAACTGAAAATAATATGAAATAAATTGTTGAATAAATAATAATACCAGAAACTGCTACTTTAAAATTATAAATAATTAAAATTAAAGATATAGATGAAGCGATAAATATTTTATTAAATAAATTAAATATTGGATAAACAATACTATTTGAAACAATATATAAATCTGTAAAAACCTCTTTATTTATATTAGAAATTTTCAGTTTAGTAAATTCATTCCAATTTTTATAAACATAGTTCTTGATTACTAAATTTGTAAAATTCTGACTTATAGTACTTGCCAAAAGATTTGTTTTCCAAGTTATAAAAATATTAAATAGACCTGTAAATATGTATAATAATAAAATTACTAATCCTAAAAAAAATAAATAATCATATTCACTTTTGAAATCAAAAAAATTGTAAAAAAAATTAAGATATTGATTTTCACTTAAATTTTTTATTTGAGACAAAGATGCAATAAATATTGCCAATACACTTAATGTTAATACCTCAAGTAAAGATGCTAAAACATTCAAAAATTGGACAGTGAAAGTTTTTTTTTTTTGATTATTATCTAGTAAACTTGCAACTTTTTTTAAAGTCTTCAACATATGTAATTTTCAATCCTCAGTTTTTTAATTAAAAATTTTTTTTATCAAAAAGATTTTAAGTTTAAATAAAAAACTTAAAGCAGGTTTTATTTTTTTATTTTTAAAATAATATATTCCATTAATATTAGATACACTTCTATATCTAAATGCATAGAGTTTTTTTTTAAACAAAAGAGCATGATTAATACTCTTTTCACTTACTTTTGGAATTAAATTGTTATTAATCATAGAAATTACCTCATCATGATTTTTTGGTTTATAAGCAAAGCCCGCATAATCATCAAAAGAGGGACCTAGACTAATAACTGGTATTTTTTTAGCATAAGCTTCATATGAAATTGTTGATCTAAAAGTCAAAACTTTCAATGATTTGTTTAAAATATCGTAACTATCTATTTCATCATCATATGAGATTTGGATTAAATTTTTTTTCTTTATCTTCAAAATTTCTTGAATAATATTTATTTCACTTCTACCAGCTTTTTGTAAATTTGGGTGATATCTTATACACAAATTGATATTTTTATCTAAATTTGGATCAAAAATTATTTTTTTTATTGCATCATACTGATTAGAATAAATTGGACTTTTCCAATCATTAAAACCTGCAAACTCAAAACCAGATGAAGTAAAAAAAGTAACTAGATTTTTTTTATCAATCTTTTTTTTAAAATTACATGTAAAATCTTCATGTAGAAAATTTTCTTTCTTTAAACTTCCTGTTTTTTTTTTGTTAATATATTCTTTGAATATCTCTTCTTTTTCTTGAACCGAAATTTTATTTTTATAATAATTATATGTTTTATCAAATTCTTTCATAGTTTCAGTGTATGAATGTACCTTCTCACCTCTAACCAAATGATAACGTCCTTTTTCATTAGATATAAATGACTTAAAAGGAATACTTAGATTTTTTGCAGCGTAATTTACTGGGCCATCAGACGGTCTTCTTCCATTCCAAACATAAACTTTCTCAATTTTTTTTTCTTTTATAATATTCTTGGATCTTTCATATAATTTAATAGCTGATAATATTTCAGAGTTAATAATTTCATGTTTATTTAAAAAAAAATTATTATCTAAGATATAAGATTGTTCGTTATCACAAAGTTGTGATGATACTAATTCTCCGATTGGAGCATTCTCGTATCGATATGAAGTTAAATCATTGAAATCTTGAATATTTCTAGTTTGGTTTAAAATTTCCTCTTCATTAATTTTTGTTTTATTTAATTTTAAAGAAATGTTCTCAACGTTCAATTTTTCTAGATAATGATTTCGTAGATTTTTACAATTAAGACATAAATAAAATTTTTTAAAAGCGTTAGCAGGACAACTTTTCAATGAAGTATCACATGTGAGTAAATAAACTTTGTGTTTATTAAATCTGGAAATCAGTTCAAATATAGTGGGTATTTGATTATCCCATAACATTATGTTGCTATAAATCAAAATGTTCATAAAAATATGACAAAAACAGAAAAACTTTAATGTAAACTTATAGTATATCTATTTTATTAATCTAATATTTATTTGTCTAGTGGCCTTATATATAGTGATCCTGTAAAATTAAAAAAACTTTCAAATTTATGTACAAGAGTTAATTTACCATCATTATTCTTTATTACGTAAAATCCTCCTTCTTGAAGTCTGAATTTTAAATTTTTGGGTATTATTTTATCAAACACATCTTCACCCATCACGGTATTATGAGCGGTAATAATAATATTTTTCTTATTTTGTGGTTTATATCTTTTTAAAATTTCTTTTACATTAACAAAAAAGTCTTTGTCGTCTTCAAACCAAGGAAAATAATGAACGAGGGTATTGTGAATTACATCAATTTTTCCAAAAGCAAGATTAGCAGTCTGTCTAGCTCTACATGATGGAGATGAAATCACCTTACCCACAGGAACTCTTAAATCCTTAAAAACATCACCTATAAGTTTTGCTTGAATTTTGCCCTCTGAATTTAAACAAACAAATTTTGAGAAATAAGAGTTTTCAGCTTGAATATTATTATTTAGTTCAAATGCATCATATGATTGAACTGGTTGGAAAGGTTCAGCTTTATATCTCTCAGCATGTCTAAAAAATAAAATATATCCTCCGTTAAGAATTTTTTTTGAAATTATTCTGTCTTTCAATTTTTGAGGATATCCGTTTTTTTGATAAGATGAAACTGCTATGGATTTACTTGAGTAAAATATCTTAGTATAAAGATTTGTTAATCCACTAGAAATTCTATTCCTTTCCAAATAAACTAAAAATGACGAATTTAAAAAAATTAAGATTAATAATAAAATTTTAACAATTTCAAATACATTTTTTTTACTTTTTAAAAATTTATTTTTTTTTTTAAACATAATGTTTCTTTTAATATTTATTACATTTCTACATATATACAAATCAAAAATTTTTTAAATAAATAATTATTCTATTTATTATATCTTTTTTTCAATAGAATTTAAAATCTGTAAAGTTTTATAGTTATTTTTATTTAAAAAATTTGAATACCTTTTATTGTTAAAATTTTTTAAAATTTTGTCATAAACAATTTTTTGATATCTTTTTAGATTTATGTTGGATAATAAAAATGCTTTTTTTATAATTTTTTTTTTTTTTAAAAAGATTAGATCTACTTTTTTTTAACACTACGAATCTATTGAAATTTTCAGATGAATTTATTTGAAAACTTTTATTATCTATTGTTATTTCATTTATGCCATTTAGATTCTGTAAAATGTAAATTTTACATTTTTTAAATTCTAACATTATATCATTATTTGTTTTTTTATATTTATTTTTTTTTATTTTTAAAATAGATATTTTATATTTACCTTTTAAAAAAAAATTTAGATAATTGATAAAATGAGGAAGATTTACATAGATATTATCTGAATATTTTATAATAATATCACATGGTCCTTTTTGGATATATCTTAAAATTTTTTTAAAAAAAAAATCAAAATTTCTGTAATAATTACAAAATAAAGTAACTCCCTTAGAATTACATTTTTTTAAAATTCTTAAAAAATTTGAAGAATTTTTTGTACCTGGCTTTTCAAGAAGGATTACTTTAGGACTTAAATAAAATAGTACCTTATTTACTATTTCGAAATGAGTCTTTGTTGGTGTCGAAATTGTTACCAGGCCTATATTTGAATTCTTTAATTTTTTTATTATTTCTATATTGCCAACTAACTTTGATATTTTTTTTGATCGCTGTAATTTAAACTTTTTATTATCTAAACAATAAATTTTATTAATTTTTTTAATTGATTTTTGACTAGACAGATGCGTCATCTTGTAAGAAGAGTTTAATCCAATGTCATATTTATAACCAATATTACCCATTCCTATAATTAAAGAGTTAAAATTATTCATAGTCATATGTGGTTCTACGTAAATTTTTATTAATCTTTGCTATACTTTTGTTCTTAAGCATAAAATTAACTAAATCTAAACATCTATATTTTTTTTTCCAAAATTTTTTTATTATTTTTTTTAAAACAATTTCATCTTCTTTATAATCTAAAACAAGACTCATTTTTGGATAATAAATTTCTTTTGGCGATATTAAGTTTAAGTGCTTAAATTTTCTTGGATTTCTTCTAATAGCTAAGGTGATATGTTCCTCATCATCTTTAGATCTAAAAAATTTTTTTGATTTTTCTAATGTTTTAGATTTTAAAACTTCAACATCCATTCCAATTGGATAGCTAGTAATTAACGAATTGGTTACAAATTCAACATCATTATTTAGATACATTTCATAAGCTTGAGTGACTATATCTAGATCAATTACAGGACAATCTGATGTAATTCTAATTATTAAGTCTGTTTTAAATTTTTTTGCAGCTTTTAAAACTCTATCAAATACATTGTTTTCAGAACCTCTGAAGCAATCAACATTAAGTCGCTTTGTTAATTTAACTATCTTATCGTCATTTTTATTTATTGTTGTTGCTATAATAATATTATCAATAAAATTTAATGTTTTTAATCTTAAAATTAGATATTCCAAGAAAGAAATTTTTTTGTAAGCCTCAAGCATTATCTTATTGGGCAATCTTGTTGACGTTGTTCTTGCTTCAATAATTATAGATTTCTTCATTCAAATTTTTTTAATTTTATACAATCTACCCAATTTTGGTCTTATATGAAAATTTTCAATATTATTAAATACTTTTAATCCAAATGCCTTAGCTAAAGCTAAAGCATACGTTTCACATCCACCTGCAATTTGAAAATTTTTCAAAATATTGACTATATCTAAATCTTTAACAATTTTAATTTTTAAATTTCTCAAAATTTGGCTTCTTAAGTATTTATTTCTATTTTCAGAAGGATGTATTTTAATGTAAATATTCTTTTTATTATCAATTAACTTGATTTTTTCCAATTTTAGATAAAAGCTTTTAAATAACTTTAAATCTATTGGATTTTTACTAATCCGATCATAATTACTTGAAAAATAAATGATATTTTTTTTTAAAGTCTTTTTTTTTATTTTTTTAATATAATCAAGATAGTAGTCTTTATTTTTTATTAATAAAAAATTTTTTTTTTTATATTTACGAGCCTCTTTAAAACTTAGATCATCTATTGTTATAATTATATTTGGATAAAATATTTTTTTATTGAGTAAAAATCTTTTTTTAAAATTATTGTAATTATCAAAAATAGAAAAAACCTTTTTTTTGTATAATTTACATTTTTTTATAACTTTTTTTTCGTGGTCTGTTTTTAGGCTTGTACCTGTAATAATGACATCATTCTTTTTAATTGCTTTATCTAAAAAAACAATATTTTTTTTTTTAAAAATCTTTTTTGCTGGTCCTTTTAAATAATAACTACATTTAAGATTAAATTTTTTTATTAAATAATAAATTTGATATGCTGCTCCAGCATCATTTGCTACGATTAAATATTTTAATTTTGGATTTTTAAATAAGACCATATTTTATTAAAAGCATTTATTATATTCTCAATATCTCTTTTATCGAGAGAAAATAAGCATACTTGAAAACTTATGAAGCTAAAATTATGAAGTTCCTCTGCAACAGGGCAATCACCCTTTTTATAAGAAATTTTATTATTAAATTTATTCCATGGAAAACCCTTCTTACCATAAGCAATTTTTTTTTTAAACATTGGTAATAAATGTAAATTTGCATAACCTTCAACTAATCCATCTATTCCTTCAGCTTTTAAAAGTTCAATAATTTTTTTTCTATTTATATCGATAATCTTTCTATCAATTACTATTGGGAAAATATAATAATTATTATATCTATAATTTGAAGTTGGCACACTTAGTCCTTTAAGTTTATTTAATTGAATCGCTAAAAGATTAAATAATTTATTTCTTTCAAATATTATCTTTTTTAACTTTTTGAGTTGTTCAATTCCAATAGCCGCTTCTATTTCTCCTAATCTAAAATTGTAACCAAGCATATTAGATAAATCCTCCTTTAAGGACACCACCCCCTCAGCATGATTTCTTATTCTAGCTACTTTCTCAGCAATTTGCTTTGAGTTAGAAACTACTATACCACCCTCACCTGTATTTATGTGTTTATGACAATTCAAACTAAATCCACCTACATCAGTGATTGTACCTGCTAATTTATTTTTTATAGGATAATAAGGCGTTTGAGCACTATCAGTTAAAATCTTAATGTTTTTATTTTTAATAATTTTTTTTATCGCATTCACGTCACACGGAACTCCAAAAATATCAACTATTAAAATAACTTTAGTTTTTTTTGAAATTTTTCTTTCAATGTCCAAAGGGTCTATACAAAAGGTATCTTTTTTTATATCTGCAAATACTGGAATTGCATTCCAATGCAATATGGCAGTTGCACAAGCTGACATAGTCCAAGGTGTTGTGATAACCTCATCTCCAGGCTTTAAGTTAAGAGCACCCAACGAAGCAATAATCCCTGATGTCCAAGAATTAAAAGTTAATGCATATTTTACTCCATAAAATTTTTTTAATCTATCTTCAAATTTTTTTACAAAAAAACCACCATAAAATTTTTTTCCTTTACTTGCTTTAAATCCAGATAGAATTCCCGATTTAATTACTTTACTTGCAATTTTAATTTCTTCTTGCCCGATTGAATTATATGATTTAAATTTTTTAGTAATTGTTTTTCTTCCATCGAGCAAAGCTGGTTTAGGTAAGTACTTTTTTTTTAGTTTCACAAACTTATCTTTAATATTTTTTTTATAATAAAACTTTATTTATAAACTATTAAATCTTATATTTATTTAACAAATTTTTTAATTTTTTATAGTCCTTAGGCAGCTGTTCCTCCCTAAAAGAAGGTTTTTTATCATAAAAATAAATTTCTCCTCCTTTGATTTTTCTATTACCAAATGAAGAATTGCCGTAAATTTTTTTATTATTAATAGAGGAAGTAATTTTTTCATATTTTTTTAACTTTAATAGCTTTAATAAAATATTTGTTTTTTCTAAAGGAGATCTTGATAAATCTTCATAAGACAACAAAATTATATTTTTTGGGTATTTTTTCTTTAATTTCAAAAAATCAACAACCTTGTGACTCCAATTTTCCCAAATATCTTTTAAAATT
>MDSZ01070046.1_pt1 | contig 10101 bp, 5 predicted proteins | sample 811201 | NCBI WGS metagenome assembly MDSZ01 (sample SAMN05326647, study PRJNA326480) | marine metagenome | isolation source: seawater | place: Indian Ocean: North | collected 2010 | reverse complement strand
TCAGTAATAAGTCCGAATCTTTCTCGCGGAGTATAGTTTGTAGGTATTCTAACTTTTAAGCCATAACATTCGTATGATCTTTTAGGTAAATTACTAAATTGACGACTATTAAAAGTGACGTGCGCCATCGCAGTATAGGGGTAATTTAAACGCTCTTTTATAACTCCAAAGGCGCTGGGTATTCCTCCAGCTTGAATTGCTTGATACTTTGGAATATTACTTTCTTCTTCCTTACCTTCTAGAGTCATTAGAAGATTACCACTACCGCCATACTCATTCCATGCGTGAGCCCTACCAGACCCAGTGTCAGTAGTATTTCCGCTTTCTGTGATTCTTACAATTGTTAGTTTAAATGCTTTAAAAGGTTGAAAAGCCTCTAAATTTATTGTATGAGTATAGGAAACTCCTGCTTGTGTTTTTCCTCCGTGGGCAAAAATTGGAGTACCTGTAGCACATACATTTAAAGTAGTGCCATCAAAGTTTACATTACCATTTTGAGCAACTCCGTTGCTATCAAATCCAGTTACTCTGCGATTAACATGACCTGATTGTCCAAGACCAACTAATTGAGTGTTTAAAGCACTACTAATTGTCAAATTTCCTTGCAAAAATCCTACACTTTGAAAATTTTCTACGCTTGTTCCTACATCTAAAGACAGATGAATAACATAAGCAGCTCCTGCAGCTCTTTTCTTTGCATCATCCATGTTCATGGCGTATAAGCCACTAGGGTACTTAAAGTGTAAATGCACAGTATCAATTGATCCTGCACTTGCCCCTCTATATGTAATTGACTTTGGTACGCCTGTTTCTAGTTCTCGAATTGGCTCAAGAGGCACAGAAACAGACCCCGGGCTGCCGGATACGGTTTGTAAAGCAGGTTGATCTTTTAATCCCGGAACAAACTGAACTCCAGAAGATCTTACTTTATTTTGTTGTCCATTATTTCCAGTATTTGTAATTACTTTTGTTATTGAGAATGTTTTTTGACTAAAAGTATAAACAGGGCCAGACAAAGTTATTTCATTTCCAGTAATACTACTAATACTTAAAAATTGAGAAAACTTTAACTTTAAATTACTTCTTCCATCGCTGTCTGTTTCTTTTATCCACTCAAATCCATTGTCCAAAGTAGGAATTTGTAGTTTTATTGTAATTTGACTATCAGAGATAGCAGATATTGTACCAACAATTTGTCTATCGCCGTCTTTTGACACTACAGATACTATTCCGTCTCCGGAAACAAGATTTTTATTTAGCTCTGACATTAAATAATTACTAACCATGTTTGTTCTTGTTCCCGAATCGGGAAAAACACTGGCTGTAAAATCACCGTCTATAACTAAATTAAAAAATCTTTGTTTATTTTGATAAGCGCCGGTAGAGTCTGAGCTGCTTCCAGTATTATATGTATAAGTACTTGATGCAGAATCTTCTAACTCTACCACATCATGTACAAAAAGATACCGAGTTCCGGAAATTTCATCTGCTGTATCAGGATCGTAGTCAAAAGGAAGCTTGTCAAAGTTATTAATAATAACTTTGGTAGTTACCGAAGGATCTCTAGAAACTGTTTGTCCTGCTACAGAAGTATATCCTGTCTCATTGTCGTCAAAGAGTATATCAGAGTCAAGAAATACACTTTTTCCTCCACGAACAAGACCACCAATAGGACCTTCCGCTATTATATCAGTTATTCCTATAACTTGTTCGATTGCTCCGGTATTTCTTGGCGCTGTCGGCACAATACCAGGATCAAAATTTGGAAGAATATCAACCATCGATCAACTCCTCTACCTGTCTCTGTCTTTGGAAGTTAAATGCAGCTACATTAAACACGCTATTTAACCCCGCTCCTCCGATTACACCGCCCCCTCCTTCAGAACCCCCTGCTCCCATAGCAAATCCATTATAAGAAGCACTATCTCCTATTACTTCTGCTGCTGCTGGCTGTCCTGGCACTCTAAGTCTACCATAGAGAATTGGAATTGGATCTCCTGATACAATACTTTGTACATTTCCATTGAATAAGTAACTTTCATCTCCATTTTCTATTTTATCGACAGAAGGATCTGGAGCCATGAGCTCCATTAAGCCCCCTACAATCATGCCTATACCCAGTCCGATAACATAATCTGAAATAGGTGCAAGAGGAGTTGCCTTCAGAAGAACACCTACTACAATTAAAACAGCTCCAACTATCATTTTTACAGCGCCTTTTGCACCCGCAGGGACGTTTGAAATTATAATATCTCCTTCTTTATCACCTACTTCCATCAACAGCTCTTCTGGATCTTCAAGCTCTTGACCTGCTGCATCTATATGAATATAAGCACCTTCTTCATGTTTTTGTTGAAAATAAGGTTTGAACTCTGGAAAGTTTGCATCCAAGCATCGAAATACATCTTGCATAGTATTACATTCTACTTGCAAGTGGGGAACAAACTTTTCTCCTAGTTCTCCTTCTAAATATACATTACGTAACATATCGGTATACTCTGTCTATAAACTTCGCCCAAAAAGGGTACAAATTTTCTCTGCAAGATAGTCTTTCGACCGCATGGTGATAAAATATATCATTTCCTAAGTATACTCCGCAATGATTTGCAACTTTAGAGTATACGTTAAAAGTAATAACATCGTTTTTTTGAATATTTTCTATTGGGATCTCTTTACCTCCCCACTGTTTTACTATTTCTGGACTAAAATAGTCTAAATCTTTATTAAACCAATTATCCTCAAAAGGTATTCGTGGAGGTATTTCAATATTTTGAGTTTTTAAGTAGTCTCTCATCGCTTCGAAGCAATCTAAAGTACCAAATTTATACTCTCTACCATATAACTCTGCCCTATTTTTTTGAGGGTTTAAAATATTTAAATCCATTTCTGGGTAAGAAAATATAAAGAAAGGTATTCCAAGTGTGTCGCAATTATTTATATCTGCTTGACTTGCTTCGGAGCTTGCATCTGGATGGCTGTGCACTATTCCCACTATATCTGAAGTTCTTGCTAGTTTTAAGTACTCTTTTGAGTTAAAAACAAAACCTTCTTCTGGGCTTTCTGCAACATTTTCACAAGGAATCCAATAGCTTTTTCCTTTTTTTACTGCTATAACTCCGCATCCTTCCTTTGGGTATTCTCTAAAAAAGTGTTGTTCTATTTCATGCAAAAAATCTTCTATCATCTAAATGTTCTGGTTCCGGGAAACCCTCCAAAAGGTAATGAAACTTGATTATCAAAAATTGCTGTTGGCACCATATGTTTATTTGATGCACTATCTGTAGCAACAGGAACAATAAGGTCTTTTGTGCCGTTATTCTGAGCAGGTACAAATGCTCTACTGTCCATCTGATATCTGGCTTTACAAGAAGATAGTAACTTTCCACATACATCTGCCTCTGCCCAAAAACTTGGATTTGTTTCTGGATCTCGTGCATCTGCTGCTACCCCGCTTGCATTGTGTGCTTTTACACATTTATAAACTTTTCCATTTTTAAATGCATAAGTATTTTTTCGAGTATCTCCCGGAGGAGTTACTCCAGTTAAAGTATTTGTCCATTCCGAGTATGTTCTAACAATTCTCCAAAACCCGCTTACCTCTTCGGGAGTATTATTTAGATTGGAGTCTGCTAAAGATTGATATAAGAGTCCATTATACGCTACAATATTGCTTGTAACATAAGTAGTTTGGGACGACCAAACAAGCTCCGTTAAAGTACCATTTAAACATCCATCAAAAATTAAAGGCTCGTCATCAACAGTAAAAAATACAAAAGGAGTATCTCCATTAGCATCTCTTTTCTTTGTAGTCCAATGACACGCACTTTTAACGTCAGTCTTATCTAGTTTCCATCCTTTATATGACCAAGGACAGTATTTTCCGGTAACAATTCTATTTGGAACTTTAACATTTGCTAAATCAAAAGGACTTGATAATTCTAATGTTACAGAAATTGCAGTTTTTGATGCTATTCTATCAATTACGTACTCATTTTTTGGAAACTGATAAGCATTAGTATGCGCTGAAGTAGTGGTTTCAGTTCCTACTTTTACATACTTTCGTAAAGTCTTTCTTTGAATTACTCTTTTATTTAGTAAATCTTCTAGCTGAAAATCTGCGATTCCTTCTGCTTGAAGTTGTTCGCGCAAAGGATGACTACTTCTAAAAATAGTTTCTATATTTGGAATTTGTAAACCTGGTCGATTTGAAGGACCGTCAGCATTGCGTTCTACTCCGTCCATTTCGATAGGCATTCCATGATATATTTCATTGTCAAAAGTCAAATCTTCAGTCGAGTCATAAGAGTGAAAATTTAAATAAACTGCAGCAGTATTTCCTTCTGCCGGAACCCATTCTAATTGATATAAAACTACTAAACCTTCGTCCGATTGCAGTTCTAGTGCTTGAATTTCATTCGAAATGCTCATACATATACTCTTCTTAATTGTGCTGAAATAGATTGAACCGAGTCGTGTCCAACAAGTACTCTGTAAGACTCTAAATTTACTTTAACTGTTTCTCTTTCTAGACGAATATCAAAACTTTCCGGCTGTACAACATCAAAGTACGATGCAATGAGTGCAATTTCTTGCCACAAACGGTTTGCTAAATTCATATTGTAAGATTCTAATTTTGTATTTATTCCGTCCTTTACTCTCTGTGAATACCCATCTCCGAAATTATTTGTTATAATTCTTTGTTGAGTTTCTCGAGAAAATCCTCTGTCAAATTTTATCTCTCTATTGCTAAATCCGGTAGGATACATTTCTGTGATAATATCTGTATAAACTTCGTCTGCAGGAACTCCCGATTCTGTAGGATATTTATCTCTTAAATCAAAAAATAAATTTTGCTGCAGAGCAGTAGTATCTACTCCTGTAGCAGGTTTTGGAATGTCAAAGCTAAACGCGCGAGATGCCATTATGTTACTCCATAGGGGCTAAGTATTCCGCCCGGTCTTTTCTGGTTTTGCAGTTCTTTTTGTACGGCCATAGAAATAACTGCACCCAGCTGGCCCCCTCTTTCTCCATCTGACTGACTAGATTCGGTTGTGCCCTGTCCTTGATTATCTACAGTTACATTTACTGTAACGTTATTTTGTTGGCTTGTACCGCCTCCTTTCATTTCTACAGGAATATCTTTTCCGTTTGGAAGAGGAACAACTGCTTCGGTGCCATGTAAGATTGCCGGGTAGCCCGCATTTGGTCCTCTTGCGATGCCTCCAGTAGCGTAGCCTAAAGGGGGATATATTCCTGTTCTACCACCGCCGAGAAGGTCAGCGCCTGCAGATGCTGTTATTGCTGCTGTATTTGCTACTACCGCTGCCGTATTTGCAACTTCTGATTTTGTATTTAGTGCTGTCCAAAGTTTCATTATCATTTGACCAGCATTCAAAGCTAACATTACTTTTTGAAGAGCCTGTCCTGCTTTTGAGTTTCCTAATAAAGCACTTACAGCTAGTCCGGTTTGTAGTACGTTTTCGCCCATTACATCTCCGAGCCTACTCAACATACCGGTATTTTCTTCAGTTGCTGCTGCTTTAGTCTCGTCAGCATCTTCTGTATTTGCTATAGCTTCTGTTCCCGGTTTGGGAGGGAGTTTCGGAGCAGCAATATCAGTTAAGGAAGAGTCCATTGGCCCAACACTTCCAGGATCCTTTCCTTGTGCAATACTGTCTGCTTGAGACTGTAGTATGCCCTGCTTTACGCCTTCAGCTACACTTGTCTTGAAATCATAGCTCATTATTTCTGGCTGTCCTTGTGGCAACAAAGATTGTTTCATAGAGAGAAGTTGTTGCTTTACAAGAGGATCATCTGCATTTACACTTATTCCTGATCCATCGTTTTGCAGACCTCCTTTAGCTGCGCCTCCTACAGCGGAAGAAACAGCATCAGCTACTTCACCCCCTACATCACTTCCAGTCCCTCCGCCTTCGCAACATTGAACTTTTATTCGAAGTTCAATATCTCGAATAGCTTCTCTTATTTTGGATGCGGCTGTGGTTGCGCCCTGATCAAAAGAGCCTTTTACTTTTGTTGCTACTTTATCTCCTCCAGTTTCCACTGTATTCGCAGTATCGGTTATCGCTTTTGCTGATTTTTCTGCCAGCTTGTCTGCGGCTTCTTCTATTGCTTGTTTCATGGCAGCTGTGGGATCATCTAAGAGCCCTAGGGACTCTAGTAAAGGATCTACAATTAATCTTTTTGTAACTGCTTGTTGGATGGTTTGAAGAAGTCCTCGTCCAATTTCTTTGAGAGTCTCTCCTAAATCCATACTTTTATCGTGCATGCTTGTAAACAATGCATTAACTGCATCATTTAGAGAGCTGCCAAAAGCCTTTGCTGAATCATCCAAAAGCATGTTCATTGGCTCCATCTCTTGTATTGCTAACTGTAGGTCTGCTCTAAGTCTCTTTAAATCAGCCATGGAAGCTTTTTCTAATTGATCTGCGAGTTCAATTGCTAATTCTTTTCCTGCTTGATACTGAGGCAGGAAAGACAGATGCATATTAGCAAGGTCATCGTAATGACTTGCCAAAGCTAATTGCTCCGCATTGGTTTTTCCTAGCTCTCTAGCTCTATCTGCAGCTATTTGTGCTTCTTTTGCGGCTATTTGAGATTTTAAAGTTAAAAGATTATATTCCATTTCAATGGCTTGACGTTTCATGTCAAACTCATTCTTAATCATCTGCTCTTTATACTCAGCAAACCTTTCTTCCATATCTAAACGGAATTTTGCAGACGCGCGCTCTTGATTAAAGAAAGGATTTCTTACCCCGGCTTCTTTAATCTTAAAAGCAAGATCAGCTTCTGCCTGAGTCATTACACTATCTTTTATTTGATTTTGAAGACTAACCTGTTTTTCAAGTTCTCTGTTAAAGTTTGCCTGAAGCTGTAACTTAGCATTATCTCTTTCTAATAAGACTTTTTCTCTTATTATCGGAAGTAGTAAGTCTTCTATTCTTTTCTCTTCTTTCTTTTGCTCATTTATTGCGAAAAGCAAATTTTTTCTATTGGTTAAGTTTCGTAGTGTTTCACTATCTAAAGCAAGACCCGCTAATTTTGCAGTCTCTATTTCTGCTTCTATTTTTTTCAATTCAAGGGCAGAATCTTCTGCAGCGTGCTTTGCTTTTAGGCTTGCTTTTTCAAAACCTACAGCAGCTTCTAGCACTCCTACTCTGTCTTTTTGATTTTTTAAACCCTCTTCTTCTAAAGTTTTATATGTTTCTGTTAATTGAAGTCTTCTTTCTTGAATTTTTTGCTGAAGCTCTTCTATTGTCATAGCTTCAAAAGCTTTGCCTGCAATATCTTCTATAAGATTATAAGCATTTTGTAGTGCAATGGTTTCGTCTTTACCCTTGCCATCTGTTCCAATTAGCTCCCCTATTGTTGGAACTTTAATATTTCCAGCTTCATCTCGTATTTGTGAAAGTTTCGGCACTTTCTCTAATAAATTTCCTAAAGTCTTATCTATATTATCTAAGCCGACAAATAAACCTGTAAAGTCGGAACCTTCGGGCATAAATTTACCTGAAGCTTCTCCAAATCCAGCCACTGACTTTGTTATTTCAGTAAAAGTAGCGCCTAATTTTGCCGCCTCTTGTTGTGCACTTTCAATTAAAGATTGTTGATCAATACTTGCATCGCCTGCAGCATTTACTGCAGCAATAAATCCTGCTGTATCTAGCCCGTGAAATGCGGCTCTCGCTGCAGCTACCTTTTGTTCCAGCTCATCCATCTTTCTAAGAGCTTCTTCATCTACTAAAGAAGTTTCGTTAATATCATTGATTGCTGCTCTCATTCCAGGAAGCATTACTTCTAATCCTTCCAAGCGCTCCATAGCTACTTTTGCTTCAGGGGAGGTACTAACAAGATCTATTTGATTAAGATTAGCTACTTCTGAGAATTTATTTAAAGTTGCGGTGGCTTCATTTATCTGTCTTTTGAGCTCTCCTACTGCTTCGCTAGTCACTCGCTCAAGCGGATTAAGATTTTTTTCTACTCCTGCAAGTTCTGATTTTAGAGCATTAACACTTAAAGCACTTTCTATAAGTGCATCGTTTAGCTCCCCAACAGTTTTGACTCCCATTTCTTCTCCGGGAATTGTTACTGTGGCTCCGCCGCCCATTGGATTCAAATAAGTACTATCCCTTGTACGAGTTTCTGTTAATCTAGCATCTAAGGAAGGACGGGGCCCTTCGCCTTGTCTTTCTCTTTGCAATTCTGCAAGAGCTAATTTTTCGGTTGCGTCTTTAAGTTCATTTACTTGAGCAATAAGGGGCTTAAAACTATAATTTGAAAGTATGTTAAAGCTTCTGGTCAATAAAGTTAGTTGATTATCTGTTTCTTTGAAACCTTTTTTTACGTCATAAATTTCTTTTCTCTGGCGCTCCATTACTGCAGTTAAGTTTTCAGTTGCTCTTTCTGCGTCTGCCAAATCTTCTGAAATAAGAAAAGTTCTTCTAAACTCTTTTCCAAGCTCTACCACTATTGTTATTAAACCTGCGAACGTTGCGATACTAAGCAGTTTACCGAACATCATTGCAAATTTAGCAGTTACTAGTCGCATAAGAGCAAATCTTTTGCCGTACTCTTGCTGGAAACTAAGAAGTTCTAGCTTCCACCCGGCAACCATAGCTTTAAAGAAACCTGCTCCATCTCTAGTCATTCTAAGATTCTGGGCTCGAATAATTTCTACATCTCTTTCTATCGCTTGTCTTTCCATCATAGAAAGATTTATAACTTGACTAGTTTTAGAGTTTGCAGAGCGTACTATCTGTTTTAGTACTCCTTCTTCGAATTGTCCTTGTCTTATTTTTACTGCAACTCCTTGCGTGGCTTCTTGATTGGCTATACTCATTAACCTTTTTCTTGCGCCAATTCCTGCTTCAGCGGTGCTTTGTATTACAGGAATTGCAGGAGCAAAAGACTTAACAATATTAAGTCCTAAAATTCCCATTACAGCACTTACTGCAAATATACTATCTTTTAGAGCCCCAGAAACAAAATTTGCAATATCTGCTATTGGCTGAGCCAAGTCTTTAAACGTGTCTTGAAATGCTGCGCCAAACTGAGCAACATTATTAACGGCATCTCCTATATCGTCAAACTTTTGTTCGCCTTGCTCAAGTACGGCATTTACAACTGCTTGAGTTTTTTCAAACTGAGTCAAATCTTTTACATTTTTATTTATTGTTGCCGCGTAGTCTCTTGATGCGCGATCAATTCGGATAATAATACCAAGTTCATCTAGCAATTCTGGTTCAGCTTTAATTGCACCACGAGTTAAACGATTAAAAGCATCTGTAACATCTCGTCCAAGAATTGTTCCCGCATTCTTTGCGACCCTACCCAAGCGTTCCATCTGATCTGCTGTGAGTCCTGCGGCCTGTCCAATTGCTGCGGCTTGTGCTGCTTCTCTAAAAGCAATAAGACCTCCTGTTGCATCTTGTATATTTGCTGTCATTAGCTTCATGGAAATGCCAGTACGAGCAGCAAATAATTCTTGACCAGAAGTTAATGCAGATAAGTCTGCCGCTGTTTTAAAGAATTGAAATGCAGCAGAAAGTGCAAATACACTTGCAGCAACAGTTGCATACGCGCCAACCAAGCCGCCCATACCTTGTGCCATTTTAGAAAATTCTTTTGTACTATTTGAAGTTGCTTTTGCAGCGCCTTTTGTATTACGATCATAGGTACGTGCAGAATTGCCTGCTCTTTCCTGGGCGCTATCTACATCATCAAGTGCTGCACGAAGCTTTTTTGCAGAAAGCGTAGCTTTTTGCATTTTGCCATTGACTTCAATATCAATAGTAATTTTCTTTGCCATTAACCTTTCACATTATGGGTGTAATTTTTTCCACCGCTTTTAGATTTTCGTTGTTCTTGCTTTCGCTTTGCTTCTGCTTTTTCGGCTCTATAATTTACTATTTTAGCCTCATACATTTTCATTATGTAAATTATAGTCTTAACATCATCGACTTCATATAACTTGAAAAAGTAATCAATGCCGTCCCAGTACTTTCCCATATATGTTCCACTCATTCCTTCCCAGTGATCTGGTAAAAGGCTGAACATAAAAAATGCCACTTGAACCTCTTC
>MDSZ01107930.1_pt1 | contig 10102 bp, 8 predicted proteins | sample 811201 | NCBI WGS metagenome assembly MDSZ01 (sample SAMN05326647, study PRJNA326480) | marine metagenome | isolation source: seawater | place: Indian Ocean: North | collected 2010 | reverse complement strand
TAACCACCAGGAAATTTACCACCGGCAGAAAATTTTTCTCTGTAATCTACGGTGAGGGGGAAGAAATCTTGACCCGGTCTAAGCGCAGAGGCGGCTGTTGCCGATACAAATAAACTGGTTTCGCCTGAACGAATAGTGACCGCTCCGCTGGCAAGTCCAGCTAGCGTTCCGGTTGAGATTTCGATATCTAAGTTGTCAACAGTGACATTGTATTTTTGTTTCATAATATACTTTTCTTTTTTTGCGACCTAGTGGGGATAGGACCCGTACCTTGACTCAAAGGGTGAGCCAGCGCTAAGTCAGTTTGCTTTTTTGATTTAAAATAAAAAAGCCGGATCAATCGCTTTCCATCGATCCGGCTGTAAAGACTGATTATCGGCGCAACTTAAGCTTTTCTAAGATAGCCGTGTAGCGATTGAAGTCTGTGCGCTTCAGATAATCGAGCAATTTTCTGCGTCTTGCTGTTAAGGCGATCAGGCCTCTGCGCGAGTGGAAATCTTTCCTGTGGTCGCGCAAATGTTCAGTGAGGTGCTTAATGCGAGCACTGAGCAGTGCAATTTGAACTTCGGAAGATCCGGTATCGGATTCATTAGCTCCGAATTCTTTAATAATACTGGTTTTATCGATAATTGAATTATTAGACATATTGTTGTTTTTGGTGCACGACTGTGGATTTCGGAAATCCGAAATCGTTGGGTCGTCAAATTGTGCTGAACGGAATCAAACACGCATTGGCCACGCCAACCGTTGTACCCTCGAGGTGAAAACACCCTTTAGGCAGTCGAGAAGTTGACCCCGATATGACTAGACAAAAGGGTGAACTCTAACGCTAAAGAATGATAAATGAGATTCTTCTCCCGTTCTGCAAGTAAAAAAATCAGTTTTCTAGCCCCTTCAGTTGCCAGGCTGCTCCAATGTATTCAGGCGTTTTATCGCTAGTCCGCAACAGTGTTTCTTCGAGGAGGAGGGCTTGGCTTTGTTTGAGACCACGCGCTCTTTCAATTTGTGCTAGGAAAAAAGTCAGGCTGGCACTGTTACTTTGTTCGATCAAGTAGGCGAGCGAATTTCGACCTTCGAGGTGATTCTTGAGTAAGCTCAATTCGAAGATGGGAGGTGCATCGTGGGGAATTGCCCTTTCGTCTAGGGGAGCAAGCCTCAGTTCAGGAAGACGGAGGATTAGAGCAAGTGCATGGGCATTGAAGTGGGTCGCTCCTTCCTTTAGGGAGAAAAATGCTTCCAAGCCCTCCTGCGCCTCCTCCATTGCACCCACCGTGTAGGCAAGTTGGGCATACAAGAGGAGAAAACCAGCATCTGTTTCCGTCTCTCTACGCTGGGAATAACGTTGACTGAAGATGGCGTAAGCACGCTCAAGTTTGCCTGCTTCAAATAAGATGAGGCCGTGTAAGTAGTCTAGCTCGCTCCGATTCGAAACGGGATCAAGGGCAATCGCTTCTTCAATGTCCCTCTCTGCTGAGTGTAGGTCTCCGACTAAGCGGTAGGCACTTGCCCGAAGTGTTAAGAGGGAAGCCTGCTCGGGTTCAAGGCCCAAGGATTGAGAAAAAGCCTTAATTGCCAAAAAAGGAAAGGACGCCTTCAAGTATTCACGCCCTAAGATGGCGGATAGTTCTGCCTCGCTATCTCGAATTTCTGGCGGGATGCTATTGAACCAGGAAAGGCTTTCGTTCACAGTGCTAAAGCGTGCGTAAAATTGGGCTAAATTGATTATTTCCGCTCGTGATTCAGGAATAAAATCAGCAGACAGTGCTTTTTCGAAGGCCTCCTTCGCCCGTTCGTTTTGCTTGAGCTTAAGAAAACAAATCGCCTGATAAAAAAACAGTTGGGCTCGGATAGATCGGCTTGCTTCTGGATTCGATCGGAGGGCGTCTTCAAAGGCACGACGAGCTGAGCCGAGTCGGTTTTCTGCCAAGGCAATACGACCCTCAAAGTAAAAGCGAGCGTCACGGAGATAGGCTTTCCCCTCTATCGCAGCGAGCAAGTTTTTTAAGGGATACCAGCGTTCGGTATGGCAATAAATAGAAGCGAGCATGAGCAAGGCTTCGAGATCACCCGCTTGCTGTCGTGCTTCGAGGGCTTCAATCGATGCTATCCATGCAGCGGGATCGTTAAACATCTCTGCTTTATTGATTTCCGCACGGGCAGTGGAGGTAGCAATTAAGAAGAGTGCGGACAGTGAGAGGCTGCTGCAGGACAGAGCCTTCGAGCCCAAGGCATGAGCCTTTCGTAGAAATGCCTTCAAAGAAATCTGTAGCGACCCCCACATAAAAAAACAGCAATGTATTGGAAAAATAAAAAAAACTATTTAGCGTATGCGTTTATGGTACACAACAAATTTTCTTTAGTCGATGCGATCTATAACTTTTTAGGTATTATTTTTCCAAATTGTCGAGACGCACTCAAGCTGGTTGAAAAGGGGCAGAAGACGCCCTTGAAATGGCATGAGAAATTCGCTTTAAAATACAATTCGCCACTCTGTTTGCACTGCAATTGTAATCGAGAAAAATTTGATAAAGAGTATGGAAAGCTGAAAATCGCCGAAGCCGAACGCACTGCTCAGCATTCATCTAGTACTTCCTGAGAGTCTTTAGTTAGAAGGGTGAGGTTAAGAAGTGGAGTCGCTTGGCAGCTCGTCCGATTCGATTTCAGCGTAACGCATCACTTCTTCGATTGTGGTCAAGCCATTGACGACGTGATTCCAACCACTCTGGGTGAGTGAACGCATCCCTTGTTTCACCGCAGTTTGTCGAATATTCCGAGCCGATGCCCGTTGGACAATGTGCTCGTGAATTTCTTCACTAACGGAGAGGCATTCAAAAATTCCGATTCGCCCCTTGAAGCCAATGTTTCGGCAACTGTCGCAGCCCACCGCCTGAAGGATGGGTTGCTTGAGGTTTTCCTCGGTCACCGGCACATGCATTAGCTTTAGGCAATTTTCCAAATAGCCAGCTTCAAAATGTGCGGGCCGAGCACATTCGGGGCAGAGTTTGCGCACCAGTCTCTGGGCGATGATTAATTCCACCGAGGAAGCGATCAAGAAAGGCTCAATATCCATGTCGATGAGACGGGTCAAAGCACCCGGAGCATCGTTGGTATGCAATGTACTCAGTACCAAGTGACCTGTCAAAGAGGCCCGAATGCCAATATCCGCCGTCTCTCGGTCGCGAATCTCACCCACCATAATCACATCGGGATCCTGACGAAGCACTGCCCGAAGGGATTGGGCAAAGGTTAAACCAATTTCTGGGTGCACCTGCGTTTGATTGACGCCTGGCACTTCGTATTCAACCGGATCTTCCACCGTGATAATTCTGCGTTCCGGACGGTTGATCATGCGAATAAACGCAGTGAGCGAGGTGGATTTACCGGAACCCGTCGGCCCGGTGACCAAGATGATCCCGTGTGGCGAAGCGAGTACCTTGTTTAAAATTCCTTCCTCGTGAGCCGAGAGCCCTAGTTCCTTCATCGTCAGCGGCTTGGACTTCTGATTGAGTAAACGCAAACTGATGCTCTCCCCATACATAGTGGGGAAAGTGGAAATACGAATATCTAACTCCGACTCACCCGAAGAAAAGGTGATTCGACCATCTTGAGGGCGACGCTTTTCCGAAATATTTAACTTAGCCATAATCTTCAAGCGGGAGATGATCGCCCCTTGGAAACGAATCAAATTATCGGGCACGCGAATCGGGATCAATTCGCCATCAATTCGATAGCGAATTTGCAAGGAGTCTCGATTCGGCTCGAAGTGAATGTCCGTAGCCCGATCGGAAACCGCCTTGCTGATCACCTCATTAACAAAGCGAATAATCGCCGCGTCCTCGTCCTCAATGGCATCCGCTTCTGCTTCCTCTTCGATTAAATCTGATTCGTCGAGACTGTCGGCACCCACACCGAAATGCTGAGTAATGGTATCGTTTATTTTCTCGGGGTCGCCCAAAAACCATTTCGGTTTTTTCCCGCAAATGGCATAGACCCAGCGATCCATCTCTGGATCGGGTGGCCACAGCGTGACTAAATCAATTGAATCGTTCTTCGCGTGTGGCTCAGTTAGCTCAGACCGAGCTTCAGCATCCGCTTCAGAGCTTGCTTCATCCACAGAGGCAATGGGCAAGCAATGGTATTCATTCATCAGCTTCAGGGGAATTTGAGCCGCCGGATTCTCGATTAAAGAAAAGCTCTCAAGGAGGGGCAAGTCAGTACAGTTCGCCATGCTGACTAAAAGCTCTTTAGTGGGTAGATTTTTCAAGAGAGCCAACTGCTCCATTTTCTCATCACGAGGGAGCAAATCGAGGGCGTCGCGATCCTCGCTCGTCAAGTCACTCAATATCGGTTCTAAATGCATCTTATTTTAGGAAAATTTACTAGGTAAGCACTATGGACTAAAAGCTGTGGATTAAAGGCTGTTTAAATACTCGGTCAGCCATCTACGGTGAGGACCAGCTAAGACAATGGAGGGAATTTTCTGTAAATCAATCCAATAAAATGGCGCTTTGTCCACCACCGCCAGATCGAGCTCGGTGCGCTCAGCAATGCGAAAGAGATGCTCTTCAATCGATTGATTGGAAATCGCCCGTCGCCGCACCGCGATCAAGTCAAGCCCATCCGCCTCCGAGGAGAGGGCGAGTTGATCCAAGTCGGGAATCTCAAAATGGTCACGCAAGCGTTGGGCATTCGAGTCAATTTTTCTCAGCAAGAGCTCTCCATCTCGCAGGGCTATCCCTCGGTCGATACGGAGCTGAGTTCGGACCGCCCGCTTTATTTTTGGAAGTTCTGTCACTGGTGCACCCTTTCCAGACTTTGCGAGGGTATAGGCGAGGCAGTCAGAATTGAGCGGACAACCCTTGCATTGAGGCTTCGCCTTGGTGCAGACCGTTGCCCCAAGTTCCATAGTCGCCTGATTAAAATCGCCCGGAGCCTTTGGATCGAGCAAGGCATCGGCAAGCGGGCGGAAGGAGGCGACCGCCGCCGCGTTGCAAGAAAAACTATTATCGCAGGCAGAGAGGCGAGCTAAGACCCGCACCACATTGCCATCGACCACTGCCGCAGGAATGTTTTGGGCTATGGATGCGATCGCCGCCGCAGTGTATGGCCCCACCCCCGGCAGTTCTTGCCAAGCTTCCAGAGAGTCGGGCACGCTTCCAGCCGCGACGAGCGCACGGGCTAGTTTCTGTAAGTTGCGGGCTCGATTGTAGTACCCCAAGCCCTCCCAGTACTTGAGCACCGTCTCCGTCTGTGCCATTGCCAAGTGCTCAAAGTCAGGGAAGCGCTTAAGCCAACGATGGAAATAGGGCAGAGCGGTCTTTATCTGCGTCTGCTGAAGCATGAATTCAGAGACCACTGTCTTGTAGAGATTCGGCTCCGACCGCCAAGGTAAATCCCGACCCGCCTCAGCGTACCAAGCTAAGAGAGCCGAACGCAGAGTCGGTCTATCAAGTTGCTCGAGGAAATTTTGGTGCATATTAAAACTAATTAAAAGATACTGTATTTAGTATTTGATCCATCCCAGCAAATGCAACAGTCTCATGCAATTAAACAAATCTACACTCCATCTGTGGACAAGAGCAATCCTCCAAGAGTAATCCCCCGAGGGCAATCCTACTAGCCCACAAAGATGAGCCAATAATAGAAGAGCCAACATGGACGCCAAAGAAACAGAAAAGAAACGCTCACTTTACACCCTTGAGCTCAGTTCCGAGGAAATGGATAAGCTCCAAGACCTAATTGAAAGCGGGCAAATTGGCGAATGGAAGCACACCGAAGTCGCCCATGCGCTCTTTGCCTACAGAGCCGAAAAGCTCAATGTCGTCGCCTACAAAAGCGGCAAGCTCGTCGTCTCTGGCAAGCGCACCGAAGAATTTGTGCACATGACCCTCGAGCCGCAAATCACTGGCGTGGCACGGCTCGGCTACGATGAAGTCAACCACCCCGAATGGTTCGAGCTCCACCTTGGCTGTGATGAAAGTGGAAAGGGCGATGTTTTCGGCCCCCTCATTTCTGCCTGCGTCATCGCCGACGGGGACATGGTACGCGAGTGGCTCAAAGCGGGCATTGCCGACAGTAAAAAAATCGCAGATAGCAAGATTCTCAAGCTCGATAAACTGATTCGCGAAACCAAGGGCGTGGTCGTTAAAACCGTCTTCGCCCGCATGCCCAAGTACAATCAGCTCTACAAAAAATTTAGTGAAAATTTAAACAAGCTCCTCGCCTGGTACCATGGCAAAGCGATCAACGAAGCCCTTAAAGCCCGCTCAGTCGCATGGGGTGTGCTCGATCAATTCTCCAAGCAGAAACTGGTCGATCCTTATGTGAAGAAAGTGAACCCAAATTTCAATCTCATCTCCCGCACCAAGGCCGAGTCCGATCCCGTGGTTGCCGCCGCCTCCATCGTCGCCCGAGCCACCTATATTCGGGAGATGAACGCCCTCAATGAACATTGCGAGATGGAACTCTCCAAAGGAGCGAGTAAACAAGTGCTCGAGCAAGCCAAGCAAATATTTGAGAAAGAAGGCGTGGACGGACTAGAATACTGTGCGAAAATGCACTTTAAAACCGTCTACGAAGCCCAAGGCTTGAAGCCACCTGAGAAGGCTAAGTTTGTAAGGAGGTAGGTAGTGCCTAATAGGTAGTGCCGGAATAAGCTGAATAAGCACTGCATGATAAGCAGTGCGTGTGTAATGGATGACCTATGCGTTAAGCCTTTACAGATGCTATTTTGCTACTTTTTCTACTTTTACTATTTATGCTGCTATTTATGAGGATTAAAGGTTGTTAGCGATCTATACAAGCCCATGCCCCGTTGGGGATGGAGAGTGTATTGGGATCTTTACCTTTTAAGAGCATTTCTCCAGACGAAATATTACCGTTTTTTTCGATTTTTTTTAGCAAATTGCTCAATACGGTGGGGGTGAAGCCCGGCGTGTGTGAGGTCAGATAAATAAAGCGGTAATCTGGACTGAGGACGCGATGTACCTTGTCGAGGGTTTCAATCATGGCGTGTTCAATTTTGTATAGTTCTCCGCTTTTGCCTCGCCCGAAGGAGGGGGGATCGAGGAGGATTCCGTGGTAACGGTGTCCGCGTCTTATTTCACGAGTGAGAAATTTATTCACATCGTCCACAATCCAGCGAATGGGGTGGCCTTCCAGTTGATTGATTTGAGCATTTTCTTTCGCCCATTGAACCATGCCTTTTGAGGCGTCTACATGGCAACAATTTGCTCCTGCCTGTGCAGCAGCTAGGGTCGCGCCGCCTGAGTAGGCGAAGAGATTTAAAAAGTGGAAGGGCACTTTTTGGTTCTTTGTGTTCCCACTTTTGGCAGGTCTGATTTTTGATTGAAGAGCATTCCAGAGGGGAAGGGTTTCCGGAAAGATGCCGATGTGCCCAAAGTTTGTTGTCGCCAGTTTCATTTTTATGGAATTGGCTTGAATGACCCAATTTTCGGGTAGCTTATAGCGACCGTGCCAGTGGAGACCATTCCGGCGATTGAAGGATGCATGGGCTTCCCGCCACGCATCTGATTTGTCTTTATCGCGGGGCCATATGGCTTGAGAGCAGGGGCGGATCAATCGATACTTGCCAAATTCTTCAAGTTTCTCACCTGATCCGCTGTCAATTAATTGGTAGTCTGAATCTGCCATATTTGAGTATTTGCGTGAGTCCAAATTAAAAAGGAAACAAATAGTCTTAACCTTCTGTATAATTAAGTTTAATTAATTAATTTAATATTTTAACTAATAATGGTTTTGTAAAAAAGTTAATGTGCATGTATAAAGGCTTTTTTTCTATCTTAAAACTGTATCCTACTGTAAATATTATAAGTATTCGTATAGAAGCTTTTTAACTTATTCATTTGTATTAGTGTCCTAATACGCGTCCACACTGATTTTATTTCATCGTCTTATTTGATTTATTGAAACTGTTGTTGGATGAGTCTTTTTTTATACATCTAAATGGTTCATTGAATGGCGTTCTTAGAGTGGCTGTAAATGTCCTCTCTCTTAAATAAATTCAGTTTCTGAGTTATCTGTGTCTGTGTTTAAATGGTGGGGGCTTGTATCATTTGTGGGTTTTCGTCTATCCTTTAGTTGCTTAAATCGTCTCATCGTCAAATCCTCACACGCTCCCATCCGTTGATGGTTAAGAGTATTTTCGATGAAAGGCTTTTAGGGGAAAGTGTTTGCCGGGACAGAGATTTTTTTCGATGTCTTTGTGACCGGCAAATTTAAGACTCTTATCGAGGACAGAGCCTTGTAGCCAGTCGATTAGGGCAATGAGTGATTTCAACTGGGCTTGGCTGGGTTTTGTTTTTTCAAAGTTCCCGACTAAGCAGATGCCGATGCCGACTTCGTTGATGTAAGTGTTTTTGACATGACCTCCGTGTAATTGCTTCATCCAGCGACTGCCCATTTCAATTTGGCCATCTTTAGAATCGGTTCCGTTGCCGATGACAAAGTGATAGGCGAGCCCGTTTTGCATCCCTCTTTGTCGATGGGATTGATCGAACATGGAGGCGTTCCCGCGATCAGTGGCTGAGTGGTGGACAACGATAATTTCCCACTGCTGGCGCTTGAGTTTAATTTTTGCATTTTGGCTTTTGAGGTGCCGAATGGGATCTCGGTAGGAGTAATTGATGGGATCGGGTAGGGTCAATTTTTGTCCAATTTTGATCAGGTCGCTTTTTAAATTATTCAGTCGCTTGATCTTTGAGACACTGGTGCCATGCCTTTTGGCAATGCCGGAGAGGGTGTCGCCGCGTTTAACCACGTAGCTCATAGAGCCGAAGGCAGCATGGGGAAAAAAGCTGAGGGCGGGTAAAGCAAAACTTGAAAGGATTAAATTTTTCGTAAACCATCTTCTAGAAAATCCCATGCGTTGACAGTGCCAGTTTGAAGAAAAATGTAAAGCATTGCTCGCTTTCAGTAAAAAATAGTTTTTTTATCTCCACTTTCATGGTCTTTAAACAGAAATACTCTTTAGGGGAAGCGGTTCCAGACAGTCCGCATTCGGTCGTTTCTAATTTACCGACGCTTGCCGATGTCTGCGCTTATGAGGAAAAAGCTACCTATGTCGCTGCGGCGATGGGGCAGGGCTATCCGCGTTTTGTCGAGCACCGCTGGGTTCGAGCTCTGAGGGAACGCATGGCTGCCGATTTGGGCGTGCCCGCAGTGTCGGCTGTTGTCGTGCGGAAATTAACGCGGCATTTAAGGGATAGCATCTTGGCTTTAGATCCAGCGATTCAGTGTCACAGTTTTGATGCACAGGTCTATGGGCTGGCCACGGACTTGCTCTATTTGAGCACGGAGCACTACAGCTCTGATGCAGAGGCGAAGTTGAAAGCTTTTGTGCAACATACGGGTTGCCGAATCAGTTCACGCATCGCCGAAGAACTCCTTTCTGGCTTGGGCTACTTTGGGGGCGGGTGGAAAGGAATTGATGGAGCGGAGTGCGAAGGGGCGGAGCGTGCGGTCATTCAAAGCATCGCTGAATTGTCGGGTCTGCCGTCTTCGGAAGCGGTCTCGATTACCGCTTCGGGAATGAACGCCTTTTACGCCGCCTTTAAGGCAATGCAGTCACGGCAACTGGCTCGGGGACGCACAGAGTGCTTACAATTGGGCTGGCTCTATGTGGATTCGGGGCATATTTTGCAAAAATACTTGTCCGCTGAGGAGACACTTTCTGTGGAGTATGAGATTTGCGATACCGAGGCGATTCTGGCAAAAGTTGAGTCCTTGGGGGAGGCTTTGTCCGTGGTGGTTTTGGAGTTTCCGACTAATCCTTTCTGTGAATTGGCTGATTTGAAACGGATTTCCGAAGCGGTTTGGGCTCAGGGTGGGCTCTTGCTCATCGATCCTTCCATCCTCTCTGTGTACAATGTTAATTGTACCCCCTATGCCGATGTACTGGTGAGTAGTTTAACTAAGTACGCCGCTCATACTGGCGATGTCATGGCGGGAACCGTGGTGGTCAATGAGGCTTCAGTTGCCTACGCAGAATTGAGGGAGGGGATTAGTGCCCATGCGATTCCCCTCCATGGTGCTGACCTCTGCGCCTTGCAGAGATCGATGCGGACTGCTCAATCTTCTGTCG
>MDSZ01096784.1_pt1 | contig 10102 bp, 5 predicted proteins | sample 811201 | NCBI WGS metagenome assembly MDSZ01 (sample SAMN05326647, study PRJNA326480) | marine metagenome | isolation source: seawater | place: Indian Ocean: North | collected 2010 | reverse complement strand
CCACCTGAATCGAATCTTTGAGCATTGTGTTTGAAAACCCTACTGTTTCCATATTACAGCGACATTCCCACGGGCTGAAATTAGCGTAGAATTCGTTGATTCAGCAATATGTTTCCAAACATTATCAATGTCATCTTTGTTAAATAAACCACGATTAATTTTTATTTTTACCAGATTTTTACTAATTAATTGACCATTAATTTCTGAAATTAGGTTTTCACTTAGACCCGACTTACCGACTCGTATCGTTGGTTTAAGTTCCCTAGACATCGCTAGTTTCTTGATGTGCTTTGGTGGATTAGTCAATTTGCCACCGCCTATGATTTAGTGGCCCTCCGCCAAGCCTTCTAACGTAGTTGCACTCCTTGCAGGTTTTGATAAGTTGGCCTCGGCGTATTCGGGTTATTGAATTTTTTGAGTTATACAGAACACAGCATTTTTTACACACCATCAGACTTACGGATTTGGGCATAGTTAGTCGATGTCTCCGATTGAGTGCAATAAGTTTCTTCACCGCTGATTGCCTAAGTATTTCGGATTCATTTGGCTTTTTAATCAGCGATACTAAAGCCAACTGAGTCTTAAGTGATTGATTTTTTCGGCCAGAGCGAATTTTTCTGGATGACCGCTTTGAGCTCATATCTTCACCGTTTAATTCAGCGATTTCAGTATATCTGAGGTAATTTCATCAATGTCTCGGTCACCATTAATCCGATGAAAAATCCCTCTGGAATCATACCAATCTGCAAGAGGCGATGTCTGTTCGTGATAAGCGCTTAGTCTTTGATTGACAGTGGTCTCATTATCATCATCCCGACGTTTCATTTCTGCGCTACCGCACTCATCACAGATTCCTTCAATCTTGGTAGGATTGAATGAATCGTGAAATACTGCCCCGCATTTTGAACAAGAGAATCTGCCGCATATACGTTCAACTATTTTTTCATCTGGAACCTCTATGGCAATCACATGTGACACATTCGTAATTGTCTCAAGAGCTTCTGCTTGTTTTACTGTTCTTGGAAACCCATCAAACATTAATCCATTTACAGCATCTGGTTCCAATACTCGCTCCTTGATTAATTCAATTATAATTGAATCTGGAACCAACTTTCCTGCATCCATGAATGCCTTAGCAGCTAACCCGGTTTCTGTGCCGGTTTTTACAGCCGCCCGTAACATATCACCAGTTGACACTTGAGGTAAGCCAGTAGTTTCTGTGATTCTTGCTGCTTGGGTACCCTTACCTGCGCCGGGAGGTCCGAACAAAACTATGCTGGTCATAGCATAGCGAGAAATTCATCTATTTTCAATGTAGCACTTACCGTTGATTCTTTTCTAGCCACATATGACCGTAGGCTTGCCATTGTGCCATTGACCACCCCGCTGGTAAGCCTGAGGCAGGCAATGGAGGGCCAGACTGTGATGCGGGACTTTCCGCTGACTCAGGTTTAGGAGTGATTGGCATAGGTTTCTGTGGCATAACCGGTGGCATGCCCAAAGGAACTTTACCGAGGGGAGGCATAACCGCTGGAGGCATGCCTCTTGGGGGCATGCCTGGTGGGGGCAAGCCTGGCATGGGAAGATTGACATTTGGCGCTGGAGCAGAAAACTGATCAGCCATAGATTTAGCTAATGCTGCAGCAATTTCTTCCTGCGAGACCTCACCACTTGTCATATCATCCTGTGACGCTCCTATATCTAGGGCTTTTTCTCTACGACTTCCAGCGTCTGGAACTACACCATACGCATCTGCTGCGACTAACTGAGAGTCATCATTTTCAAACGAGCCAGCCCGCTTTAGCTTTCTTGATACGATAATTGTTGAGGCGACCAATACGGCAATTGTGACCATTGATACATACCAGGGAACTATGTTGAACAAACCTCCATTATCCTCTGCCGGAGAGGATGAGGTTTGCAAATCAAAAGTCGTAATAACTTGACCATTGGAACTTAGAGAGACTAGAATTGTATATGGTCCTCTATCTACACCTCCACTTGGAGATAACTTAAGTGACACATCAATCGAATCGCTGGGGTTGATAGAAATCGATGATGGAGAAACAGCCGGGCGCCATCCGGAAACTTCATTCCCTTCATCATCAACAATAATCACGCTCAAATCACCCGTTAGCGGGACATTTCCGTCATTCCTAACAGTGATGGTAGTTGATTGAGTGCTTTCCCTAGGCACACCAACTAGTGGCTGTAGTATCTCATCTTCTAAGGAAATATTTCCGTATATTGATGGCAGTATTTGGACATCCAATATCACACTTTGTTCATATTCTCGGTCACCATTTGAAGCTTTGACCGATATCGAGATTTTGAATGCACTTTCTGTTACTTCTTGATTCAATGGTGGTATGATTCCTAGGCGTACTGTTTGGTTTTGACGTGGCTCAACTTGGGTGATTGGATTGGCAAAACCAACTGTCCACCCATCAGGTGGTAGAGAGTATGACCATTCAAGGTCTGCAACCGAGTTGCCATCGTTTATTATCGAAAAATCGGTATATGAATATTCATCAGATAACTGACAGACAATGGATTCTGGTGATTCCAGAACTATCGACAATTTGTCGACAATTACCAATCTTGTATTGTTATTGACATAATCGAAATTTGACGCTTCTGCCTTGATATTAAATAAATTAAAATCACCCTCTAGAGATGACTCTGGAGACGCAATGATAATTTCAACTGTCACTGTTTGACCTGCTGGGATTGTTACAGGTACCTCATTACTGTAATACAAGCCACCATAGACTAAATCTGCATACCAACTTGGGTTTGAAGGCTGGGCAATAACATCGAGGCTGATATCAACATTACCCTCATTGATTATCTGATAATCTAGGGTTATTTCTTCACCACTATCAATCAGTACATCATTGACCTGTAAATTAGTTCCAACATCTTGTCCCAATCTTTGTAAGTTTGTTCTATACTGAGATAATTCATCAACTACAACACTAACAGTTTGCGAATAATTTAATTCAAGGTCGGTTGATGAAGTTACGAAACATTCCACAGTGTCAGCAAAACCAGCAGCAGGACTTCCTTGAGAGACCGGAGGAACAAAAATCCTGACTGGCATTGACAAGTAATTACCAATGTCAAGGGGCTCGAAGTCTAATGATGATGAATTAGAGTTACCTAACATGATTTGCCATAAATTGGTTGATTGACATGAAACAGAGTATTGCGCCTCTGAGTTACCAACATTCAAAGCCGAAATGGCAAATGATGCAGATTCTCCAGGAAGTGCAGACAGACCCGTTGTTCCACTCACGACTATCTTAACGTCATCGACTTCACCGATAATTATGGTCAATCTTACAGAATGGGAGACCGTTGGCTGATTCTGGTAAGCCACCGTTACATCGACGTAGAAAACTCCTGAGCGAGCGTATCTTGGATTTGTTGGGTCATCAAGATTGGCATTGGAATTATCGAAATTAAGGGTCACTTGAATCGTGTCACCCTGTTGGCCCTGTGGTGCCAATTCATATGGACCAGTCTGAGAAACGCTCTTTTGCCAGTTATCCTCTGGTGATATGAAATAATTGAATACTGGGTGTTGTTCCTGAACATTAGTGTAGGACAAAGTCACCGTTTCACTTCCAGTGCCTTCGTTGAATATAGATATTGGAATATCGATATCGGTATTATTTCGAACATCGAACACCTTAACAGCAGCGTTTTGACGATCTGCTTCACTAGATGGAACATTACCGCTCTCATCAAGCGGAATTACTCTCACACCTAAAGCGGTAACTTCGATATCAATTTCTAAAATATTGTTATTTATTCCTGAGGATTCATCGTTCATCTCGTCTATCACGTTGTTTACATCTAAGGTGAGTTTTAGGGTGTGAATACCAGTTGTGGTAAATGAATGTGTTGTAATCTTTGTCTCAATCCCACTCGACGCAACCCCTGAAGACTGCCCCTCGATTAATGTGCTACCTTCCGTAAGGTCCTCCAACTTCCAGTCAAAAGCACCTGCGTCTGCAGTTCCCTGATTCATCCATGAAGCCCTTATCGAGATTATATCGTTTTGGAGAGGCGATTCAGAAGACAAAAATATGGATTCGGGGAAAGCCAACAAATCAGGTCTTGAAATAATCGAAGCATCACCAGTTACAACGATGCTGAAATCTTGCTCAATACCGCCCCTGTGAACAACTTGAACTAGCCATTGCCCAGAATTTGTTGAAGTATCAGGTGCTATGCTGACGCGCTCAACATTGTTCAGTGAATCGCGAACTCCTCCGGTCGTTGAGTAGCCAGAATTGAAGTTGTTTCCAAGCATTTCATTGCCATCAGGGTCAATGACAATCAAATCTAGATCGTTAACCAATTTTGCCTCAGACTGAGCAGAATTAGCACTACCAGGCTCGTCATTCCATGCCAAGGTAATTTCAAGGCCACTGGCTGGGTCAAGGTCTAACTCGTATAGTAATCCAAATGAGGGTTGCAGGGTCTTCCCGTCATCGTAGAATGTTGAAAGCGAACTACCAGAGTGCTCCGGCATAACCGTGTTAGCAAGGTTTAGTTGACCCCAGCCCTCCTCAATGTTTGGCACATCTGGAGCACCTAAGTCATCAGCCCCATTGATTAATGCTGCCTTGATAAGAGATGCAGATGGTGACTGGATGCCAACCTGCTCGCGCAGGAATTCTCTTGTTAGGGAGGCTAGCCCTCCAGCCACGGAAGCAGATTGGGAGGTACCAGAAACGGTCATGTAAAGCGAATCACCATTTGCATGAGTCCCGGTTCCGCAAGCAGCGCCTATTGGGTTACGAGCCTCTTCAGCACGTCCTGAGCATATTTCTATCCCTGGAGCTACCACATCGGGCTTTATCCTCCCATCTGCAGTAGGTCCGAGTCTGGATATTTGGTCAACAGAACCTGCAACTGCAGTAGATCCACTGCCTGTGGTTGAAACCCCAACAGAGAGTACATTTTTTGCGGTCGATGGAGCAGTGACTGAGGAATCACCAGTTCCGTCCCAATCACCAACTGAAAAGACTGGTAGCAACGTTCTCTCATCCTTGACGAATTGATCAACTGACCTTGAGTCTGCGGTATACTCACCGTAGTTTCCGTTCAAACCCCATGCATTAATCGCAATACGTGCCGTTTTTTGTTTGGCATCTGCAAGCAAATCATAGATAGAGCCCTGTCTTCCAAACACTCCGGTTGGGTCGTGTTCTAAAGCATACATGGTGACTGAGGCTTGCGGTGCAATTCCCTTACTTGTGGAATCAGCCGAACCATCACCAATGGCGGTAAGAGTTACGTGTGTCCCGTGGCCGCCGTTCGAATCAGCCGGTGAAGTATCAAGGCCAAATTGTGTGTAAACAGCCGCTACTCTTCCGTTGATGTCTGGGTGATCTCTATCTAATCCTGTATCTGCAATAGCAATCATCTCACCCGATCCATCGAGAACAAAGGACGCTTCATTATCAACCGAAACAACGCCAGAAATCGCTCGTGCTATACTATTGTGTATCTCCATTTCAGCAATCGGCTCAGTCCATAGAATACGACCATCACGAGCGGCATTTAATACGAAATCATCACCCTGAGATATCTCGACCTGACAAAGAGAGAAGCCGCACCATGCGTCAACAGCACCGTATTTTATCAAATCATATGACAAATCTGCGTAACCGCCCACAGATAAATCGCTGGCTGGTATAACTACGAGAGTTGTAAACGTATTTGTTTGAAATAAGGCAGGATGGACTCGATAACCTGGCTGCATGTCACCAATCCAACGAACGTGTTGAGATTTTTCCATAATTTCTAATGATGATTGAACGTTTTGATTTATTCTTATTATGAAGTTTCCGTCACCTAAAACCTCTAGTATAGATATGCTCCCATATTCTTGCTGGCTGTATATCCAATTGTAATCATTGATTTTCAATTGCACGTATTTCATTCCAGTTTTTTCGAAATCATCGAAATCATATAGTGCCTGTGGTATCTCTGGATATGGCTCTACTAATGGATCAAAACTTCCGTGTGGGAGATTGAGCGTGCCACTCAATTCAGTTAATGACACGTCTGAAAGTCCCCGTCCATCCACAGCATGCCAGTTCTGAGAATCAGAATGCTCTCGATAGTCAGAAGTATTCACTGTTAGAGGAATCATCTCATATGAGGTATCTAAAACATCGCTGTTTATTAGCGGGGAAAACGATATCCCGAGGATTAAAATCATCCCAATGATGAACTGCCTCGGCTTCAGCATATATGGCGCAAATCTGCTAGGTTTTTGAAAACAACCGTCAATTGTGGAGAAATTGCTCATTAGATATTGTTGTAACTAGCGATAGCGTTGTCTGTTCGTGCCACTGATACACGCCAGTCAGATTCTGTACCCATGAGTGCCCTTACAGCGTCAATATTTTCCGGAATCACATCGGATTCTTGGTGTATTGCTTGAAAGTAATAAAGCGTATTACCTTCGAGTTTTACCCCATCTTTCCAAACGAATATTTCATGTAAATCACCCCACTTGCGACCGATGTCACGAGCATACTCCATTACCTCGGCAGTAGTAGTAATTCCTGTTTCGCCACCACTCATGATGATAATTCTCGGCTCATTCGACCACATTTCGATAATAGAATCGGTAGTTAATTGATGTCCTTCTGGCAGCTGAGCAACGATAACATGAACATGCATTATGGTCGTTGGAACTGCTACCGCCATTGAATTAATCGAAATTTCCGGTTTTACCGTCATAACATCGGGTCCATGGTGTGATGGTACTTTGAGAACTGGTTTGATGGCATTGATTGGACCTTTGCTCGAATCACCGGGGTCCGCTGCCCTCCTTATCATTGTACATTCTACCGATAATGAACCACAATGATTGAACAACGGAACAAGAGTTCGTGAAAGGCCTGTAGTATTACAGGATACAACCCTTGTCCCTTGGGCATTGAAATTTTCCGAATGGTTAGCAGATGAGGTATATGACATTCCAGTCATAGCGTGTTTCTCTCCACCTTGGAATATCCACTTTACACCTGCAGACTGGTATTTATCTAAGTTGCTGGCACCCACTTTTCCAGGTGAACAATCTATAACAATGTCAGCAACGCTTAGCAGGTCGGTTAACCCACCATGGCATTCATATCCAGCGTCTCCGAAGGCTGAAATTTTTTCTGAATCGTCGTAAGTGCAGTATATTGGATATCCCTTTCTTACTGCTAAATCACAACCAAATGCTGGTCTTGTTTTCGTAACACCAACAATTTCCATGTCCTCTTGTGCATCAACAGCATCTGCTACTCTTTTTCCGATTGTTCCATACCCATTAATTGCAACCTTGATTACCATGGTCTCACAAATGTAGGACGACAGAGAATATCTATTAACAAATCGTCACTAAAATCAGACAAAAAATTAACCTTGTGTTGGTAGGCAAATAAGAAGAGTATATGTTCATCCTAGTCTGACCACTCAACATGGCGGATACTCTTGATGTTGTGACCCGGTCATTCAACATCAATAACAAGTTAGGTCCCAAACTAGAAGCTGCAGCAGAGCAAAATGCCATATTAAGAATTGGCTGGACTAATGCAGGGGACCCAGTGCCAAAAAATGGTGAACTTGGATTATGCCCTGGGATACCAAAAGGTGCGAAGATTAGAGCACTTGGGACACTTGGTTCCTGGACTGCTGCCTTTGGTAAGGGCGGGTCATTTACTATTCAAGGTGACACTGGTTCCTTCTTGGGAGCTGCAAACAATGGCAACGTGGTGATTTGTGAAAGAAGTGCTGGTAATTATGCAGGATTTTGTATGGAAGATGGCAAGATATCAATATTAGACGGTTGTGGTGATGATTTAGGGTCGTTCATGAGCGGTGGATTGATTGTTGTCAGAGGAAATGCCGGCTTGCGCGTGGGCGGAGGCATGAGTGGCGGCATAATCGTTGTTGACGGAGACATTGGAAACGATCCGGGAGCAGGCATGACTGGTGGTAAAATAATTGTCAATGGAAGATGCCCAAATCCTCCGGAAGGCGTGGTTCTTAGACCAATTACCGAGGCTGAGTTAGCCGACTTAAACAAAAAAATTGACGATTCAAACTTCCAAATCCCCAACGACTCCGTATGTCTTGAGCCCAGTAGTGAGGATGTAGATAGTAGAAATAATAAAACTGTTTCCGCTGGAGATTTGTCAATGATTGGCTTAGTTCCAAATAATACTCAAAAGATAATACCTTATGCGACATGTGATACTTTGGCCCTGCTCGGAGAGCGCGCTGAATCAAACACTCCAATTGCCTTACCACTGCCGTTAATGCCGCATATTTCGGATGGCAAGATTATTTCAGAGAAACCGAAAAACCCATCTAAATTGCTTGAAAAACAGCCTTTCATCGTAAATAAGAATCCGAGAGGTATAGATTTTCTATCAGTTGAAATAAGCAACCTTACTCATGTGACCGATGTCATAAACGGCTCCGGTGGAATAGTGGTAAACATGCTAGGAATGCCGAGTATGAATGCTGAAGAAATAGATGCGTTCTTGGTTGCCTTGCGATCACTACTTGGTATTGAAAAGCCATTTGGCTTCACCGATGGTGTTGGCAGGATTGAATCCTTACATTCAACCGCAGCATATCACAATGCTGACTTAGCTATATGTGCTATTGAAGATGAAACTGGAATTTCTGAGGCTGCGAGTCTACCGCTGATTGGTAGAAGTAACAAGGCTAACCTAGAAAACACCTACACTGATTCTGGAATATCTATCGGCTTCTCTGCTAACGCTGAAGATATCGCAAAATTATGTGCCGCAGGATTGAAGTTCGTATGTTGTACTGTACCGGCTGAAGACTATGATCAGATTGCTGATTGGCTATCAAATGTTCAAAATAACTTATCCAATATCCTACTGCGACTTGGTATTGAGTCTATTGATGCGCTTTCTCGACAAAATCTGCGAGCCTTAGATTACGAAACAGCCGCAGTGAGCGGCTTACGCCTTACAGGTTATGAGAGGCCATTACCGCACTGGTTTGCAAGATAGGTGAAAAAATGCCAACGATATCAGTCGATCAGAAAATCCTTGAGAAACTTGTCGCAGCGCATGGGCACACCCATAGTGTAGAGCAGATTGCTGAGCACTTGCCGTTATTGGGCACTGATATCGACCGTTGTGATGAGGAAACCTTGGACATTGAGATATTTCCCAATCGGCCTGATCTACTGTCTGGTGAAACTCTTTCTAGAGCGATAAGGAATTTCATTCATCACCAACCAGCGCAGCCTGATATCACTGTCGTAGACGGTGATGTTACCATGCATGTTGAACCAGAGATGGGAAATATAAGGCCGGTGATTTTAGGTGCAGTAGTTAGAGGCGTTGATGTAAAATCCTTGGACACTAAACCTGATGAATTTATCAGCTCACTAATGGATCATCAGGAAAAACTCCATTTCGCCCTCGGAAGAGGTAGGAAACGAGCCTCTATTGGAGTTCATGACTTGTCTAAACTTACACCGCCATTTACCGTTAAAGCTGTGGACGGAAGCACAAAATTCATACCACTAGCAAACTCTGAGCCAATGACAATAGAAGACATCTTGCTCAAGCACCCCAAGGGTGTTGAGTATGCTCATCTGTTGGATGGTTTCGACAAATTTCCCGTAATCATTGATTCTAAAGACAACATACTTTCCTTTCCACCAATCATAAATGGCGATCACACTACAGTTACTAGCCAAACCAAAGATTTCTTTATTGATGTTACTGGATGGGATTTACGGGCTTGCGAAGCCTCACTTATGCTAATCGCACTACAATTGAAGGAATATGGCGGTAAGATTGAAACAGTCGAAGTGACCGATTGCCACGGAGATAAAGCACGATACCCAGTTGGCCAATCATTAACCCACGAATTGTCGACTAAACTACTTGATGGACTATTAGGACGAAGTCTAAGTGATGATGAAATATCTAAAGCAATTAATCGCATGGGTGGTAAATTTATCACCCGCTCTAATGAAACCGTGACCATCCACATGCCACGTTGGAGGTTCGACATCCTTCATCCTGTAGAT
>MDSZ01093406.1_pt1 | contig 10103 bp, 7 predicted proteins | sample 811201 | NCBI WGS metagenome assembly MDSZ01 (sample SAMN05326647, study PRJNA326480) | marine metagenome | isolation source: seawater | place: Indian Ocean: North | collected 2010 | reverse complement strand
TTATAAATGGATATTACATCAGCACAATACATCAGAAATAGAGATGACACTGATAATATAGCTATTGCCGCAACTATTGACGGTCAAGATATGGAAGTTTCTTTAGACCCAGATAACCGGCACTACGCAGCCATCCTTGAGTGGGTAGCTGAAGGTAACACAATACAAGATGCGGATTAAAAATGGCACTACCACCTATTAACCAAATTGCTAAAGTTGTTGGCAACTTTAAAAAAGGCACGATGCCTGCTCCTCCTGTTCTTAATCTCCCACCTGCAGGACAAGTAAGTAACACCGGGCCTAAGCCAATAACAACTGACCAAGAGGTAGAACAAGAAGTAGGTACGCTTGCTGCAGGTATGCAAGGGGGTGTGCCACAACTATCTCCTGTCTTGCAAACGGTTGACCCAAACGAACTTATGTCTGGCACTGGCACACAGTTAGCTGGTCAAGTCACAGCAGGCACAACCACTGCACCCACTACAGGATTGCAGGTAGGCACACCTGCTGCTCCGGGTGCAAACGTAGGACAAGTATCTGGTATACAGCAGATTGCCCCTCAGATAGGCACAGTTCAAGCTGAACAGATATCGACTGCACCACAGATTGATTTTGCACAAGATGTAGAAGGACAGGTATCTCAGCAGTCTATATCTACTGCTGCAACTCAACAACTTGACCCTCAAGCAACCACACAGTATCAGTTAAGTCAGCTTATGGCTGGTATTCAACAGGGTCAACCACTTCCGCCGTGGGCTTCTCCTGCGGTTCGCAAAGTTGCAGGTATTATGCAGGCACGTGGTTTGGGTGCATCGAGTATGGCTGCAGCCGCTATGACGCAGGCTGTGATGGAATCGGGTGTAGTTATTGCAGCGAGAGATGCCGACAAGTATGCTACCATACAGTTGAAGAATCTTAGTAATCAGCAACAGACAGCTTTGGCTAACGCAGCTACCTTTGCTGCGATGGACAAGGCAAACCTGTCTGCACGTTTGCAAAGTGCAGTTACTAACGCACAGGCTTTGCTTGCCACTGAAACCAAAAATTTAGATGCACGGCAACAATCAAATGTTATCACTTACAATGCACTTACTCAATCTGCTTTCAAAGATTCTGCAGAAGAAAATGCACGTCGTCAGTTCAATGCAAAAAACGAACTACAGGTGGATGAGTTCTTTGCGGAACTGGGGTCTCAAGTCGAGACAGCAAACGCAAACAGACAAGCAGGAATCGAACAATTCAACGCAGGCGAAATAAACGCACAAAATCAATTTAACGCAAGTCTGCGGGATAATAGAGAAAAATTTAACGCAAACATGCAGTACGCTATTGACCAATCAAACGTACAATGGCGCAGACAAACAAACACAGCAAACACAGCCATACAGAACGAATCAAATCGCATCGACGTACAAAATCTTTACAACGCAAGTCAAAACGCTTTGAACAATCTATGGCAAAAGTACCGCGACAACGCTGCTTGGAATTTTCAAAAAAGCGAATCGTACTTGCAAAGGCAACATGAAATTGGCATCATGGCTATGGAGTTTGCAAATACAAAAGAGTTGTATGATAAGCAGCAAAAAGATGACCTTGCACTGGGCATCGGTAACTGGCTTGCTGCATGGATGGCAGGGAGTGGAAGTAATACCTAATGAACTTACTTAAAACATTACTACCTATTGCAGCAGGAATAGGTGCGGGGTACTTTCTTGGTGGTGGGACAGCAGCCGGTATAGATACGGCTCGTCTCGCTACATCATTTCTTACAGCTACAGGAGGAGGACAGGGAAACCCGTTTCAAAAGTCTCAACAGGCAGGGTTAAGAATTAGACCTCGCAGGCCAGAAGAGCTTACTAGCGGTTCAAAGGCATCTATACGTATGCCTTCAAGTCTTCAACCTATACAGCAATTAGTATCAAACAGCCCACGTTTGGAAACAGCAATGACTAATCTATACAACAACGCATCGAACCAGCAAGTGCGTGAGATGTTTAGTCAATACTCTCAGGACATGCCTTCTACTTTGCGTCAGGGCAGACGTACTTTGACTACTGAACAACCCGGAAATATACAAGTGGATGTAGCATAATGGCAGAAGAAATGAAGATGGCTCCTCAAGGCAGCATTGAAGCAAAAGACCCATTTGCTGCTGTACCAGCAGGGTACTCTCTTACAATCGATAACGAACGTTTGCCTTGGGGTCAACCACCTCAAAAGGTAGACCCAAGCGAGGTGTTGGAAGATGCAATCGATTCACTTAACACACGCAGAACAAAACAGGAGATGATGAAGTTGCTGATTGTTGGGGCGTCGGTGGAGTCGCTTGTAGAGGGATACATTTTACAGGGCTTTCACGAGGGCAGGTTTAACCCGGATGTAGGACTTCTTATCAAGGGTCCGCTTGCTATGTACATTGCAAACATGGCAGAAGAAGAGGGCGTACCGTACCGTTTCTTTGAGAATGATGACGCTTTGACTGAAGGTGAAATGGATGATGATACGTTCTTTAATATGATGCGTGACAATAATCCAGCTATGTTTGAGTATGTTTCAGAAACAATAAATGAAGGTATCCGTAAGGGCAATGCTCCACGTAAACCTGTTGAAGAAAACTTCATGACAATGGAAAAGGGCAAATAAGATGGGCTTCGGTGCAGCACTAGCTATGGGCCTTGTTCGAGGCTTTACCAACAACATTCAAAACGAACAGAAAAACAGACAGCTTGACCATCAACAGCTTAGCGATTTGGAAACGCTGATAGCTGACAATGCCCTTAAAGGTAACATATACAACGCCGATGCAATAAGTGGGGTTATTAAAGACGCACGAGACGAGTTAAATAACAAGGAACGTATTGACCTGTTCGGTACAGCTACCCCGCGAGTACGTGTGGATTTATCTGAGTTGGGTCCGTTGGTAACCAAGCCCCCCAAAGAAACAGATATGATTTCATTATTAGGGGGTGCTATCAAGTTCAAACGCACTGACGCTCCTGAAGTTAAAATGTCTGAAATAAGCAACGCAATGGTTCAGCCTCAGTATCAACAGGCTTTTGTAAACGCTCCTATGTCTGAACAAGCATCTATACTATCATACATGTTATCCAGCCAAGCACAATATTCTGTAGGTCAAAAAGCACTGTTTCAAACACCAGATGTAGACATTGATACAGGACAAAATTCTAATACAGCTTATCCGGGTTTAAATTGGCTAACGAATTATAATGACCGAAACCCTCACATTATGGACCTCAGTGCTACTTCTGGTGTTAACAATTCTGGAGATTCAATCGGTGCAGGTGAAAAACTTGAAAAAGGAATGTCTAGTCAGATTCGTATTGACGTAGACTCTACAGCAAAAGTCCTTAATGATAGAGGCGTTGAATGGACAACGATTGGTTTGAGTGGAAGTCCTCAAGATATAGAAGATGGTTACAATGCTTACTTATTAATAGACAAAGAACAGTATGCAACTGGTGTTGAAGCTATGATGAAAGCAACAGGCGCACAGGATTTCAAATATGCACTTGCTAGATGGCAACAAAGTTTTCCTATGTTGGGTGTAAGTAAAGCTGAAACTAAACAGGCTTTCATAACTGCTATAAAAATGGCTGAAATAGTGGGTGGTAACCCAGAGATGTTGGACCCAGATTTAGATAAAAGTGCTTTGTACAAAACAGACCAAGAAGTATTAGTAAACATAGCTAGAAAACTTTCTGGTATGGGAGCAGATTCTGCTTTAAAGATAGGGTTGGTTCTTGCACCGTACATGGATTATGAAAAGCTGCCTGTTGAGGCTAAAGGTGCAGGCATAGTTGCAAAAGCACCAAAAGAATCTTTACGTGCGTACGCACTTCGTAATATCATGGAAACCAATACTCAAGACCCCAATATGGTAAGAACGGATTATGAAAAGTTTAAAACCCACGGTGAAAATGTTATAAATACAACAGAGCAACTGGGTGAACTGTTTATGAGCGTAAAGGCTCTTGCTGAAAGTGACGAATACAACAGGCCACAGGCTCTTCAACTGTTCTTCAATGGTTTAAATACAACCTTTAATATACAAGAGGGTATTGTTGGTGGTATTATTCAATCTGGAATAAATGCCTTTGGTAAAGATGCAAATGATATTGTTATTGTAGAATCAAATGTACTCGATGTAAACGATAACAAAAGGTACACCTCATCCTACGATGAAGAATTGAAAAGAAGAGTATCTAAGCAAAGAGAAATTGGAGAAGAGGCTGCTCGAATGGAAGCCATGAAGATTGCTCTTGCATTTAAGATGGCACGTGCAGATGACCCCTCTGGTCGTTTGTCTAACCAAGATATTGAAGCACAGTACGTTAAGTTAGGTAAATCATTCTCCACACGTAAATTGGAACTAGCTGCCCTTAGAGTTACACTAGAAGACTTTACACGAAAGGCTAACTATTATAAGCCTTTGTTAGCGGTTATGGCAGGGGGTCAAAGACCTACAGCAGACGCTACACAATTCCAATACGTTGATGGTGTTATAGCAGGTAACTACATTCTTAAACAGGCTGACTATGGCATTGGCGGAACTCTTGAACAGGGTGCAGGTAGCCCCGGCGGACTAACTGCTGCTGACTTTGAAAATGCAGACTCTGCTCCATCTGACTCGTCAATTAAGTACATACTCAGAGGGGGAGTTGGTTACTACTTTAATCCCACAAGTCAAAAAATTGGGCGTTCTCTTGCTGATGTAGTCGGGCCAGTTAGTAATGCAGTACCAAACGCTAACGTAACAGCCCAACAACCTCCTGCAAATGATATTCCACCACCTCAAGCAGCAGAAACAGCAAATAATGCGGAGTTTTCATCTACCACTCATTACGTTAAAACAGGACCAGATGGAAGACCTGTGGGTAACAATGTAGAAGGGTACGTTTTGATACGTCGAGATGGTCTTGTAGAAGAAAAAGGAAGATTTAAATTAAATAAAGATAGAGACGATATCTTTGAACGGGTGGGACAGTAAGCATGGAACAGAATCAGCTACCCCCTATTGTACGAAGACCTGACGTACGCACAACATTACCTAAAGGTTTTATACCCGGCGAGGCATACCCTGCACGGGTACAAGACCAGCCTATATTTGATGAGTTAGCATTACAGCCAGCAGACCAATTCCCTTCGTTCGATGAGTTTCTAAACAACAACGAAGAGATGTTGGGAAACATTCCTGTACCTTTGGCAATGAAACAACGTGCGCTGCAGGGAAGCATACAAGACCGCAGTGAGATTGCTCTTGTGTATGACAAGGCGTACTCGATAGCAAACGAAAAAAGACAGATACCAGTGGGTTCAAAAATTGAACTGGGTGTTGGTGCTGGAGAAGCTACAACTAATCTTGTAAGTGGGTTTGACCAAGAGTTTCTTAACACTCTTCCAGAAGAAAAAAGAAAACGTCTTGATACTCTGATGGATAACAGAATTGGCTTAACGCCAGTTGTACAAAAAGCTTTTACTGACCCATACGTACAAGCTGCTATCTTGGACAGAGTATCGTCCAGTGATTTTTGGGATGACACGGGACGCAGAATGAAACAAGAATTTGCGGACATACCCGGATTTGGTCAAGCTGTTGTAGGATTTTTAAAGAGCATACCAAACTACTCAATGGCAGGTATACAGTACGTTACAGAAGACTACGGATTCTTTGGTGATGAAGAAGAGCAACAAAAAAGACGTGACCAAAGAGATGCAGCCATCGATGAAAACTTCAGGTTGTTTGATACAACTGTTCGAAGATTTGGTCGTATGGGAGATGTTGCCCGTGCTTTTGACAAACAGATTCGCGAGTACATGATTGAAACGTACGGTGAAGAGTTTGTTAATTCTAGGTATCCTGATGTCATGGGACCAGACGGCCCAATAGAAACGCCAATCGTAAACGTCGAACAAGCTAATGCCCTTATGGATTACAGCTTTAAACAAATGCCTAAGATGGAAAAGTTTGGAAGTTTTGCCATTCGTAACTTGGGTATGACATCTGCCTTTTCAGCACCGTATTATGCTGCAGGCGGAATAAAAGCAAAAAGATTAAGTAAGTTTCTCGAACGTAATCCTCAGTACAAGCAACTTGACCCCGTTCGTGCGTACAGAGTAATGCGTACACAAGCAGAACGTAACAGTTTTAGTAAAGGGTACGGGGCTGCTTTGAATAGAATGGCAGAGAAGTTTCCGTTTACAGGTGAGTCAGGATATAGAGGTTCTTTAGGTACGATTGTTGATACGGGGGTTATGCGTAGACGACTAACTTCGTTACGCCAAAGAATAAACGAAACTAAGAATCGTTTAAAAGATACGAATTTAGACGATGCAACTCGTAATCAGTTGAAAGCTGACTTGTCTTCTTTTGAAGGTGAGTGGTCAAAGACATGGATACGTGGTGGCTTTATTGGTCAGCCTGCTATTACCAGTACGGTGGTAAGCGAAGCTATTATTGCAACAGGTCAAACTTTTGGGTACGAATACGCGAACACAGTGGGTATATCTGACGATGCAGGTGGTATGGTAGGTGCTTTGAGTGTAGCGTTGTTTGGAAAGCCATCTATAAAATTTGCATCTTCCGCTGGCGTAGGACTATCAAACGTTTTTACAGGTGGTCAGTTTGGTGCGGTTTTAGAAGCAACAGCACGTCAGGGCGAAGACATCATCTCTGTGTTAAGCGGTGGAAAAATACCTGTTGGTATGATTACAAACCGTAGATTTGACGCGATTAGAGAAGAGTACCAGCGACAAGGTATACCTTTCACAGTTCAAAGTGAGAGAGAGTACAACGCTATGGCTGACTTTTTAGCAGGCATACCTGAAGCTAATCGTTCAGATGTATTTAAAAGCGTTTTAGAAATAAACGCAGTTCGCAACAGTCTTGTACGTGCGTACGGCGAAGACCAAAGAGCAGAGGCTGCAGAGATGTTTCGACTTCCGTTCGCAGCAGTATCCGAACTGGCTATTCTGCAAGGCATAGAAAAATCTAGCCTAGCATCTATCAAAAACATGGGAGATATTGGTGCTGCAATAAACGCACAGAACAGAACAGAAAGACTGCTTCTTGCCCAGCAGGGTAACATAACTCGTTTAAAAGAAATGTTACGTGAGCAAGGTCAAGACACTGAAGATTACGCACGTACGTTTGATTGGATACAAAATGCAGAACGGTCAACTAATCAACAGCTAATGTCTTTGGCTGCACGTCGTGAAGATGCTCGTGCAATACTAATGAATTACAAGAATAGCATCCTTAAAGACCCGTCTGGTGCGTTGCCCGAAGGTATGCTCGATGATTTAATTGAAATTGAAACGAACCTGCGGCTAGGTGGCAAAGACATTGTTTTAGGCATAGAAGAAAGACGAAACATTGTAAATCAATCTTTTGCAGAGTTAGCTGGAGCTTTGAACGCACGTATGGACGAACTAGAGGCAGACGGCATTGCAGATGCAAACACTCGTTTGAATTATGGTCGTCACCTAGAAGCAGCGTACGATGCAAAGTTACGTCATCGTATTCATCTAATGAAAGCAGGCTATGCTAAAGTGGATGAGATGATGGTAGGTCAGGAGATAGACCTGTCTCAGGCTGTTACCGACATAGTTGGTGATTTGTCAAAAATGCAAGCAAAGGATATGCGGGGTCTTTTCTCTCCAGATAAAAAGTTCTTTACAGGTACGTCTGGCAGAGCGTTACTTAACACACTTGAGGATATGGCAAAGCGTTCACTCTCAGAGAACTTTAATCAGAAGTCTATTGACGAATTTATGATTGCGGCAAGAACTCCTTTTAAGAAGGATGGTACAGAAAACAAGTTTTACATTAGCGACAATCCGACGTATTTGCAAGTTGCAGCAGCCTTAGTTGACCCCAAGAAAGCAGGCAAGAAGTTCAACCCATTCAAGGCTCTTGCCAGTGAGGTAGAAGAAGTAAGAGGACATCTTGCAAGAGAACAGTTCCGTCTTCAAGATACAAACGCTCCACTATCATCTCAGTACGGAAATATAAAAGATAATTTGGACGATGCTCTTAATGCAATCCCCGGATTGGGTGAGGAACTTACGAAGGCAAGAAAGAACGCCAAGGACGTACGTTTTGACCCATACAGAAAAGATGGTATGGCACAGCGATTAGATAAAGGCAGGTTAGGTAAAGCAGAAGCAAAAGACCCTGATACAGGATACGACTACTTGTGGAAAGAGGGATTAGAGCCTGATTCTTGGCATCAACCAATGGCAGATAGCATATCAGGTGCAATCGAATCTGCAGGAAATGAAGAACTGCAAAAGAATATAGGAAAGCTAAAGAACGCTAAGAGCCAATTCGTACGAACTTGGGGTGATTCATTTAACGATGAAAATGGAAAAAGAATTATTGGTTTTGACTTGACTACAGATGAGGGGATGGAAAACTTTAATCTTGCAAAACAGAGCGTTGAGATTCTGTTCAGAGATGCTTGGTCAGGTAAAAGATTGCGGCAGCTTCGTTCAGCACGTGCCAAGGGACAAACAGCGTACGCTGGTCCTTTTGAACCACAAGAAACGCCTCTGAGAAAAGGCAACTACGACTTTAGTACGTTGGATAATATTGACCAGCTTGAGGAACAACTAATTGTATCTGTAAAACGTAAGGACGGAACTGTACAGGAAGTAAGTTTGTTTGATTTCCACCATATGACAAAGGTAGAAACAGACATCGTATCTCTTATTGAGATGGATGACGCTCTTATGAAAGAGATGAATGACTACCGTCAACTTGTAAACGACGGCATTAGCAAACTAGACAATCTTGATTCTGAATTAGCACGTCAACAGGCACAATCAATCAACCAGCTTAAAAAAGTATCGGGAATGAACATCGACCAGATGTACGAAATGGTTTCCCAGCAGGGTATGGCTGGTATAGAAAAACTTCGTATGCAATTTACAGCAGGCGATGCTACGATGTCACCTGAAGCGTTTGACAATGCTATGAGGTATTTTGTTCCTCAGATGCTTTTAAGAAGAGCAGCACCAGAGGTTAACCCACAAAGACTATCACGCAAAAGAGGTATAGGTGGTGACCAGTTTGTTGTGGAGACATTCATACAACCTGAACTGTTGATAAAAGACCTCACAGAAAACAAAGCTGTTATGGATGTAGTTGATGCGTACATGGAGCCAGAGACTGTAGATTTCATGATTAACGCCGCTACATTTTCACAGGTAGCTAGAGGTGTAGATGGTCCTACCCCATCTCTTGGCGGTCTACGTCCTATTTCACACAACGAAATTGTTAGCCGTGCGTTTAACTTGTCTCGTCAAATGGTCAGCCCACAATACGTTGCTGCAGAATTTGCTTTCCGTCTCTTGTCACAACGTAATTCAAACATACTACAGCTTGTAGCAGAGAGCCAAGATGCAGGTGCAATTCTAAACAAACTGCTAGTCAATCCACGTGACTTTGAAGAAAAGGATGTAAAGGCATTGTTGCCGTTGCTTACATCTTTTGTAATACGCGAGTATGCTCGTGCTGGGGAAACCATCCCTGAACATGTATCACAACAACTAGATATAGAGGAATAGATATGAAAACGTACAATAATGGCCCACGTAAGGGTATGATGTATGGTGGCATGACTCGTCGTAAGCCAATGATGTACGGCGGCACTGCAAACCAAATGTCTGCAAAAAAAGCAAAGGGGCAACAAATGCCCCGTGAAGAAAGAAAGTCAAAGAACGTTGAACCCGCGATGGGTATGCCCAAGATGGCAGGGGGTGGCAGACTAAAAGAGCCTGACAATCCCGGTTTGAAGAAGCTACCGAAGAAAGTCCGTAATAGAATGGGCTTTATGTCAGAAGGTGGCGTTGTTCCAGATGAACTTAAAACCGCTCTTGAAGTAATAATGAAAAACAGAAAAACTAAAAGACTTACTAAGCAAGAGCAAAAAGAAGTCGATGCCATGATTGACGAAATGCTTGGTCGTAAAGAAATAAATTAAACGTATGTCCTAGACTTTTCCATCACTTCATCACCAACTGTACGCAAGTACCGAATTAGGGATGCTACACTGTGCGAACCTTCGTACTCTGGCATCCCT
>MDSZ01040273.1_pt1 | contig 10103 bp, 10 predicted proteins | sample 811201 | NCBI WGS metagenome assembly MDSZ01 (sample SAMN05326647, study PRJNA326480) | marine metagenome | isolation source: seawater | place: Indian Ocean: North | collected 2010 | reverse complement strand
TTTTTTCCATTTTTTTTGGTGACTTATCTTTCCAATTTTTTTAAAGCCTTCGTCGCTTACAATTGTTTCAGCTTTGAAATGTTGAAATTTAGCAGCATCAGCTCCAGCTTTAGCACAAAGTTTTATAAGTTTTTTTGCCCTCTTTAATGAACCATCATGATTAGCTGCAATATCAGCTATAAAGTAAGTTTTTTTAAACATTAGATATTGTAATAATTTAAATTATTTTTTTAAGATTTAATAATTAATTTAGATTAGAATAGATTATTAATTTAAATAGTATAATTAGCAACTATTAAAAATGATAAACAAAACAATATTAGTCACTGGAGGAACGGGGTCTTTTGGAACTGCTTTCGTAGAATATCTTCTTAAAAATTTTAAATTTAAGAGAATTATCATTTTTAGTAGAGATGAATTGAAGCAATCGGAATTAGCTAAAAAAAAAATTTTTCAAAAGAAAAATATAAGATTTTTTTTGGGAGATATAAGAGATTTATCTAGATTACAATCTGCATTTAATGATGTCGACTATGTAATTCATGCTGCTGCCTTAAAACACGTACCCATAGCTGAATATAATCCAACAGAATTTATAAAAACTAATATTTTGGGCTCTCAAAATGTTATCGAGGCTGCTTTGAAGAGTGATTCAGTCAAAAAAGTTATTGCATTGTCTACTGATAAAGCAGTTTCACCATCAAATTTATATGGGGCAACAAAATTGTGTGCAGATAAATTATTTATTTCCGCAAATAATATTGTAGGTAAAAATAATATTAATTTTTCAGTCGTAAGGTATGGCAATGTAATAGCATCAAGGGGATCTGTTGTGCCTATTTTTCTGGAACAAAAAAAAAAAAATTTACCTTTCACAATAACAGATAAAGGAATGACAAGATTTTCTTTAACCATGGATGAAGCTGTTAAAATGGTTACATGGTCATTACAAAACTCTCAAGGAGGAGATATTGTCATTCCAAAAATTAAGTCATATAAAATATTAGACATTGCAAAAGCAATTGATCCTAAAAGAAAAATAAAAATTATTGGCCTGAGACCAGGTGAAAAAATTTATGAGGAATTAATTTCAGAGGATGAAACAAGTGATATTTATGATATTGGCAAATATTATATCGTAAAATCAAACTTAGTTTTTAGAAATAAAAATTTAAAAAAAATAGGAAAAAAAATAAGATTGTTGAACTCTTACAATTCCAAAGAAAATAGTTTTTTATCTGTTAGTAAATTATCTCAAATTATAAAAAATTTATTTAATGCAAAAATTAAATAGTAAATTTTTTATTTCTAAAAATTCTTCTGATATTTTAAACCTTAAGAAAGATTTTTTTAAAAATAATAAATTATATTTAAAAAAAGCGTTAAAATTAAATAAATTATATGCTCAGCAGCCTAAAAGAATTTTATGCAAAATTTGTAATTCAAAAAAAAAAATATTTTTTTTAAATAGTTTTAATATTAATTATTATCTTTGCCCAAAATGTCAGCATATTAATGGTGCTTTTCAGGAAACAGACAACTTTTTAAAAAAATTATATAATAAAGGCTCAGGTGCTAAAAATATTTATGCAAGTTATTCAAAAGACTACAATGAGCGAATAAAAAAAATATATAATCCGAAAGTAAAATTTTTAAAAAAAATAATAAAAAGAAAAAAATGTGTTTTAGATATAGGTTCGGGCGCTGGTCATTTTTTAAAAGCTTTAGAGATTAACGGTATAAAAGCTATTGGTTACGAGACAAATGAAAATTTGAATAAATTGGCAAATAAATTTTTAAAAAATAATAAATCAGTGAACATTAATATCAATTCTGCAATAAAGTTAATTAAAGGAGAAAAAAATGCAAATATATTAAGTTTGATAGGAGTGTTAGAGCATGTCAGTTCCGTTCAAACTGTTTTAGAGGCCTACAAGAGTTCTAGAATTAAATATCTTTATATTTCAGTTCCAATATTTTCTTTAACTAGTTTTATAGAAAATGCATTTCAAAATATCTATCCAAGGCATTTATCAGGCGGACATACTCATTTATTTACAAAAAATTCTCTTAATTTTATTAAAAAAAAATATAATCTTAGTATTGCTGGTGAATGGTGGTTTGGAAATGATTTTGTGGATTTATATCGTGTCATATATTTAAATCAAAAATCATCCGATAAAAAAGAGTATATAAAAATATTTCAAAGTAATTTTATAAAATATTTAGATAGTATGCAAAAAATTCTTGATAAGAATAAAATTTCTTCAGAGGTACATATAATATTTAAAAAAAATTAAATGTTAGTAGCAATTATTCCAGCACGAAAAAATAGTATTAGAATAAAGAAAAAAAATATTAAAAGTTTTTTTGGAAAGACAATGCTGACACGAGCCATAGATCTTGTAAAAAAAACAAAAATATTTGATTATATTTGTGTTACTACAGATGATTTACATGTAAAAAAAATTTGTGAAAAAAAAAATGTTAGTTTGATCATAAATCGACCAAAAAAATTATCTTCAAATAAAATCTCAACTCAAAATGTAATTAAACATGCATGCGAGTATTTAAAAAAAATTAAAAAATTAAATTTTAAATATGTTTGTTGTTTATATCCATGTACACCATTATTAAATCCAGAAGACTTGGTGATTTCTTTTAAAAATTTAAAAAAGAACCCTAAAAAATTCGTTTATCCTGTAATTAGATATCGACACCCTATACAAAGGGCGTTTAAACTTAGTAAAAATTTAGAGCCTAAATTCTATAATATTAAAAATACTTTTATAGACACATCTAAATTTAGTCCTAGTTATCATGACTCAGGACAATTTTATTTTGGCACTTATGAAAATTGGATATCTAAAAAAAAATTTATGCATATTGATGCCAAATGCTTAGAATTGCCATTTTATCGAGCTGTAGATATTGATAATAAAGAAGATTGGAAAATTGCTGAAATTTTTTATAGAAGTAAAAAGTTTTAATGAAAAATTTTTTCAATAATAGTCTTAATTCAAATAATTATTTAAAAATTTTAAATCAGTATAAAAAATTAAATCCAAAATTTGTGCTTCAAAATTATGGATCATTAATTGGGGATAAATCTTTATTTAGGTTTTTAACATTATACGAATTATTAAAAAAAGCAAAAAAGGTTAAGGGTAATATTATTGAGTTTGGAACTTGGAATGGAAATAGTTTAATTTTTCAAAAAAAAATAATTGAATTTTTAAAAATAAAAAAAAAAATTTTTGGATATGATCATTTTAAAGGAATGCCTTTTTCTACTGGATCAAATAATTTTTTTGTGGGTGATAAAAAATATATAAAATTTATTTTAAATTTCTTTAAATTAAACCAGGTTTTTTTGATTGATGATGATTTTAAAAATGTCAAAAAATATAAAAAACAAATAAGCAAAATTTCATTTGCATATATTGATTGTGATTTGTATGAAGAGACAAAAATTTTGCTTAATTTTATTAATAACAACATTTCAAAAGGAGGTATTATTTTATTTGATGAAGCTTTTAGGAATTCTAGAAAAGGTGAAGCAAAAGCATTAAAAGAATTTTACAATCAGCACAAAAAACTTTATACTTTACATAAATTAAAAAAACATTATCAACCAGATATATATTTAATTAAAAAATAGATTTTATTTAAAATTTAAATAATAAATTATAAGATTACAAATATGATAAATTCCATAAAAGATATAATTAAAAATCTTAAAAATTTATCTTTTAAAGATACCCAGCATCTTGATGATCAAGGATATTTGGTGTTGAAAAATATTTCATTTTTAAAAAAAAATGTAGACACACTATCAAAAATATCGGAAAAATTAATCAGTGAGGAAGGTGATAAAGGAGGTTGGGAAGGTAAAGAAAAATACTTTAAACCTGGAAAGAAATTTGAGGAAGGTGCAGATAGATTGGGTGGATTAATTAATAAGCATAATTTATTTTTAAAAGTAATTAATATTCCCGAATTAATATTGGCAGCACATCATGTTATTAAAGACGAAATAAAAGTTTGTGGTTTTAATTTAAGAAGTCCAAAAAAAGGTTACGGGCAGCAAGGAATTCATATGGATGGTTTTGCCCGAAAAGATATAAATGAACCTTTTTCAGGGGTTGTAATTTTTATTTATCTTGATGATAGTTACGTTGAAAATGGCGCCCTCAGAGTTATCCCAGCTACTCATAAAAAATTAGGATGGCCAGATGATTATATAGATATTCATGAAAAACACCCGGACGAAGTCAGGGTTGAAGTGAATAAAGGTGATGTAGTCATTGCAAATTTAAACTTATGGCACGCTGGAGCAATTAATATTAATGGAAAACAAAGAAAATCTATCATGCTCAATATTAAAAATAGGTCTTATGGACAACTATTGAATTATAAGAGTTATTTAAATCAAGATTTTATTGATACACTTACAGATGAGGAGAAATATCTTTTAGCAGTAAGAAAAAACGATATTGATCACAAAGTCTTAAATGATGGAAGTGCAAATGAGGCTCGAAGAAGGTACTTAAAAGTAAAAGGAATTAATACGTCTATTATTAAATCCTAAATTATACTTACAAAATGAAAACCAAATTTAATTATGTTAATTTATTTCAAATAATTAACATAAAAAAAAATGACAAAATTATAATTAATTCAAATTTTTTAGATTCTTTAATTTTTTTTAAAAAAAAAAAAATAAATTTTTGTTTAAAGGAATTTCTAGATAATCTAATTAATTATGTAGGATACGAAGGTACAATTGTCATTCCATCATATAATTGGGATTTTTGCAAAGGTGTAAGATTTAATCAAAAAAAAACAGGCACATATTCAGGTGCACTTTCCAGATATGCTTTACAACATAAATTATTTCAAAGATCTTCAAATCCAATTTATTCTTTTGTTGTTTTTGGTAAATACCAAAAGAAAATAATTAATCTAAACCATCAAGATTCTTTTGGAAAAAAATCTCCTTTCAATTTTATGATAAAAAATAATTTTAAAAATATTTTTTTTAATTTATCATATAGGGAGGCTTTTACTTTTGTCCATTATGTAGAACAATATTGTAAAGTTAGCTATAGATACCATAAGACATTTGTTGGATATTGCAAATATATAAATAGAAAAATTAAAAAAAGAAAAATTTCTATGTATGTAAGAGGTCAAAATGTAAAAGAAACTAAAATAAAAAAAACATTAGATAAAGAGCTGTTGAGAAAAAATATTTTAATAAAAAAAAAATATAATTTTTTTAAAATTGAAATTCTAAATATTAGTCAAGCCTGTAAGGTAATGATAGATTCGATCTATAAAAATAAAGGCTATATTTACCCAGAGTATGAAAGATAATAGTTTATTTAAAAATTTAGAAAAATATAAAAATGAAGTTGCGATTATAGATGGTGATGAAAAAATAACTTATTCTGAATTAATAAATTATACTAAATATATAAAGCTTCGATTAAAAAAAAAAACATAAAATATTAATATTAATTATCACATCAAATTCTTTAGATTGTTTAAAATTTTATATTTCTAGTGTATTAAATAATTTTTGTATAATTTTGCTAGACAGTAAATCAGGAAAAAAATTTATAAATAATACAATACAAAATTTTAATCCTAATTATATTTATTATCCAAAAAATTTTAATTTTAAATATAATAAGAAACAAAAAATTGATAAAAAATATATTTTAAAAAAGAAACACTCAAAAAATTTAGAGATAAATAATAATAATCTTATTCTACTTACTACGTCCGGCACGACTGGCAGTCCCAAATTTGTCAGAATTTCTTATAAGAATATTTCACATAATACTGAAAGGATTGTTAAATATTTAAGAATGAAAAAATGTGAAAAAGTTATAACAACTTTACCAATGGCTTATTCTTACGGTTTATCTATTATAAATACCTCTTTAAGTTCTGGAGGAGTAGTTTTTTTAAATGATCATAGCATTGTAAATTTAGATTTCTGGAAAAAAATCAAAAAAGAAAAAATAAATTCATTTGCCGGCGTTCCACAAATTTATGAGTTTTTAAAAAAAATTAAATTCCATAAATTACTACCAAAAAGTATCAAATATCTTACTCAGGCTGGAGGAAAGATGAATCACGATGTCTGGAAATACTTATTGGATATTTCAGTCAAAAATAAGATAAAATTTTTTTCAATGTATGGACAAACTGAGGCAAGCCCAAGGATGTCATTTATTGAATTAACAAAAAATAAAAAAAAAATTTGTACTATTGGAAAACCTTTAAACGGAACGAAATTTAAAATATTCAAAAATAATTTTGAAATTAAAAAAAATTATCATGAAGGTGAATTAAAGTTTTACGGTAAAAATGTATCATTAGGTTATGCAAATAATTTAGATGATTTAAAAAAAAATGACATTAATAAGGGAGAACTTTTTACTGGTGATTTAGCGTATAAAGATAAAGATGGATTTTATTATATCACTGGTAGAGTTAAAAGATTTACTAAAATTCATGGTTTAAGAATAGATTTAGATGATATAGAAAATTTTTTAAAAGATAAAAAGATTATCTCTAAAGCTTTAATAGATGACAAATTTTTAAAAATAAATTTATATAAAAAAAAGGAGATAGACAAAGTTAAAAATATGTTATCAAAAAAATATAAGTTAAATAAAAATTATATAATTTGTTTACACAATTCAAATTTGAATAATAATACAAAAAAAGGGTCATGGAAAAATATATTGTAGAAGATAAAAAAGTTTTTAATTTTAAAAAAAAAGAGAGAAATAGCTTTTTTAAAAAGAAATTATTTGAAATGATAAAGTTCCATCAAAAAAATTGTAAGGATTATTTTTCAATTTTAAAAAATTTAAATTTTCAGTTTAGTAAAAAAACTAAAATTACCGATATTCCAGCCATCCCGGTATCTATATTTAAAGATAACAAACTCTATAGTTGTAAAGAAAAAAAGATTATAAAAAAACTTCTCTCTTCAGGCACAACTGGAAACAAACAATCACAAATATTTTTGGATGCAACTAATTCAAAAGTTCAAACTAAGGTTTTAGTCCAAATTATGGAGTATTTTTTTGGCAAAAAAAGAATGCCAATGTTGATAATTGATAAAAAATTTGAATATCAAGACAGAACAAAATTGTCAGCCAGTCAAGCAGCAGTAAATGGATTTTCAATTTTAGCAAAAAAAACTTATTTCGCATTAAACAGCAATGGTGAAATAAATTTAAATGAAATAAAAAAATTTATGGAAGAATTTGCTGAGGAAAAAAAAATTGTTTTTGGATTTACGAATAAAGTATTTGAGTTTTTTCTTGAAAAACAAAATTTATCTAAAAATATGAAATTTAAGAATTGTATAGTCTTGCATGGGGGTGGGTGGAAAAAAATTGAATCAAAATCTATGGATCCAAAAAAATTTAAATTGGAGTTGAAAAAGAGATATAATTTTAAAAAAATTGTTAATTATTATGGATTAATTGAGCAAACAGGTTCGATTTTTGTTGAGTGTAATAAATGTGATGCATTTAAATGCTCTATTTATTCCGATGTATATGTGAGAGATGAAAATCTAAAAATTGAAAAACAAAAAAATAAAGTAGGACTTATACAACTAATGTCACTATTACCAAGCAGTTATCCAGGAAATAATATCCTAACCGAAGATTTAGGGGTAATTTGCTCCAGCGAAAATTGTAAATGTAATTTTAAAGGAAAAAGATTTAAAATAATGGGCCGATCAAAAGAATCAGAAATTAGAGGTTGTGCAAATATTTAATGATAAAATTAGACAATGAAAATATTATTGTAGGTTCTGCAGATATTTCAACTACTCCATTAAAACCATTTGATTCAAGTGTGATAAATTTTTTGGATTTAATTTCAAAAGAAATTCAAAATAATAGTAAGACAAAATTTAATAGTGACATAAGTACATTTGGTTTTTTTTGTAGAAAAAAAAATATTCAAAAATTAAAAAAAATTTATTTTATAAAAAAAAGTGGGACGATTAGGTTGGGTTTAGGTTTAGCTTTTCATGTTACACCATCAAATATTCCAACAAATTTTGCATATTCACTTATATTTAGTTTATTATGTGGTAATTCAAATATTATAAAGCTTCCTAGTCAAAATTTTTATGAAATAGAACAATTGTGCATTGTCTTTAATAAAGTTTTAAAGAAATTTCCAAAAATTAAAAAACTTATTTTAATAGTAAGAACTGAAAATAGTGAGGGTTTTTCAAAAAAAATATCAGAGATAAGTGATTTAAGAGTAATTTGGGGAGGTAACCAAACTATTAATAAATTAAAAGAAATAAAAACTAGCGAAAGGTGTAGAGATTTATATTTTCCAAATAGAAATTCATTCTGTGTTTTAAATTTAAATGAACTTTCTAAAAAAAATGAAAAAGAAATAATAAAAATTTGCAATGGTTTTTATAATGACACATTTTTAGTTGATCAAAATGCATGTTCTTCACCCCATTTAATTTATTGGGTTGGAAAAAAAAATAAAAAAACAATAAATATTTTTTGGAAATCTTTGGAAAAAGTAATTTTAGAAAAAAAATATACAAGTTTTTTTTCTGGCTCATATTATAAATATAATAAACTTTGTAATGAAATAATAAATTTTGATAATTTTGATAATTTTGATAATTATAAAAATTTTTATTGTATAAATCTAAAAAGAAATATTTTTAATTTTAATGATTTAATCTCTAAGTTAGGTTATTTTTATCAAATTCGAGTAAATAATATTAAAGAAATATTTAAAAATGTAGATAGCTTTACTCAAACACTGACTTATTATGGTTTTGAAAAAGAAGTAATTGAAAAAAATTTTCAAAAATATTCTTTAAAAGGAATTGATAGAATTGTTCCAATTGGACAGGCACTATCTATTGAATTTAATTGGGATGGATATGAATTATTTAATAGCATGACAAGAACTATAAGTTTGAGATAATGGAAGATAAAATAATTAAGAATTTTAATAAGAATAGAATTTTAGAAATTCAGCAAAATAGAGATCCTTTTTTAATGATTGATTATGCCGAGGAAATTGTTATAGAAAAGAGTGTCAAAGGTTATAAAGATTTTGATAAAGATGAATGGTTTTTTAAAGTTCATTGGCCGTCAGACCCAAATGTGCCAGGAGTTTTACAAATTGAGTGTTTATTTCAAACAGCATCTTTAGCAATTTTAGCAAAACCCGAAAATAATGGAAAAGTTATGTATGTAAGTTCTTTAGATAAAGTAAGATTTCTAAAAAAAATAACCCCAGGCAAAAGACTAGCAGTTAATGCAACTATAGAAAATTTTAACAGAGGTATTGCAAAATTTAAAGCAGAAGGTAAAGTTGGAAATGAGCTTGTGGTAAAAGCTGAATTTTCTTTAGTGTTACCAAATGAATTAAAAAAATATATTTAGGATAAATTATGCCAATCGCTTCATCTTTATTAAACAAACCTAGATTAGTTAAAAAATTAAGAGATTTTTATGAATATGTGAATAAAAATGATGGAAAAGTAGGAACTAAAACTAGGGGTATAGATTTAAATTTTAACAACGCATGTAATTTAAGATGTAAGTATTGTTTCACAAATTCTCCTAAAGGAGATCATGTTAAAGAATATCTTGATATTGGAGCAATAAAAAAATTGGCAGATGAAGCTGATGAATTGGGATATTTTGAATTTGATTTGCAAGGAGGTGAACTTTTACTTCAACCAAAAAAATTATTTGAAGTTCTTGAGGCAATCAAACCAGAGAGGTTTTACATGTATTTGACAACAAATGGATACTATTTGGACGAAGCGATGGCAAAAAAATTAGCAGAATTTAAAGTAAGCAGAGTCTCCGTCAGTATTGATAGTATGGATGAAAAAATTCATGACGAAATAAGAGGTCGAAAAGAGTCATGGAAGAGAGCTATAGCTGCTTTGGAGCATGTTAAAAATGCTGGGATGGACCCATATTTAAATATAACAGTTGGTCATTATAATGCCAACACAGATCACTTTAAAGAATTGCTAGATTATTCAAAACAAAAAAGATACAAAA
>MDSZ01021740.1_pt1 | contig 10103 bp, 10 predicted proteins | sample 811201 | NCBI WGS metagenome assembly MDSZ01 (sample SAMN05326647, study PRJNA326480) | marine metagenome | isolation source: seawater | place: Indian Ocean: North | collected 2010 | reverse complement strand
TCCCTTTTGGTTAATTTTTAAAATTTTATTTTTATTTATTCTTTTTGCATTAGTTAAAGCAATTGTTCCAAGATATAGGTATGACCAACTAATGAAACTTGGTTGGAAGATATTTTTGCCATTATCATTAATCTATGTAGTATTAACCGCTGGTTACTTACTTTACTTTAATCTATTACCGGTACAATTATGAAATTAGGAAGATTTTTTAAAACAATATTTATGTTAGATTTTTTGACAGGCCTATTGATTGCAATCAAAGAAGTCTTTAAATCAAAAAAAACAATAAACTATCCATTTGAAAAAGGACAGGTAAGTCCAAGAGCTAGAGGTGAACATGCGCTAAGAAGATATCCAAATGGTGAGGAAAGATGTATAGCATGTAAACTTTGTGAAGCTGTATGTCCTGCACAAGCAATCACGATTGAATCAGCAGAAAGAGATGACGGTAGTAGAAAAACAACAAGGTACGATATAGATATGTTAAAGTGTATTTATTGCGGTCTTTGTGAAGAGTCATGCCCTGTAGATGCAATTGTACAAGGTCCAAATTTCGAGTTTGCTACAGAAACTAGAGAAGAGCTATATTATAATAAAGAAAAACTTCTTGAAAATGGAGATAGGTGGGAAAACATATTAGCCGCCAATATAAAGGCAGATAACCCTTATAGGTAATAATGATAGCTCATGCTGTATTTTTTTATTTGTTTTCATTTATAGCAATAATTTCTGCGATCATGGTCACAGCAGCAAGAAACACTGTTCACTCGGTATTTTTTTTAATTTTAGATTTTATAAGTATTTCTTGTCTTTTTATAATGATAGGTGCTGAGTTTTTAGGAATGATTATGTTAATTGTTTATGTAGGTGCTGTAGCAGTTTTATTTTTATTCGTTGTAATGATGTTAAATGTTGCTCAGCAAAAAAACCAATGGTTTGGATCAACAAAAAATAGCTCGCATATACCTATAGGATTATTAGTAAGTTTGATCATTTTTTTTGAACTAATTATTGTGGTAGGAGGTTGGAAATATAAACCAGATTTATTAAATGCATCTACAATTACAATTTCTCAAGAGACATCTAATACGCATTCTTTAGGAAATGTTTTATATACTGATTACATCCATTTATTTCAGATCTCAGGGATGATTTTATTAGTAGCTATGATTGGTGCGATAGTTCTAACTTTTAGAGAGAGAGCTGGAGTAAAAAGGCAAAGTTATATTAAACAAATTTCTAGAGAAAAAAAAGATGGTGTTCAGGTTGTTGATGTACCGAGCAACAAAGGAGTAAAAATAGATGTTTGAAATTGGGCTAGGTCATTACTTAACACTTGGAGCTATAATATTTACTATCGGCTTAGTTGGAATTTTCTTAAATAGAAAAAATGTAATAGTGCTATTGATGAGTATCGAACTAATACTGCTAGCAGTTAATATTAATTTGGTATCTTTCTCAATATTTATTAATGATTTAGCTGGACAAATTTTTACTTTATTTATTTTAACTGTAGCAGCCGCAGAAGCAGCAATAGGTTTAGCAATAATTGTAGTTTACTTTAGAAACGCAGGGACAATCAGAGTTGAGGACATCGAAAAATTAAAAGGTTAATATGGAAAAAATAATAATCTTTTTACCTTTGTTAGCTGCAATAATTTCTGGTTTTTTTGGAAAAAAAATTGGAAATAAAACTTCCCAAATAATCACAAGTTTATTCGTTTCTATATCTGCATTGTTATCAATTTATATTTTCTATGAAGTAATAGTAAATGGTTACTCAAATAATATCATAATTGCTAAGTGGATTTCATCAGGATTTCTAGATGTAAATTGGTCAATAAAAATCGATCAATTATCATCAGTTATGTTGGTGGTAGTTACATTAGTTTCTGCGATAGTCCATGTTTATTCAATTGGTTATATGTCTCATGATCCCCACCAGCCAAGATTTATGTCTTATTTATCTCTGTTTACGTTTGCTATGCTTGTATTAGTGACCTCAGATAATTTTCTACAATTATTTTTTGGATGGGAAGGTGTTGGTCTTTGTTCTTATTTTTTAATAGGTTTTTGGTTTAAAAAACCAACAGCAAATGCGGCTGCTATTAAAGCATTTATTGTAAATAGGGTAGGTGATTTTGGTTTTGCTCTTGGAATATTTTTAGTTTTCTACATTTTTGGAACTGTTAATTACGAAGAAGTATTTAATAAGGTGACAGTTTATAAAGATAATAATTTAAATTTTTTAGGCTTAGAACTGAATGTTATAAACCTAATTTGTTTTCTGTTATTTATTGGGGCAATGGGTAAATCAGCTCAAATATTTTTACATACTTGGTTACCAGACGCTATGGAAGGACCCACTCCTGTTTCTGCATTAATCCACGCAGCAACAATGGTAACAGCAGGAGTCTTTTTAGTTGTTAGATGCTCTCCAATTTATGAGTATTCACCAATAATATTAAGTTTTATAACTGTTATAGGAATGTCCACAGCTTTATTTGCTGCAACAATAGCTTTAGTACAAAATGATATTAAAAAAATAATTGCATACTCAACATGTAGTCAATTAGGATATATGTTCTTTGCAACAGGTGTTGGTGCTTATAATGTTGCAATGTTTCATCTTTTTACTCATGCTTTTTTTAAGGCATTATTATTTTTAGGAGCAGGCTCTGTTATTCATTCTTTCAAAGATGAACAGGATATAAATAAAATGGGAGGTGTTTATAAACACTTGCCTTATACTTATGTTTTGATGATGATCGGAACTTTAGCTTTAACAGGATTTCCGTTTTTATCTGGCTTTTATTCTAAAGATTTAATAATCGAGTTTGCTTATCTAAAAGGCAATGCTGTAGGATACTATGCCTGTGCTATAGGAATATTTACAGCTGTATTAACCTCAATTTATTCGTGGAGATTATTGTTTAAAACATTCCACGGAGATTATAATAATAAATCTCAACCAATATCAAGCATGCATGAGTCTCCTGCAATTATGTTGGTGCCATTAATTATTCTTGCTCTTGGTTCAATATTAGCAGGATTTGTTTTTAAAGATTTATTTATGGGTTATGGTTCTTTCGACAATTTTTGGGAAGGATCAATTTTATTTTTGGTGCCACTTACAACTGATCACCCGCCAGCATATATATTGTATCTAACACCTATACTAGTAACTATCACAATACCTTTTAGTTACTATTTATTTTTAAAAAATAAATCATTAATTGAAAGTCTAGTTAAATCTAATAGACCAATTTATCTTTTTTTAAAAAATAAATGGTATTTCGACGAATTATATGAATTTGTATTTGTTAGATCATCAAAGTTTTTAGGAAAATATTTTTGGAAAAAGATAGATGGTTTAGTAATTGATAGATTTGGACCTGATGGATTATCAAGCTTATTTAAATATTTTTCAATTAAGGCTGTAAAATTTCAATCAGGGTTTATTTACCAGTATGCCTTTGTGATGTTAATTGGTTTTTCACTAATATTAACAATAATTATAATTAAATAATGAATTTCCCAATACTTTCATCTCTAATTATTCTTCCTACAATTGGAGCAATTTTTATTTTGTTTGGAAGATCTTCTTCAAATTATAACGCTGCAAAATATATTTCATTATTTGTGTCTTTAGCAAATTTTATCTTATCTTTATATCTATGGTATGCATTCGATAAAACAAATTTAGGTTTTCAATTTGTTGAACAAAGAATATGGCTAGAAGGTTTTATAAATTATAAAGTTGGTATAGATGGAATTTCTATATTATTTATTATATTAACAACTTTTATAACTCCACTTTGTATTATTTCTGTTAATTCCACAATCAAAAGTAGATTAAAAGATTTTCTTATCGCCATACTTTTTATGGAGACAATGATGGTAGGAGTATTTTGCTCACTTGATCTTGTTATATTTTATTTATTTTTTGAAGCAGGATTAATTCCTATGTTTTTAATTATAGGAATATGGGGTGGTGATAGAAGAGTGTACTCTGCATTTAAATTTTTCTTATACACATTATTGGGCTCTGTGCTTATGTTGGTTGCGATTATTTCTATTTACTGGATGACAGGAACTACAGACGTAATCGAATTATACGAAATAGGAATTGATGTTAAATACCAAAATTTACTTTGGTTAGCATTCTTTAGTTCTTTTGCTGTCAAAACTCCAATGTGGCCTGTTCATACATGGCTACCTGATGCTCACGTGGAAGCGCCTACAGCTGGCTCTGTTTTACTTGCTGCAATATTATTGAAAATGGCAGGTTATGGATTTATTAGATTTTCCGTTGGATTATTTCCTGTTGCATCTGAATACTTCGTTCCTCTTGTGTTTGGTCTTAGTTTAATTGCAATAGTCTACACCTCTTTAGTTGCATTGATGCAAGAAGACATGAAAAAACTTATAGCTTATTCTTCAGTTGCGCACATGGGCTTTGTAACATTGGGAATTTTTACTATGACAACAGAAGGTATAGAGGGAAGCATTTTTCAAATGATTAGTCATGGTATTATATCAGCAGCACTATTTTTATGCGTAGGTGTTGTATATGAGAGGATGCATACAAGAGAAATAAGTAAATACGGTGGAATAGTATCTGTAATGCCAAGATATGCTGTTGTGTTTATGGTTTTTACTTTAGGTTCACTTGGCTTACCAGGGACTACTGGTTTTATCGGTGAATTTTTAATTTTGCTAGGAACATTTAAAGTAAATTTCGTAGTAGCTACAATTGCAAGCTTAGGGGTTATTTTAGGTGCAGCCTATATGCTATGGCTTTATAGACGGGTAGTTTTTGGAGAAATTACAAATACAGAAGTTAATAAACTTGTAGATCTAAATAAATCTGAAATGATTATTTTGTCAGTTCTAGCCATTGTATCAATATTTTTTGGCTTTTACCCAGATCCATTATTAAGTACAACATCTACGTCTGTAGACAATTTAATTAATCTTTTTAATACAAATTTAGATACTTATACTGTTAGTAATAAATGATGAACTTAGATTTAATATTTCCTGAAATTTTTTTAGCATTGGCAATAATGTCTTTGCTAATGATAGGTGTATTTAAAAGAAATAGTGAAAAATTAGTTTATAACCTATCTACTATTACACTTGTCATACTATTAGCATTAGTTGTAAATTTGTTTTCTATTAATGAAACTTTTCTTTTTAATGAAAGTTATAAAGTAGATACTTTATCTTCATTTATGAAATCTTTAACAATTATTGCCTCAATTTTTGTAATGATTTCATCATATACATATTTGAAATCAATAAATATTTTGAAGATTGAATATCCAATATTAGTTTTAAGCTCAATTCTTGGAATGATGTTAATGATAAGTTCTAATGATTTAATTGTTTTTTACTTAGGTTTAGAACTTCAATCTTTAGCATTATATGTACTTGCAACATTTAATAGAGACAATCTTTTATCTTCAGAGTCTGGTTTAAAATATTTTGTTTTAAGTGCATTATCTTCTGGACTATTACTTTACGGCTGTTCTTTAGTATATGGATTTTCTGGGTCTACAAATTTTACTTATATTTCGTATACATCTTATAATATTGGGTATGGAGTTATATTTGGTTTAGTATTTATAATAGTTGGACTAGCATTTAAAATTTCTGCCGTTCCTTTTCACATGTGGGCTCCTGATGTATACCAAGGATCTCCAACATCTGTTACATTATTTTTTGCAGCATTACCAAAAGTTGCTGCTTTAACAGTTTTTATAAGATTTTTATATATACCATTTATTAATTTAATTGATCAATGGCAAACAATATTAATATTTATATCTATTGCTTCTATGATTTTTGGAGCTATTGCAGCCATTGGACAGTCAAATTTAAAAAGACTTATAGCTTATAGCTCAATCAGTCATATGGGTTATGCTTTAGCTGGTTTGTCCACCGGTACTAATCAAGGTGTTCAAAGTTCGGTGACCTACATATCGATATATTTAGTTATGACATTGGCATTTTTTTCTTGCTTATTTATGTTGAGAAAAAAGAATGAGTTTTTTGAAAAAATTGAAGATCTATCAGGGTTATCAACAAATCATCCAATATTGTCTTTCGCACTATTAGTAGTTTTGTTTTCGTTAGCAGGAATACCTCCCTTAGCTGGTTTTTTTGCTAAATTTTATATATTTATAGCAGTCATAGAACAATCTATGTATTTTCTAGCTATTGTAGGTCTTTTATCAACTGTTGTTGCTGCCTTTTATTATTTACGATTAATCAAAATAATTTATTTCGACGTACCAAAAGAAAAATATGAAACAGATCACACTATAGGTTTAAAAATTACGCTTACAATTTCAACAGGAATTCTAGTACTATATTTTATATATCCAGGTTTACTTAATGAAATAGTTTCAAAAATTAATATTATTTAATGAAACTTAAAAAATATTTATACAAATCTGTAACAAGCACTAATGATATTGCGTTAAAAAAAATTAAACAAGGTAAATCTTCAGGAATAATTATTTCAAATAAACAGACAAGAGGAAGAGGAAGATATGGTAAAAAATGGATATATTTTAAGAAAAATTTGTTTATGTCCATTTTTTTTAATTTGAGATTAAAAGATAACTTAAAAAAATTAACTTTTGTTTGGTGTAAATTAGTTCAAAAATCGTTGTCAAACATTCAAAGAAAAAAAATTAAAATTAAAAAACCAAATGATTTATTAATAAACGAAAAAAAAGTATGTGGAATTTTACAAGAAATTATTTATCACAAAAACAAAAAATTTGCTATTATAGGTATAGGGATAAATGTTGATAAAAGTCCAATTATTGATAATTACCCTACAACTTATATTAATTTTAACGCAAAAAAAAAGTTAACTAGCTTTAAAATTTATAATGAAATAAAGAAGAATTTTGAAAAATATTTAAATTAAAATGAAAATAATTGGAGATATCGGTAATACAGAAGTAAAGATTTGTTTAATAAATAACAATTTCCGAATTAAAAAAAAAATAAATATTAAAACAATCGAAATAGATAATTATAAAATTAAAAATAAACTTAAATATTTTATAAAATACAAAAACAATGTTGATAGCATTATATTTAGTAGCGTGGTACCTGAAGTATATGTAAAACTTTCAAATTTTTTTAAATTAAATTTTAAAAAAAAAATTATTGAAATTAAAAAATTAAAATTAAGCAATTTAATAAATATAAGTGTTAATAAGAAGCAAGTTGGCTCTGATAGATTAGCTAATTCAATTGCTGCTATTGATAAAAAAAATAATTATATTATTATTGATTTTGGAACCGCCACAACCTTTGATATTTTGCTAAAAGATAAATACTTAGGAGGCGTAATATCCCCTGGTATAAATTTGTCATTGAGGACTTTATCTAAACGTGCTTCCTTAATCCCATTAATTAACCTTAAAAAAATTTCTAATGTAATTGGAAAAAACACTAATGAGGCTGTTAGATCAGGTTTTTATTGGGGATATGCCGGACTAATTGACAATATAATTAAATTAATTAAAAGACAGACTAAATCTGACTTTAGAGTTATTTTAACAGGTGGTCTTGCTAATTTATATAAAAAGTCAATCAATACAAAATGTATAGTTGATCAGGATTTAACAATAAAAGGAATTATTAAAATTACAAAAAATTTGATTTGAAATGAAAGAAGAATTATTGTTTTGCCCATTAGGTGGATCGGGAGAGATTGGAATGAATCTCAATCTATATGCATACGGCAAACCTGAAAATCAAAAATGGATTGTAGTTGATGTAGGCGTGACTTTTGCAGATGATAGTATGCCAGGAATTGACTTAATATACCCCGATCCTGGTTTTATCGTTGATAAAAAAGATGATGTTTTAGGCATTGTATTAACCCACGCTCATGAAGATCATATAGGTGCGATAGCTCATATATGGCCTAAACTAAAATGTAATATTTATGCCACTCCTTTTACTGCTGTATTAGTGAGAGAAAAATTTAAAGAAAAAAAAATTGATATTAGTACAAATTTAAAAATAGTTGAATTAAATGGATCCTTAAATTTAGGGCAATTTAATATTGAATTTATTACACTAACACATTCTATACTAGAGCCGAACGGTTTAAAAATAAATACTCCAGCCGGTACAGTGCTTCATACAGGCGATTGGAAATGTGATCCAAACCCACTTATAGGAGATAAAATAGATGAGAATAAATTGAAACAAATCGGTGATGAAGGTGTTCTGGCAATGATATGTGACTCAACCAATGTATTCAGTATGGGAAGATCAGGATCTGAGATGGATGTTAGAAAAAATATGCTTAAGGTTTTTGAAAGATTAAAAAAAAGAGTCATCGTAACTTCTTTTGCATCTAATGTAGCAAGAATGGAAAGTGTTTTTTATTGTGCAGAAAAAACAGGTAGACAAATATCTCTTGTAGGAAGGTCCATGCATAGGATTTTTAAGGCAGCTAGAGAATGTGGATACTTAAAGAACGTTATTGATCCAATTGATCCAAGAGATGCTAAACACATCAGCCGAGAAAAAATAATTTATCTTTGTACAGGAAGTCAAGGTGAACCAATGGGTGCCATGATGAGAATTGCAAACTACGTTCACCCTGATGTTTTTATCGAAAGAGGTGACTCTGTAATTTTTTCATCAAAAATTATTCCAGGAAATGAAAAAAAACTTTATAAATTGCACAACCAGCTAGTCAGAGAAGGTATAGAAGTTATATCTGAGGAAAATGAATTTATACATGTATCTGGACACCCTAATAGGGAGGATCTTAAGGATATGTATAATTGGGTAAAACCAAAATGTATTATCCCAGTTCATGGTGAGCATAGGCATATGATTGAACATGCAAAATTTGCAAAGGAAATGAAGATTCCTTTTACTGTGAAAGTAGAAAATGGTGATATTGTAAAATTATCTTCAAAGAATGAACCAGAGATTTTTGATAAGGCTCCAAGTGGTAGACTTTTTGTGGATGGTAACGTAGCTGTAGAAGAGGACTCTAGATCAATTAAAGAGAGAAGAAATATTTCAGCAAATGGAATTTTAGACATAACAATTTTAGTTACACCAAAAGGAAATATTCATAATAAACCAATTTTAAATTATAGCGGTTTACCAATAGACAATGATGATGACTATCAATATGAATTAGAGAATGTAGTAGAAAAAACAGCAAAAACATTTTCTTTAAATAATCAAAAGCAGAAAGATAACATTATAGATGCTATGAAAATATCTTGTAGAAAGGTCACTAAAGAGATTACAGGTAAAAAACCTGTGATAAATGTAAAATTAATAAGGATTTAAATTGAGCATAACAGGATCAATTGTTATTTATGTAATTGTTTGGTGGATTGTATTTTTTTCTTTATTACCAATTGATGTTAATAGAAACAAATATATAAAGGTCGACGGTGAGGATTCTGGATCTCCGGAAAATCCGAAAATACTTAAGAAATTTATATATACTACTATTATATCTTCAATATTATTTTTAATAATACACTATTTAGTACAATATAATTATCTTAACCTAAGAAATTTTTTAATGTAATTTAAGGCATGTATTTTTCAAAATCTTTTATTCCAATACTTAAGAATAATCCTTCTGAAGCAAAAATTAAGTCTCATCAGTTAATGCTAAGAACTGGAATGATAAAACAATCTTCAGCAGGAATTTATTCTTGGCTACCTTTGGGCTTTAAAGTTATGAAAAAAATTGAACAGATTGTTAGAGAAGAGCAAAATAGAGTTGGGGTTCAAGAGATTTTAATGCCCACAATTCAATCAAGTGAAATTTGGAAAGAAAGTGGAAGGTACGAAGATTATGGTGAAGAAATGTTAAGAATTAAAGATCGTCAGAATAGAGAAATGCTTTATGGACCAACAAATGAAGAATTAGTCACAGAAATATTTAGATCATCAGTTAAATCCTATAAATCTCTGCCACAATTATTATATCATATTCAATGGAAATTCAGGGATGAGCTTAGACCAAGATTTGGTATAATGAGATGTAGAGAGTTTTATATGAAAGATGCATACTCTTTTGATAT
>MDSZ01259105.1_pt1 | contig 10104 bp, 5 predicted proteins | sample 811201 | NCBI WGS metagenome assembly MDSZ01 (sample SAMN05326647, study PRJNA326480) | marine metagenome | isolation source: seawater | place: Indian Ocean: North | collected 2010 | reverse complement strand
TGACGTCCACGCCGGGTCTCCACCGAGCCGTTGACGCTGACTTCCCCGTTCTGGATGCGCTGTTTCGCCTCTCCACCAGTGGAGACCCAGCCCTTCCACTTGAGGTACTGATCGAGCTTCATCGCCCACTGGCGTGTGTCACAACATTGATACTGTGCCGGCATGTTCACCCCATCCCAGGCCGGATTCCGTCGGCTGCTGCCGCTGCTGCGCCCCCATCTGCGACAGCTCAGCTGGGGTGTGCTGTGCATGCTCATCTATGTGGGAAGTTTCCCGCTGCTGATCCGCTTGGCCGGTGAGCTGTTTCCAGCCCTGGGTTCCGGGGATCTCAGCCGGGTGCTGGGCTTGATCGGACTGGCGCTGGTCATCTTCGCGGTGCAGAAGCTGGCCCAGTTCGGTCAGGATTCGTTGCTGGCCGGTCCTGCTCTGCAGGTGAGTCAGCGCCTGCGCAGTGATTTATTCCGCCGGTTGCAGACGGTGGAGCTCGGCGCGTTGGAGAAATTGTCGGCGGGTGATCTGACCTATCGGCTCACGGAAGATGCCGATCGGGTCAGTGAGGTTCTCTACAAGACCATCCACGACACTCTTCCGAGCCTGCTGCAGCTTCTGGCCGTTCTCGGCGTCATGCTCTGGCTGGACTGGAAGCTCACCACGGCGATCCTGCTGCTGGCACCGCTGATCGTGTGGCTGATCAGCCTCTTCGGGGCCCGGGTGATGGTGGCCACGGAACGCAGCCAGAAGAAGGTGAGCGAGCTGGCCGGTCTGCTGGGGGAGGCGATTGACGGCCTGCCGCTGGTCCGGGCGTTTGCAGCCGAAAGCTGGCTTCAGGAGCGCTTCGAAGGGGAGATTGACCAGCACCGTCAGGCCCGTCACCTCACCTACAGCCTGGTGGCGCTGCAGCATCCGGTCGTCGGCAGCATCGAGGTCGCCGGACTGTTCGCCGTTCTGGCCATGGGAGCAGCCCGCATCCAGAGCGGTGATCTGGACATCAACGGTCTGAGCAGTTATCTGACGGGCCTCGTCGTGCTGATCGACCCGATCGCCCATGTCACCAACAACTTCAACGAATTCCAGCAGGGGCAGGCCTCGCTTCGGCGTCTTCGTCAGATCGAACAGGAACCCCAGGAGGCTCCGGATCCGGTGAATCCCGTGTCCATCGGATGCCTGCAGGGAGATCTGAAACTGGAGCAGGTGTCCTTTGGGTACGACCCCGCACAGCCGGTGCTGCGGTCGGTGGATCTGAGTGTGCAGGCCGGAGAGGTGCTTGCTCTTGTCGGCCCCTCCGGCGCCGGCAAGAGCACGCTGTTTTCCCTGCTGCTGCGGTTCAACACCGTGCAGCAGGGACGGATTCTCCTCGACGGTCATGACCTCAGCCGATTGCGGGCGCGGGATCTGCGCCGTCAGGTTGCGTTGGTTCCCCAGCGAACGACAGTGTTTTCCGGAAGTGTTGCCGAAGCGATCCGTTTCGGCCGGCCGGCCTCGGATGAGGCCGTGGAGCAGGCCGCCAGACTGGCCAATGCCGATGACTTCATTCGAGCATTGCCTCACGGCTATGCCACCCAGCTGGAGGAACGCGGCAGCAATGTTTCGGGCGGTCAGCTGCAGCGGATCGCAATTGCCAGAGCCGTGCTCGGAAATCCATCCCTGCTGCTGCTCGACGAGGCCACCAGCGCCCTGGATGCCGAAGCGGAAGCAGCGGTTCAGCTTGGCCTCAAGCAGGCGATGGCCGGACGCACCGTTCTGGTGATTGCTCATCGTCTCGCGACGGTGCAGGAAGCGGACCAGATCGTGGTGCTGGATCAGGGGCGGGTCGTCGATCGGGGAACCCATGACGCGCTGATGCAGCGCGGTGGTCGTTACCGGGACCTGTGCGAACGACAGTTCATCCGTGATCTGCAGAACGGCTGAACGCTCTTAAAGTCGGCATGCCGGATCCGATCACTCCCGGCGACGACTGATGACTGACTCCGCAGCGAACAACCCCAACCCCGTGCTCACCTTCGAGGGCAAGCGATATGACCTCAACACTCTTCCTGATGATCTGAAGGAACTGGTGAGGGGAATGCAGGTGGCTGACGCTCAGCTGCGCATGCATGAAGACACCCTCAAGGTGTTGGCGGTCGGACGACAGAGCCTGGCGATGCAGCTGAATGAGAAGCTTCAGAACGTGGCTCCCCTGCCTGAGGGTCAGGGTTGACCCTCTGATCTCCGCCTCTCCTCAGGACCGGAAGTTGTAGGACTTGGAGAGGCGGAACACCGTTCCACTCAGCAGCAGCAGAGCCACAAGATTCGGCAGGGCCATGAGGCCATTGAGGGTGTCGGCGACACCCCAGAGAGCTCCGCCGGTACCAGCCACGGATGCGAACACCACCATGGCCACCCAGAACAGTCGGAAGGGCAGCACGGCTGCTTCGCCGAACAGATAACTCGTGCAGCGCTCGCCGTAGAAGCTCCAGCCGAGGATCGTGGTGAAGGCAAACACGATCAGGCCAACGGTGACAACGAAGCCGCTGCCGGGGAGTCCGCTGTTGAAGGCAGTGATCGACAGGGTCGCTCCGCTGAGCCGTTCACCGGCACTGTCCATCATGGAGTAGGCCTCGGTGGTGATGATCACCAGCGCTGTCATCGTGCAGATCACCAGGGTGTCGATGAAAGTGCCGAGCATGGCCACCGTCCCCTGACGGACCGGATCATCGGTGCGAGCTGCTGCATGGGCGATCGGAGCGCTGCCCAGCCCCGCTTCGTTGGAGAAGATGCCCCGTTTGAAGCCCATCAGAACCACCTGCCCGAATGCTCCGCCTGCGGCAGCTTCGCCGCTGAAGGCATTCGAGAAGATCGTTCCCAGGGCCTCAGGGATCGCACCGGCATTGATGGCCAGCACCACCAGGCAGGCACCCACGTAAAGAACCGACATCAGCGGAACAATGGCGGAAGCGGCCTGGGCGATCCGTCGGATGCCTCCGATCACCACAGCGAAAACCAGGACACCGAGGACGATGCCTGTGATTAATCGCGGAACACCAGCGCTTTCCAGGGCTGAGGAGACTTCAAAAGCCTGAACGCCGTTGCCGATCCCGAATCCGGCCAGCATGCCGAACAGGGCGAAGAGACCGGCCATCCATCCCCATCGCTCACCGAGGCCATTGCGGATGTAATACATCGGGCCACCGACGTGATTTCCGTTGCCGTCGGTTTCACGGAACTGCACCGCCAGAACCGCTTCGGCGTATTTCGTGGCGATGCCGAACACGGCGATCACCCACATCCAGAAGACAGCGCCCGGTCCACCCACGGCGATGGCACCGGCCACACCAGCGATGTTTCCGGTGCCGATGGTCGCTGACAGCGAGGTCATCAGGGCCTGGAATGGCGTGATCTCGCCGTCCTTGAGACCGGCCGCCGGACGCAGCATCATGCGGACGCCGTAGAACAGCCGCTGCAGCGGCATGAACCGGAGACCCACCATCAGCACGATGCCGGTGAGTGCGATCAGCGTGACCGTTGGTGGCCCCCAGACAAATGAATTGATCGGACTGTTGATGGCCTCAATGGCACCATTCATTTCCATCACCACCAGAGCCGGAAGTTCTGGAGATGGTGTCACAGCTCATCAGCTGCTGCAATCCAATCAGAGAGCTTGAAGATCTTCGAAGCGGAAGGTCTGGGAACCTTCGCTGGGATCGCTGTCGTTCTCGATCACGCGTTCTTGAAGCACCCATGGACCGCCGTCCGGAAGTTGGGTGAAGGTGTCGGTGAACCTGTTGCGCGCACCACGAGGTTCACCAGTGGCAGGGTCGGCATAGGCACTGGTGTAGGTGTGGCTGAGGTAGCCGGATCCCGTGTCGGTGACATCAGTGGTGTAGATCGTCACCACTGTTCCGTGGATATGACGATGCACCATCGTCACCACGTCATCTTTGATGCGATAGCGATCGCCGTCGTTTTTCCCGCCCACGATCACTTCGGTGCCCACCGCATCGGTGTCGCCGGCGGTGAAGGTGTTCTCGCCATGGGTCTGCTCGAAACTGCGTCGCACCCGATGGATGGCGACTTCCCAGAGTTGGGAATTCATGGCTTTCAACACGTCTGCATCGTCGATTCCCTGCACCTGGGCCTTGAGATCGGCCCCGACTTCGAAAGTGCCTTTTACCTGCCGATCCCCCTGTTGCCAGAGACAGCGACCGCGGTACCCCTGGAAGCCCGGCGCCCAGGTGTAACGGTTCTCATAACAGCGCTGGAAGGCGGTTTTCAGATCACTTCCAGGCATCACAGGGGCTGATGCGGTCATGACGGTTCGGCAGTTGTTTCAACCCTATCCAGCCATGGTTGCTGGCGTTCAGTCCGCTGTGTTCTGGAAGGTTCCGAAGGATGTCTCAATCAGTGACTTCACGATGGGAACACCGGTTTCGACGCTGTCTTCCCAGGTTCCAGGTGTGTAGATGAGTTGCTGTGAATCTGAGATGTCGAGATCGGCTGATGTGGCATAGAGCGAGAGGAGCATGCCGTCAGTGAAGGGATGGAATTGTCCATCTCCATCAATGTCGGCTTGCTGCTGTGTTGGAGCTGTCCCCTGAAAAAGAGAGGCAACGGCGTCGTCGAGATAACGGATGATGTCTCTGGCGGATTGTCTCTGAGCAGCACCAGTCACTAGATCAGTCAGCGCGATGGTGGACGATGTACCCAGATCCGGATGATCCCACTGTCTGTGTCGCGGACGGTTGGGGATGGTTGCTGGCTCGGTCAAAGTATCTATGTCAATCATAATTATTTCTGTGGCGAGATTGCCATTGCCGTGCAGATCGCTGAATTGTTGTTCAAGCACTTTCAATGTCGCTGTGGTCGTGACATTGGTCATGGGAGTGAAGGTGGCTTCATAGGTTGTTCCGCTCCCAGACAAATCTGAAAGGGTTCCACCGGTTACAGAGACATTGTCGAGTGAAAAATCACTTGAGGGTTCTGACAATGTGAACTGGATCTGGGTGCTTTCCCCAATGCCGAGGGTTGCCAGGCTGCTGCTTAGCACGAGCTCCGGTGCTTTTGTATCAATCGTCAGCATCGGCGACTCACCGAGGGTGTTCTGATTTCCAGCGGCATCCGAGAAGTTGCCGGGCGCAACGACGGCGCTGCTTGTTGTGGTGGTATTGGCGAACGGGGTGAACATCGCTGTGTATTGCGAGGCATTCACAACCTTGAAATCCGCTAGGGAGCCGCCACTGACGTTGATGTCATCCAATGTAAAATCAAAGGAGGGTTCAGACAGATCCGCTTCGATCAGCGTTGATTCTCCGATCGTCAGAATTGGATCACTGCAGCTCAACGTGACGGTGGGAATTGTTGTTTCCACCGTCATCTCAATATCGGCGGATGTGTTGTTGGTATTTCCTGCGGCGTCCGTCAACGTGTTGGCATCGAGAAAAACAACGGCATTGTCTGTGCTTTCCGGCGTCGGTGTGAGGACAAAGGTGTATTCCGTGTCACTGAACGTGTTGAAGCTGTATTCCGAATCGCTGATCTTGTTGAAGCTGGACGTGGCTTTTCCGAAATTTGAAATCTGTCCTCCACTGATCTGAAGGTCGTCTGCGGAAAAACTGGCGATCGGTTCTGACAGGGTGGCTGTGATCGTGGCCTCGTCGCCTGCCGTCAGCGTGTCGTCACTGCTGCTGAAGGAGATTGTCGGAACCGTTGTTTCCACCGTGAGCTTGATCACGGCATCCTCGGTACTGGTGTTTCCGGCCAGGTCAGAGACTTGCCCGGCGGCAATGGAGAGTTGGCCGTCTGCTGTGCTTTCCGCGGTCGGTGTGAAGGTACCGGTGTAAGACGTGGCACTGCTGGCTTGCAGCTGGGACAGCACTCCTCCACTGACCAGCAGAGAGTCCTGAGAGAAATCCGGAGACTCTTCTGAGAGCGTGACGGTGATCGTTGCTGTTTCTCCTGCGTTCAGGCTGTCGGCTGTGGTGGTGAAGGCCACGGACGGCACCGTGGTCTCAACGGGGATGGTCAGAGTTGTGTCAGCGGCATTGTCATTGCCGGCCAAGTCGGAGAACGTCCCCGCTTTCACCTGCACGATCCCATGGGTTGTGCTGTTGTCGGAGGGTGTGAAGGTCGCGGTATAAAGGCTGGTGCTGATGGCTTGGAAGTCGCTGAGCTCACCGCCGCTCACGATCAGGTCGTCCTCCGTCAATGTGAGCGAGCGTTCCGAGAGTTGCGCGGAGATCGTGGCGCTTTCGCCAACGGTGAGCATGGTGTCGGATCCCAGTCCACTGGCCGTTAAGTCGACCGATGGAATCGTGGTCTCCACGCCCATGGAGATGGCCGAGGCCGTGATGTTGCTGTTGTTCTCCAGATCAGTGAAGGCACCGATGGCCACGGAAATCACCCCATCGTTCGTGCTGTTTGCGGCAGGTGTGAACAACGCGGTGTAGTTGAGCTCATCCACCTTGGTGAAATCGGAGAGCACCCCTCCGCTGATCTCAAGATCGTCTTCGCCGAAATCTTCGGAGAGCTCCGACAGCGTGGCGCGGATCAGAGCGGTCTCCCCTGCCGTCAGCTTGTTGTCAGTCGTGGTGAGGGATACCCAGGGATTGGATGTGTTGACCGTGATTGTGACCAGCTCACCTTCTGTGTTCCAATTTCCGGCTGAATCGGAGAATGCAGCGGGTTCAATGGTCACGCTTCCATTGACGCTGCTCTGAGGAGTCGGCGTGAACAGAGCCGTGTATTCCGTTGGGCTGATCCTGGTGAAATCGCTGATTGCCCCCCCGGTGGCGATCAGGTCGTCAGCCGAAAAATCCTCCGATCCCTCCGAAAGGATCGCTGTGACTGTCGATGTTGCCGACATTTTCAGCGTGGAGTGGGTCAGCCTGACGCTGGGCGGTGTCGTGTCTGTTGTTGAGGTCTGGCTCTGCAGCGTGAGGACACCATCGATCACCTCTGTGGTGGTGAGGGTTGCCGAGATTTGATCCTGCGTCGATCCCGTGATCAGCACCTCGTCAAGCCTGAGATCCAGATCGATGCTCTGATCCAGGGTTCCTGCCGGGACACGGACGACGAGACTGCCCAGATGGAGGGGATTGGACGCACTGATCGCTTCGGCGTCGTCCACTGACAGCCCGACAGAGCCAGCGCCGGCAATGTGAACGATTCCTCCAGTCGCGGTTTCCGTCAGCCTTCCGGACACAGCGGTGAGCTTGGAAGCGCCCTCCCCGCTCTCTTCCGTTGCTTCATCCACAAGCCAACCGGCCGCTGATTCACTCAGCTGTGAGATGACATGTCTCAGAGGGATGTTGTCGTCAAGGATTTCGAGGGCCTCTTCCTCGTCTTCAATCAGATTTAAGGCTGATGAATCATAATGAATTTTGATATTGAAGCCTGTGATTGATGTGATCCTGTCGTCCAGTTTTGTGATGTCGATGGGAATCGTGATGATCCTCTCGACACTTTTGGCAGACGGCGCCTGCACACTGCCGATCCGAACAGTCGGATCGAGTGGACTTTGATTCCTTCTATCGTCTTCAGTCAGTGATTGATCGCTGATCGGATGATCGCTGGCGGAGGATGATGGCTGGATGAAAAGACTATTGTTGTTTTTGTTGTTTTCAGCCCGATTTGATGGTCGTGAGGTTAAGCCTGCTTTCACGACATTAAGGACTAATACTTATCAGATTAGCAACATGATTTGTTTCAGGCCACGGAACGCATCGGCTTCAATCACGCCGTCTGGCGGCCACAAGCTGCCCTGTCACTGCTGCTTTGCCTGTTTGATGTCGCTTCGGTGTGTCGTCAGCGCGGTCAGCTGTGGACGTCTTGCAACGCGTGGATGCTCAGGGTTGGCTGGCCCTGAAGCGCCGAAATCGCTTCCACAGCGGCCCGTGCACCTGCCAGCGTTGTGACGGTCGGCACCGCGTAATCCAGGGCTGCACGTCGCAGATACTTGTCGTCGTGGGCGGCCTGACGACCGATCGGTGTGTTGATGACGAGCTGCACCTGATTGGAGCGAATCAGATCCTCGATGTTCGGGCGCCCTTCGTGCACCTTGAGCACAGAGGTCACCGCCAGGCCTGCCTCCGCGAGGGCGTGCGCGGTGCCCGACGTGGCGATCACCGAGAAGCCGAGCTCGATCAACCGGCCCGCCACGGGGATCAGGGCCTGTTTGTCCCGGTCATGGGTCGAGAGAAACACCGTTCCAGCTGTCGGGAGGGCTTCTCCGGCACCCAGCTCAGCTTTGGCGTAAGCCATGCCGAAGCTGTCGGCGGACCCCATCACTTCACCGGTGGAACGCATCTCCGGCCCCAGGACTGTGTCCGCGCCAGGGAAGCGGCGAAACGGCAGCACCGCCTCCTTGATCGTCTGCAGCGGCGGCTGAGGTTCATGGCTCAACCCGACCTCGGCCAGGGTTTCCCCCGCCATCAGGCGTGTGGCGATCCGTGCCAGCGGCTGCCCTGTGGCCTTGGCGACGAACGGCACCGTGCGGGAAGCTCTGGGGTTGGCTTCGATGATGTAGACGATTTCGCGCCCTTCGCTGTCACGCTGAACGGCGAACTGCAGGTTGATCAGTCCCTCCACCTTGAGCGCCAGAGCCAGCCCACGGCTCCAGGCCCGAATGATCGCGAGGGCCTCGTCTCCGAGGGAGACGGAGGGCAGGCAGCAGGCGGAATCTCCGGAATGGATGCCGGCTGGCTCGATGTGCTCCATCAGGCCACCGATCACCACATTGCCGTCCCGGTCGCAGAGTGCGTCGACGTCCACTTCCACGGCGTTCTCGAGGTACTGGTCGATCAGCACCGGGTGATCGGGTTCCACCTGAACCGCCTCACGCATGTAGCGGTTCAGTTCCTCCTCGTCGAACACGACTTCCATGGCGCGCCCGCCCAGCACATAGGAGGGACGGACCACGACCGGATAGCCAACCCTGGCCGCGACGTTCCGGGCCTCCGCTTCGCTGCGGGCGAGGCCGTTCCTCGGCTGGCGGATCTCCAGGCTTCTGAGGATCGCCTCAAACTGTTCCCGGTCTTCAGCGCGGTCGATCGATTCCGGTGAGGTGCCCCAGATGCGTGTTCCGGTGGCACGCCCCGCGTCACTGTCCAGCCACTTCAGCAGGGGGATCGCCAGCTTGAGGGGCGTCTGGCCTCCGAACTGCACCACGACGCCGTCGGGGTGCTCCGCTTCGATCACGTTGAGCACATCCTCCAGGGTCAGCGGTTCGAAGTACAGGCTGTCGCTTGTGTCGTAGTCGGTGGACACCGTTTCCGGATTGCTGTTCATCATCACGGTGCTAATCCCTTTGTCCTGGGCCGCGAAGGAGGCGTGGCAGCAGCAGTAATCGAACTCGATGCCCTGGCCGATTCTGTTCGGTCCACCTCCGAGGATCATCATTCGACGACCCGAACCTGTGCTGTGCACCTCGTTCGAAGGGGGCATCGTGATCAGCTCACCGGCGTCATTGAGCTTCTGCAGCGGCCGTTCGTAGGTGGAGTAGTGGTACGGCGTCGTCGAGGCGAATTCGGCAGCGCAGGTGTCCACGGTCTTGAACACCGGGTTCACCCCAAGGGTCTGACGCTGATGGCGAACCGCCAACTCCGTTGAACCGGTCGCCCAGGCGATCTGCCGGTCGGAGAAGCCGAGCTGTTTGAGCTGAAGAAGCTCCTCCGCATTCAGCTGCTCCAGTGAGCGTCCCGTCAGCAGCTGATGCTCCGCATCAATCAGCCGCCGCAGTTTGGCCAGGAACCAGGGGTCGATCCCACTGATCCTGTGCAGGTCGCCATCGCTGCGTCCCTGCAGCATCGCTGTGCGAACCCAGAGAATCCGTTCCGGGGAGGGCGTTCGAAGCAGTCGGTCGATCTCTCGCTCGGAGATCTCCGGTTCCGGTTGATCGCAGCCCCAGCCGGATCGGCCGATCTCGAGAGATCGCATCGCTTTCTGGAATGACTCCTCGAAGCAGCGTCCGATGGCCATCGCTTCCCCGACCGATTTCATCGACGTGGTGAGAATCGCCGGACTCCCGCGGAACTTCTCGAAGGCGAAGCGAGGAATCTTGGTGACCACGTAATCGATCGTGGGCTCGAAGCAGGCCGGCGTTTTGCCTGTGATGTCGTTGAGGATCTCGTC
>MDSZ01206443.1_pt1 | contig 10104 bp, 3 predicted proteins | sample 811201 | NCBI WGS metagenome assembly MDSZ01 (sample SAMN05326647, study PRJNA326480) | marine metagenome | isolation source: seawater | place: Indian Ocean: North | collected 2010 | reverse complement strand
GACGTCGTGCGGCTCATGTATTATTATTATTATTATTAGTAGTAGTAGTAGTAGTATGTTTCCAAAAGAGAGAAAGAGAGAGTCTCTTCGTCACGAGTTTCAAAGCGAAAGAAAGACGTCCGAGGAGTCAAAGCGATTTCCTTTCCAAATTCCCCCTCTTCTTTTTCACTCCATTTTTTAGGGTTTCATTCGCCTTTTTCTTTCTTCTTCTTCTCTCGTGAAAGAAGAACGCCAAAGACACGTGTGACGCCTTTGACTTGGAACCAACCGCGCTGGTTGGCTTTGGAACGCGACGACTCGCGAGAGGACGACGAAGAAGAAGAAGAAGAAGAAGAAGAAGAGACGAAGAAGAGAGACGCGATCGGGGTTGTTTTTCTTTCTCCGTCGGTCGCAGGAAAAAAGCGCGGATGAGAGAGACAGAGAGAGAGAACGAGACGATGATGGAAGCGCTTTTGACGCAGTACGCGTCGTCGAGCGAAGAAGAAGAAGAAGAAGAAGAAGAAGAACGATTCAAAGAGAAGAGCCGTGTGACAAAAAAGGTGGGCAAGGCCGTCGTCGTCGACCCGGCACCGAACGTGAACGTGGCGAACTTAGCCTTGGCGAGACGACACCACCCGGGTGGTGGTGGTGGCGGTGGTGGTCGCGGCGGCGGCGGCGGCGACGGCGACGACGACGGAAGAACGCGAGGAGGAGAAGGAGACGCGCTCGTCGTCGTCCCGAAATCGGACGTCGCGGCTGCAAACGGAGAGGCGTTCTTAGAACCAAACGCGCAGGTTTTGATGACGAACGCGACGTACGAACAGATGAACGCAAAAGTGGAAGGTCCAGAGCATCCGGACTTGAAGCGTCGCGACAGAAGGAGAGCGAGGAACCATCACATGGGTTTTGTGCAGACGGTGAACGTGGATTCGTTCGCGTTCGACGCGCAGTATAATACGCAGATGCAAATGCAGCAGCAGGAACAGCGAGAACAGCAGCAGGAACGAGGAAAAAGAGGAGGAGGAGGAGGAGACCGAAGTGTGAGCGGGAAATCTGCGACGACGAATAATAATAATAATAATAATAATAATAATAATAATAATAATAATAATAGTAATTGGAGTGCAAAGACGGTGTATGACATGACAAAGAAAGAACGCCGGGAAAAACGAAACGAAGCGTTGATGGAAGTGGCAGCCTCTTTCGGTGGTATTGGCGATGATGGTAACGAGGGCGATGGGATCGGGGATACTAACGGCGCGTGGGCTAAAAGCCCGGGGCCAAAACGAGACGTGATGAAAAAATCCGAACTTTCTCGCGAACAAAAAGAGTACTTGGAATGGCACGCGAAAAGAAACGACGCGAAACGAAAGGCGAGAGGTAAATTGGGGGATGCAGGAAGAGACGACGACGACGTGGTCTGTGCCGCGGGAAAGAACAAAAATAAAGAAGGAGGCGACGAAGACGCGGACGAAGTTGAGTTGAAAAGAAGACAGCAAGCGGCCAAGACCAAGTTCCACGGAGAAGAAGAATTCAAATACGACGGGTCATCGTGGTTGGCAAAACCTAAGGCGTTGAAATCTCGGAGTGATAGATGTTACATGCCCGAGAAAGTGACGAAACAATGGATCGCACACGGCAAAGGCGTTTCGCATCTCGAATTTTTCCCGAACTCGGGTCACGTTTTGCTCACGTGCGGGATGGAAGGCGTTGCGAAAATATGGGAATCTGGCGATGAAAACAATAAATTTAAGCTTCTCAGATCGTACACGGGTCATGCGAAAGCGATCAAAGCGGGGCGCTTCACTCCGAACGATGGATCGATGTTTGCAACGTGCGGTTGGGATCATAAAGTACGTCTCTGGGATACGGAAACTGGAGCCGTGGTGCGCACGGTTTCATCCGGTAAAACGCCTCTGTGTTTAGCTTTCCATCCACAAAAGTCGAACATTTTACTCGTCGGTCAAAGCGATAAGAAAATAGTGCAATACGACATGCAATCCGGGGATGTGGTTCAAGAATACGATCAACACTTGGGCGGGGTGAATTCGATTGCTTTTTGCGACGGCGGGAAACGTTTCGCATCAACTTCAGATGACAAGACGCTCAGAGCTTGGGAGTTTGGCATTCCGGTGACGATGAAATACGTCGCAGATCCTTTGATGCACTCGATGCCATCAACTAAAATGCATCCGGGTGGTGATTATTTAGCCTGTCAATCGTTAGATAACTCGATCAAAATTTATAGCACAAAAGATCGATTCCGCGAAAAAAGGAACAAGTCGTTCATGGGGCATCAAAACGCTGGATTCGCGTGTGAAATTGCTTTTTCTCCTGACGATGGTAAATACATGGCGAGCGGCGATGGCGACGGACGCCTCTTCTTTTGGGACTTTAAAACGGGTCGGAAAATGAAGACATTTAAGGCTCACGATAAGGTTTGCATTACTTTAGACTGGCATCCATTGTTAGCTTCCAGAGTCTCGACGGGGAGTTGGGATGGAAAAGTGAAGGTATGGGATTGACGACAGCGACAAAGAGGGAGAGAGACTAGAATACACGGAACTCGTATGGTACCATACTTAGTTTTGATATAAAAAAATAAATAACAATAAATAATAAGAAGAACACGCGCGCGCAGCCTCATCCCCTCTTTATTCTCGCAAAGATTCGGGGATGTATTCTTCTCTTTTGTTTTGTCCTTGGTTTCCTCCGAAGGCCGAAAAAAAGTCTCCAATGGCATCGGTCCATCCCGGTTTTGCTTGCGCTCGAATGCCATTTCTGGGATTTCGAGCGGAAGCTATTTTATCCGTGTACACTCTAATTGCAGCGTTCTTCACTTGATTGCACACATCTGAACATTCGAATTCCGACAATAGAACAATCTTTGCCTCCAAGTCCGCGACGTAAGCGTTGAGCTCGACGTCGAGCGTTTGCTCGATGCGTTTTGCACCAAACTTATCGTTTTGTTTCAAAGCTGCAGCGAGCTGCTTCTCTTTTTGGAGCGTATCGTTTACAGCTTTTGAAAATTGTGCACGCTCCAAATAGGGGATCCACGAGATCCAGTTGTCTTTCAGATTTCTGGTCGCTTTCACTTTTGAGTTGACGAAATTCCTCGTTAAGCTTTCTATGCAGGCATCCGCCAGCGCTCTGTCCGTCGAAGGCACATCGTGTTCAACGAGTTCAATGATTTCCATGAGATCATTGTCGTGCGCTTGTGATATACTTTCAATATTCTGCAGAGCGCTGAGGAAACCTTCAAAGCTTTCGCGACGCATGGAGATGACAGCTTCTTTGTTTGTAACTTCCATCACGCGCTCCTCATACTTTAAAGCTTCAACGTACCCAAACTTCAAAGAGAGTTGGGCGGCATCGTACGAAAATCGTTTAATGTCGCATGAGACGGAGTATAGTTCATTAATCATCTCGCAATCGGCGTAGACGCGGGCCAAATTTTCACATCTTCTCGTGGATTTCGTGAACGATACGATTGCTTCGTGTAAAATCCTGGTCGCTGGGACGAGGAATTCCCCTTCTGAATGCTTTTCGATCAAATCTCCGGCATGCATCGCAGGTTTTTCTGCTTCTCTCAACAACTTTTCCATGTCTTCTTTTGGAGGTGGCGGAGGTTGCAATGACTCGATTCTTTCTGAAACGGACTTTGTCATCATCATGAGCGCTCTTTTATTATTCGCGTGCCTTTCCTTGCACCGTTCTGCGCGATGCAGGAGATATTCCCTGCATTCCTCGAGACGACCAACTGCACGACGTCGATTCACATCCGTTTCAAATTTGTAAACGAAAAGACCAACTTCGGCTAACTGCGCAGAGGTTGCGATCGCGTAGAATTGATCCGCTGCAGCTTTTCTAGCTCCAACCGGGTCCTCGTTAAACGAAGCTTCTGTTTTCTTCAGTTTTTGCTTAACCTTTTCGTATATCATGGAGAATAAAACAAATGTGCGCAATAAGGTTAACATGCCGACTAAACACAAGACTAAAACGGTCCCCGTTTCGGCTTGCGAACCATCTAATGCAAAGGCGATGATAATCACAAGCCCTTGACCGCAAAAGTTCATCACGTCCGCTCTGTTCATTACGTTCCGGACGCGAATCGGACCAAATGACACCGTGATTCTTCTCCAAGGCTGAATGAAGTAAACTAAGAACGCATTTCCAGCGTAGATGGGAAGCATCAAGGCACCAGAAATTTCGCCACCCCCAGCTTGCTGCGCGAGAAGTACGACAATCAACTTATTCGCGAGTTCAATAGTCATGTAGTGAACGGCAAAAAGCGACGCAATGGTGTACACTTCATTTTCAGCGTTCGGTCCGTTTGAGAGATTTTGTCTCTCTAAGGATTTTGCCATGGTTTTAATTTTCTCCAGTTGCGGTTTTATTTGCATTTCCGTAGTTTTTGCCTTTTTCGTTTCTTCGAAGACTGTCTCACGGGACTTAATTCGAAACGATTTTGCATCGAACGTTTTTTCAACCGCTTTTCCATCAGAATCTTTCCCTCGTCTCATCTTTTCTTCTTCTTCTTCTTCTTCTTCTTCTTCTCCGTCTGCAGGCCCGCCACCGTAGACTGTCGTCTTTTTCATCCGTTGGCCGGTGAGTCGAGCCAAAGCTGCCTCGAAGTATCCGTATTTTTTCTTTCTCCTAGTTTTCGTCACCTTTCTATTGACGATTTCTAGAGCATCTGTAGCAGGGCGACGAAATACCTCATACCACGCACCTGCGGCGTCGAGAACGCGGTTATCGTCCAATTTATTGCGCACGCGGATGTGTCTGACGCGAAGCAAAACGAATAATGGTATGCCTATACCTACAACACAACCAACAATACCGGCAACAGATTGGACAAATACATGCGTCTCAGAGTCGCAGTCAACTTTCGCGTCAGCAGATAAGACTCTGGTACTTCCAACATCGTAGCAGTCAAAAGCTTGCAAACACAGATTAATCACCGGTAAGTATATGACCGTCATGCAAAGACCGAAGAATTTTCGAAAAGAAGCGAGTACCTTATACTTCTTGTGCAGCGCGTACAAAACCTTGTCGCCGCTCCAGCTGATGCAGGTTTTTTTGTGTCCGATCATAGCGCCAAACTTTCCTTTGAAGTAATATCCTAGTTCTTTGTCGTGGCGAATCGATCGCACCATGAGTTTGTACTGCAACTTAGCAAAATTTAACGCGCAAAATATGGTGCCAAATATCATGACGGGAGCACCCACGACGCCTCCCCAAAAAACCTTTGTCCAATCGAAACCGGTGATGCACTCGGGAGCGAAAATTTGTATACCAAAATTAAAGGAAGCGAACCAATCGGCGACGTCTAGAACCGGTCCAGGCCATTCAAAGCTCAAATTCAAGCTCACAGATAAATATTGTATCGTGTTAAAGACTGATCTCAGAGCTGAAGTTGAGACTGAGTCCAAAGTGTCAGCCGCCCCTACACCGATGAGTACTAAACCGATAATACCTAACGCGCCAACGCCATACATGGCGTAGTTATCTCCGCACGGTGCGCACGCATCACCCTTGCGATAATAATTTTCCGAGCACGTATAACAAGCGGTACCATTTGCACCCTCGGTACATGTCGATCCAGATCCAGGACAGCGTTGAGGAAATGGGCAAACCGTGATATCAACGCACATCGTATCGACCGATGCCCACGTGCCCGCCGCGTTAGCACAAGAACAAACCGATCCACGCGTTTCGTTATATTCGCACTGAAAGCCAGTTTCGACGACACACGTCGTTGAGCAACCGATGTCACCATATCCTTCGTTCTCCCGGTTCGAATAATCATCGCATTCTTCCCCATCGTCTATGACTCCGTTTCCACACAAAGGCGGTGGCGACGGCGGTGGCGGTGGCGATGGCGACGGCGGTGGCGACGGCGGTGGCGGCGGTGGCGACGGCGGTGGCGACGGCGGTGGCGACGGTGGCGACGGTGGTGGTGATGGCGGTGGTGGTGGTGAAGGTGGTGGCGGCGGCGATGGTGGAGGTGCCAAGGCCACAAAGTTTGTCTCCGTTGGGGGGACAATATCTTCCACGTTCGTCAAACCCTCATCGGTCAGCTTTGTTTTGATCTCGGTGATCTTTGCGGGATCGGTAGTGACCAAAGATTCCTTGACTGTTTCGGTTTCGTCAAAAAACGTCAACTCTACTTTGAATTTTACTGCAACGCTGCTATTGGTAGCCGCCAAAGTGTTTCTTCTTCTTCGTCTTGTTCCCTGTTCTACGGCCTCAACGTCAATGATAAAAATAGCGCCGGGTGAAACGTTTAAAACAGACGCCATCGCGTTAATAAACATAGTCTGCTGCTCTTGTCGAAAGTCATCCACAGAGTAACCTGTGAGCTCCATCTTTGCCTCCACTGCAGCAGCAGCCGGTGGTGGAGTCGGCGGTGGCGACGGCGGTGGCGATGGTGGTGGTGGCGGCGAAGGCGGCGGTGGTGGCGATGGTGGTGGTGGGCTCGGTGGTGGGCTCGGCGGTGGCGACGGTGGCGGCGACGGTGGTGGGCTCGGTGGTGGCGGCAACGGTGGCGGCGAAGGCGGCGACGGTGGCGGTGGCGGCAATGGTGGCGGCGAAGGCATAGCCGGAGGCGAAGGCATAGCCGGCGGCGGTGGCGGCGATGGCGGCGCTGGAGGTGAGTACTCTGCGGTATACTCGCACGTCCTTGGATCCAGGTAATACTTATCCTCATTAGTACCACTGGTACCGAAAGTACTAAATTGGCATGTAAACATATTGTTATACAACGTCGCTCCTTCAAACATTTGAAACGTTGGATCAAAATTAGCGGCGTTTGAACCAAAGCCCATAAAATCCCAAAATCTGCCAATGTTTTGTCCAAACGAAACAGCATCTTGAAACATAAACCTCATGTTGGTTACGGAAGAGACGGTCCAGCTGGTGATATCTTCGTTATACGTCGTCGCGTTACGAAACATTTCCTGCATCGATTCAACTTTTGCAACGTTCCAGGACGATAGGCTACCAGCAAAAGCAATCGCCCCGTGAAACATTCCGTCCATAAATTCCACATTCGCAGTATTCCATCCGGCAATGCCTGAATTTGTGCCGACAAAGTCTGAGCACATGGAAAACATGGCACGCATATTTGTTACTCCTGAAACGTCCCAATAACTGAATTCGTAGCTCGATACGCCGCCGTTAAAGTTTCGTTGGTTGTTGTAAAACATTCCCTCCAATGTTTTCGCAGAAGAGACATCCCAAGAATGGACATTAATCATGCGATTGGAATTGGACCATATGCCTTCGCTACCCCAGTAGTAACTAGACTGTGGATCATTCATCGCAAGCAAATACGAAAAATCCGTCACGCTCGAAGTATTCCAATCTGCAAAAGCTTCGGGCCTAAAATTGTCCGCTCCTTCAAACATTCTTTGCATCGAGGTGACACTAGAAACATCCCAATGAAATGGGACCGAAGTAAGATGCAAACAGTGCCTGAACATGGACTCCATGTTCACCACATTCGACGTGTCCCATACGACACTTGGGTCATCGTCAAATCGAAAACTTTCGAAATAGTATCCAAACGATGTTGCGTATTCAAACATTTGCCCCATATAGACCACGTTTCCCGTTGACCACCCGGACAAATCTTGGTTGAAAGAGGATGCATATCTGAACATACTACCCATATCAGTTACGCGTGACACGTCCCATTCCTTAAGACGCGTATTGAATGCACTGGCGCCTTCAAACATCCTCGGCATACTTTTTACGTTAGACACGTCCCAAGTATACAACAAGCCGTTGAAGCTGGATGCGTTAAGAAACATAGATCCCATACTCGTCACCGACGAAGTATCCCAACTCATCAAGTTACCATTAAACGAAGTTTGGTATTCAAATGCAAAATCCATGTTCAACACGGCGCTGACATCCCAATTTGATATCGGCCCATGTGGATTTTGTTCGCAATTTCCATACACTGGATCCACCTCCAAGCACGTTGTAATGGCAGTTAAAAAAGTACTATCCGTGAGAGGAGCATACGGGGGGGGACTTTCGGCTGGCGGCGGTGATGGCGGCACGTACATGCACTTTCCCGGACAAGAACCGTCGACTGGATAGTGTTCAATTCCCGGATTCGACACAGTAAAGGTTTGCGACGAAAATTGATATTGATTGCGAAGGCATTCGACACATGGCTCACATTCGTAACTGTAAGATGGTACGGAAACTTCGGTTATGTAATTATACGTCCAAGTTCCTTGTGACCCACAAAACGTCTCTTGTTCCATCGCGTAAGAATACCCACAAACATCGTGTGAAGTACACGGAGTGTCAAAGATGCCATGCGCGTAGCACCAACGATCTTGAGTAGCGGAGACGACCGAAGAATTTTGAAACGCCTCAACCACCTGATTTATGGGTGCCCAAATCAAATTAAGGTTTGAAATTATGGTCGTCTCTTGACCTTGACCGTTGAAGTAATAAGAAGGGGTGCCGGCATTATAAGCGTCAATCAAAATTGACCGCACACCTTGAGTATCATTGAGCGCATCGTCGTCATACTTACAGTAACTTCCTAGATACGCCTGATCATCAATGCTTCCCGGCCGAGTGTTATTCTGAATAAGCATTTTGCCCCAAATCGCTTTCAAATGGCTCATGTCAATACGTGCCAAATTATAGTTGTCTTGGATTCTCAGGTCGCCTCTGACATTCATCAGGTCATTCAAATATGTGCTCACCCAACTATCGTAAAAATAATTCCCGCTGATTTCAAGCGCAACCGGATCGTCCGTAGCATACGTGAAAGATGCGTTCGCTAGACTCCACGCGTTATCATTTGAAGTAACGTACTTATCAGAAACCACGTCGAAATAAAACGTCTCCGGACCATTTCCACCCACTTGTTCGAGTCTTTCCAAGCTGAGAGAACGCACTCTACCGTTGCCTCCGTTGCCTCCGTCGCCTCTACCGTTGTCATTAATTTTGAGAAACTGGCTCACTGTCCTAAGTGTCCGAGCTTCCATGTATTCTAGCATCGGATTTTTGTTCAGATCGTAAGATCCTACCAACTCTATCAGATCGAAAAAGTAAAATCTCGTGAGAGCGTTGTTCTCAGACACCAGAATGTTTCCACTGATTTTAAAGTCCCAACCTCCTGACTGCATCCAAAATTCCGTCAACGAATGGCACTTTTGTAAAGTAATATCCCCCTCGAACGTCTCAAAAATTTTGCTCGACAAAGTAAACGTCGTTGGTGATGTACCTGACGTCTCGGTATCTGAGTCCTCGCACGAGATATTCGCCGTTATCACTCCGTCCACCGGTTCGGTATCGCACGTATCGCCGTCATTTACATTTGCCGGCTCCAAGTTGTACCAATCGCACGTTTGACTTCTGCACACGCACTTTGAAGCCGCGTCAGCGAATAAGAAGACTCCATTAGTTCTCGTTCTCGCCATCTTCTCTCCCGTTTGTTGTTGTCGTTGTTCCAGCCATCCCGGTGACGCGAGCACCACGCACATCAACAAAGCGCGCAAAAACACGCCATTGATGTTTCTCATCGTCGTCGATGCCACGCGTCGTCCGCGATGCCGACGATGACCATCGCCACCAGACCCCGACGCACCCATCTCTTCTTCTTCTCGCGCGTTTTAAAGCGCACACACACAAAAAACAGCCGTCTCGCGGCGCACAGAACGTGTCCCCACGCGCCCGAATCGCTCGATCGATATAATCGCCAACGAAAAATGCGAATCCCCGGATATCGTTTTGATTCCCGAGTTTGAATTTGAATCCTCCCGCACCCCACGCACGACACAAAAAAGAATTCTCTCTCGCGCGCTCTTCCTTCTTCTCTCGACGAATCGAAAAGGACGACGTAAACGACGACGACGACGAACGCCTTCTTCTTCTTCTTCTTCTTCCTCCTCCTCCTCCGAAGAACGCTTTGGGTTGGCCTTCTTCCAAAGGAGGGGTTTGATGAAAGCGGAGAGAGAGAGAGAGAGAGGAGACTTTAGAATTCGAGACGCAGAGAGGGTTGTCCGGTATCTTTTTTTCTTTTTTTTTTGCGGCGCAATCTCTGGCGGTTTTTTTTTTTTTGTGAACCCTTTGGCACAAATGCAAAACCCT
>MDSZ01051416.1_pt1 | contig 10104 bp, 8 predicted proteins | sample 811201 | NCBI WGS metagenome assembly MDSZ01 (sample SAMN05326647, study PRJNA326480) | marine metagenome | isolation source: seawater | place: Indian Ocean: North | collected 2010 | reverse complement strand
CATCAGACTTACATTTACAATGGCTAATGGCGACAATGCAATGACATTTAGTGATAAAGGTGATGAGACTCAAGGTCTTGTAACTTCATTATTATCTGGTGATACGAAAGGTGATTTTGCTTTTGCTACTGATATTAGTACACTGTTCATTGATAAAGATGGTGATGGTTCATTAAATGCCGATGACTGGAAAATCAAAATTACTGGTTTAACAACATTCCATGATGATGACCTTGATCTATATATTACTTTAGGTACTGGTGGTGACAGCGTCGTTACTGGTGATGGTGATGATAGTCTTACTGGTAGTTCTGGTGCTGACACTATGGATGGTGATGGTGGTAATGACACAATCACAGGTGCTGCTGGTGGTGCTAATAAGATCTATGGTGGTCCAGGTGCTGACTCACTTATAGGTGGTGCTTCTACTGATAGTATTGTTGGTGGTGATACAGTTTCTGATACTGCTTCTGGATCTTCTGGTAATGATACAATTTCATCTGGTGATGGTGGTGACACTGTTTACGGTGGTGAAGGTGATGATAGTATTACTACAGGAGACGGAGCTGATAGTGTTTATGGTCAGCTAGGTAATGATACTATTGTAACAGGTGGCGGTGCAGATTCAATTCAAGGTGGTGCAGGTAATGATAGTATTACTGACGCTGCTGGTGCTTCATCTATTACTGCTGGTGCTGGTAATGATACCATTAAAGGTGGTGCAGGTGTTGATAGTGTTGCAGGTGGTGACGGTAATGATACATTTGATGTAACGGATGTTACTTTAACTGCAAATGCTATGGATATTGAAGATTTTGCTGATATCGGTACAACAACTACAGATGTTATTAAAATTGAAGCTGATAATACAACAGTAGCTACTGCTGCTGGTTCAGCTGCTGTAGTCGCAACATTGACACACACTTCTGCTGATGCTAATGCGACTATCGACTTAACAGCTGCTAACAAAACGTCTGTTGCTACAAATGCTATGGATATTTTAGAGCTAAGTGCTGCTAACTTACCAGGTGCTGCTAATGTTACGGGTATTGTTACAGGTGCTGCATTATTTGAAGCTTTATCTGACGCTGGTGCTGCTGCGATTGCTGCACTGACTGTTGCATCAGCTGCTAAGTTCTATATCTTGGCATATGATGAGAACAATGCGTATTTACTTCTTGCTGATGCAGGTGCTGGTAATACTGCTCTTGTTGCAGGTGAAGTTAACCTAGTTGCTATTATCGATAACGCCGCTAATATTACGGCTGGTGCATTTGATACAACTGACTTTGTGCTTGGTTAATATTGAAAACATAAAAATTAAAGGGAAGCCTATGCTTCCCTTTTTTTTTCTGAAATAAAAAAATATGGCTAAAACTTTTTTACACCTTGGTTGCGGACCTCAATACAAAAATGGGACAACACCTGAATTTATGCGTGATGACTGGGATGAAGTCCGTTTGGATATCGATGAAACGGTAAAACCAGATATCATTGCCTCTATGACTGATATGAGTGTTGTTGAGAGTAATTCCTTTGATGCTATTTATTCTTCACACAATATTGAACACTTATTTGCACACGAAGTACCAATTGCTCTGAAAGAGATGCATCGCGTATTAAAAGATGATGGATTTTTAGTTATTACGTGCCCTGATATTCAGGTTGTAGCTGAATTTATTGCTAAAGGTCAATTAACAGAAAAATTATATGATTCAGGTATGGGACCAATAAGTCCTATTGATATTCTTTATGGTCATAGAGATTCTATCAAACAAGGTAACCACTATATGGCTCATAAAATTGGTTTTACTGCTGGTGTTCTAAATAGTACTTTATTAGGGGTTGGTTTTAAGTCTTCAGCGGTAGCTAGACAAATAAAACATTACAATCTTTGGGGTATATCCTATAAAAATATACAATTAGAGAGAAATGAATTAGCCGAAGAGTTATCAAAACATGCTAATTTAGAATTTCTAGCTGATGTATAATTATTGTGATCTAATATGAACACGAAAACAAATCATCCTTTTTGGGCTCTTTATTATGATGATGATGGTTTTACTATAAGCGGTGATAGAATTATGGGTAGACAAGCTGCAGGCCATCAATATCTGCAAGCTGTTGTAAATTCTGATATACAAAATGTTGCTTTTTATGTTCGAAATAAAGAACAATTTAATTTTGCTAAAAATAAAGTTGAATCATTATTACCTAATGGTAAAAGTTTAAAATTAACAGCTATACCATTTGATCAACCTGATAAAACAGAACCTTATGGTGGCATTTTTCTTCCTGGACCAAATCTATCTCACTATTCAATGCATAGAAGCTATTTTGGTGATAATAAATACAGTCTAGTAGGAATTACTCATACTACTGCCTCACATACAGTAATGTCATCGATATCTAATCTTATTCAATATCCAGTAATGCCTTGGGATGCTCTTATTTGTACATCTGAAGTAGTTGCAGATACTATTAATCGTATAACTGAACAAAGTTTTCTCGAAGCCAAAAAGTTTCTTGGTGCTAAAAGCTATCAATTGCCAATGTTGCCAGTTATTCCTCTTGGTGTTCATAATGATGAATTTGATTTTGATGATATTGCTAAAGCTAAAGCAAGAAAAGACTTAGGAATCGATAAAGATGATATTGTAGTTGTATATGTAGGCAGATTATCATTTCATGCAAAAGCTCACCCTGTACCAATGTATTTAGCTCTAGAGAGTTGTGCTAAGGAATTTAAGGGTAAGAAAAAAATTCACTTAATTCAAACTGGGTGGTTCGCGAATGATTTCATTGAAAAATCGTTCAAGGACGAAGCTAAACAGCTTTGTCCAAATATTGAATGTCACTTTCTTGATGGAAAAATTCAAGATTTGAAAAGAACAACATTAGCCGCAGGAGATATTTTTATGTCTTTAAGCGACAATCAACAAGAAACATTTGGATTAACCCCTCTCGAAGGAATGGCATCAGGAATGCCGGTGATAGTTTCTGATTGGAATGGATATAAATCAACTGTAAGAGATAAAATTGATGGTTTTAGAGTAAGAACAATTTCTTTAGGCAAAGGTGCTGGCCGTGATATGGCTTATAAACATATGGTTGGATCAATTAATTATGACGCATATATAGGTTTTACTTCACAAAGAGTGGCTGTTGATATTGCTGAATGCATAAATAAACTTAAATTGTTGATTAATGATAGAGAGAAGAGGTTAGAATTAGGTAATAATGCTAAACAAAGAGCAAAAGAGAGTTTTGCTTGGAGCTATATAATTGATCAATATAAAGCGTTAGCGATTGAGTTAAATGATATTCGTGCAAATTCGAAAATCGATGAAAAAAACTCAATATCATATTTACACTCGGATAGGATGGATCCTTTTGATATATTTTCAACCTATCCAACAAAAATTTTAGATAAAGATATTAAAATTAAAAAAACAATTGGTCTTGATTTACCAATTATTAAAGATTTGATGAATATGAGTAGTATATCATTCGCAATTGGCACATTACCTGATATCAAAAGTTTTGAAGATGTTTTAAGCTGCTTTAATGATTTAGAGTCTATAACAATTGATAAAATTAAAGAGTTAGTTGATTTATCTATACATGAAATTAATGATATAATAATTGTTCTATTAAAGTATGGTTATTTAATGATCGAAGATATTAGCGATGAGTAAAAAAAAGCAAATACTTTTTGTACATCAAAACTTTCCAGCACAATTTAAATCTCTTGCGCCTACCTTAGCTAATTCTGATAATTACGAAGTTTTTTCATTATCTTTGGCTGAAAATAAAAAGAATTTAAAAAGTACTAATTTTGAGACTTATTTTTATTCATTAACCTCAGGTAATAATGAAGGAACACATAGGTTAGCTCTTGAATTTGAAGCTAAGATGTTAAGAGCTGAAGCCGCAGCAAAAAAATGCATTGAGCTTAAAAATAATGGCTTAAACCCAAATATCATTATTTCTCATCCTGGATGGGGTGAGACTTTATTTTTAAAAGAAATTTGGCCTGATTCAAAGCTCTTAAATTATTTTGAATTTTATTATCACACTAGCAATTCTGATGTAGATTTTGATGATGATAAAGATATTCAAAGCGATAAAGGCTTTAATCTTTATACAAAGCTAATTGCAAGAAACTCACCACTATTAACTAGTTATTTACAAAGTGATGCTCTTATAACTCCAACTAAGTTTCAAGCTAGTATGGCTCCAAAAAGTATAGAAAAAAATATAAATGTAATACATGATGGAATCCAAACTAAAATTCTTAAACCTTATAAAGATGCTTATATAACATTAGCTAAAAATGCTATTGTTGAAGAAGAACAAAAATTAACAAAAAAAGATAAGATCATTACTTTTGTAAATCGAAATTTAGAGCCTTACAGAGGTTATCATATTTTTATGAGATCGCTTCCTGATATTCTTGAAAAGCATCCAGATGCTTATATATTAATAATAGGTGGGCACGATGTCAGTTATGGTGCTCGACCCCCTGAAGGTCAATCTTATAAAGACATTTATTTCAATGAAGTAAAAGAAGACATAAAAGATCATATAGATAGAGTAAGATTCTTGGGAAGGGTAGATTATAAATCATTATTAGCATTATTTGCTGTATCATCTGCTCATGTATATTTTACTTATCCATTTGTTTTATCGTGGTCAATGTTAGAAGCTATGGCAATGGAATGTCTTGTGGTTGGCTCAAAGACCGAACCGGTTGAAGAAGTTATTCGTGATTCTCAAAATGGATTTTTGCTAGACTTCTTTGACCCAAAAGGACTTGCTGCAAAAATAAATGAGGTTTTAGATAATAAGGATGACTTTGGCAAGATTAGGACTAATGCCCGTAAAACTATCATAAAAAACTATGATCTAGACACAGTTTGTTTACCAAAACAGACTGAATTAGTTGAAAGTCTATTAAAATGAGATATGAAGAATTATTTAATGATGTAAAAAGAATTTTTCCAAAAGTGTATTCGGATACAAGGGGTTCTTTTTCAGAAGATTATAATTATATTGAGTTTGAAAAAATTGGCATCAAAGATAAATTTGTTCAAGACAATATTTCTATTTCATCTAAAAAAAATACGATAAGAGGTTTACATTTCCAATCTAATCCTTTTTCGCAAAGTAAAATGATAAAAGTTATTAGGGGTTCTATATTTGATGTATTTGTTGATTTAAGGAAACAATCCAATACATATGAACAGTTTCACCATATTAAACTGTATCCTGATGAGGGTTGGATATATATACCAGAAGGCTTTGCACATGGTTTTTGTACTTTGGAAGATGAAACCATAGTCTTATATAAGGTAAATGATTATTACAATTTTAAAAATGACGGGGGTATAAAATATGACGATCCTTCTTTTTCTATTCCTTGGCCCTTATTTGATGATAAGCCCATTCTTTCAGACAAGGATATTAAGTTACCAAACTGGAAAGAAATAAAAAATAAGGTAAATTTTTAGACTATGAAACAGACATATTTAATTACTGGTGGATCTGGTTTTATTGGATCAAATCTTGTTAACAGACTTCTTGAGGATAATAATAATATTGTTGTTAATGTAGATAAATTAACTTATGCCTCAAATGAAAAGTTTATGGATCATAAAAAAAAGTCAAATTACATTTTCTACAAAAAAGATATCTCTAAGAATAAAGAAATAAATAAAATTATAGCAAAACATAAACCTGATTATATTTTTCATTTAGCTGCTGAAAGCCATGTTGATCGATCTATTGATAATCCAAGTAATTTTATTGATTCTAATATTATTGGAACATATTCATTACTCAATGAGAGTTATTTGTATTGGAAGAAATTAAATTTAAAAAAAAGAGCTAGATTTAGATTCATAATGGTTTCTACCGATGAGGTTTATGGCTCTTTAAAATTGAATGAAAATAAATTTGAAGAACAAAATCCGTACAAACCTAATAGTCCATATGCGGCCACTAAAGCCTCAGCTGATTTACTTTCGCGAGCATGGTGTAAAACATATAATTTTCCAGTAATTATAACAAATACTTGTAATAATTATGGTCCTTGGCAATTTCCTGAAAAATTAATTCCTTTAACAATCAATAAATGTATAAGAAAAGAAAAAATCCCTGTATATGGAAAAGGAAATCAAATAAGAGATTGGATTCATGTGCATGATCATGTTGAAGGACTAATTTTTGCTTCTAATAATGGAAAAATTGGAGAAAAATACAATATTGGTTCAAATAATGAACTTAAAAATATTAATGTAGTTAATAGTATTTGTGATAATTTCGATAAAATTAATTCATTTAAATATGGGTCCAGTCGTAAATTAATTAAATTTGTTAAAGATAGACCAGGGCATGATAAAAGATATGCAATTGATAGCAATAAAATTAATAAATTAGGATGGAAATCTAAAATTTCCTGGAACGAGGGTTTAATTAGTACAATTAATTGGTATTTAAATAATCCAAAATACTTGAAGCAAATTAGCAAGGATAGTTATTCAGGTGAACGGCTTGGAATAATTAAATAATATTATGAAAATATTAGTTATTGGTGGTACCGGTCAAGTAGGATCAAAGTTAAGAGAAATTATAAATCCTATGAGTTTTTCATTTCATTTTCCTACATCTAATGATCTTGATCTTAGTCTAGACCAATCAATATTAAATAGTATAAATAAGTTAGCTCCAGATTTAGTTATAAATTTAGGTGCATATACTCATGTTGATTTAGCAGAAGAGGAAAAGGATAAAGCTAATAGAATTAATTATCTTGGAGTAAAATATCTTTCTAAAATAACTCAAGATAGAGGTATCGGACTAATACATTTTTCAACAGATTATGTGTTTGGTAATGATGGCGCTCCTTTTAGAATAAAAGATCAAAAAACTCCTTTAAATCACTATGGGTCAACAAAAAGCCTTGGAGAGGATTCGGTAATTGATAATCATAATAATTTCTTAATAATTAGATTAGCATCAGTATTTTCCGAGTTAGGGAATAATTTTGTAAAAACTATGTTTTCTTTAATTAATGATAAAAAAGAAGTTAGAGTAATAGGGGATCAATCGATTTCTTTGACATATGCAGGGGATGTAGCAAGTTTAATAATTTTTTTATGTCATCATTATTCTGAGTTTAAGAGTTTAGATATATTTGATGACAACATAGTACATTTTACTAATAAAGGTTTTACAAATTGGTTCGATGTTTCAAAAATAATACATGAACAAATTTCAAAAAAGAAAGACTTTAAAAATTTAGCGCAACTAATTAATATTACTCATGCGGATTGGTCTTCAAAGGCATTACGCTCTATTGATTCTAGATTAAATGTAAATTTTGATTTATTTAAAAGAATTAATATAAAAATACCTTCTTGGGAAAGTAGGGTTGAGGAAGTTATTGATATATTAACTTCAGAGAATAATTAAAAAAATGGATATAAATAATAATTATAAAGGGATTGTATTGGCTGGGGGATCAGGTACTAGATTGCATCCATTAACTAAGGTTATTTCAAAACAACTTCTTCCAATCTATAATAGGCCTATGATTTTTTATCCTCTTTCTACTCTTATTAGTGCAAATATTAAAGAAATTCTAATTATAACAACTCCTGAAGATAATTATATGTTTAAAAACCTTTTAGGCGATGGAAGTCAATGGGGTGTATCCATAGACTATGCTATCCAGGATAAACCGGAAGGTATTGCGCAGTCTCTTATAATCGCTGAAGATTGGTTAAGTGGTAACCCTTTAGTTTTAATTCTAGGTGATAATTTATTTTTTGGACCACATTTAGCTGAAATTATAGAAGACTCAATATCAACTAATATGGGGTCTACAATCTTTAGTTATCAAGTTGATGAACCTCAAAGATATGGCGTTATCGATCTTGATAATGATCTCAATATAAAGGCAATTCAAGAAAAACCTGAAAATCCTAAATCAAATTGGATTGTGACTGGCTTATATATATATGATAATCATGCGGTCGATTATGTTAAAAGTCTTAAAAAATCTGAAAGAGGAGAGTATGAGATCACTGATCTCAATAAATTATATCTTGAAAAAAAATTATTAAACCCAATTTTTTTAAATGATAAATTTTCATGGTTAGATACAGGAACATTCGAAACATTATTTGAAGCATCTAAATTTGTTAAAGAAATCGAGAAAAACTCAGATAAAAAGGTAGTAGATCTGATTATAAAATAGTTATTCCTGTAATGCTGTTTGAGATAGCTTTGTTATAGGATTAATTAGAAAGCTAATTACAGTCCTTTCTGCACCAATAATAGAAACATCAGAAACCAAGCCTGATTGGAGGATTATTTTACTATTTTCTTTTACCTGATTTTGATTGATTTCAATAATAGTTGGATAATAAACCATATCTTCTGTTTCAGTGGTATTTGCTGCTACTTTTTTTACTACACCTTCAAGCCTGCCAAAAATTGCTTGATCATAGGCTGAAAAGCCTATCATAGCTTGTTGTCCAACCTTTACATATGCAATATCTTTTGGGTTTATTAGCGCTTCAATCTTTAAAAAATCATCCTCTGGAACGACTTCAGCAAGTAAATTTCCAGCATTTATGACTTGATCAACATTAGTTACATCAATTCTGCTTATAGATCCAGTTACTGGCGATTTAACAGAAGCAAACTCATATTGACTTTTTGCGATATCATATCTTTTTTTTGACTCAATATAAGCAAGTCTTTCATCTAAAAGCCTAAATTCAGAGTCTGATCCTTTACTAACTAAATCCTCAATAATTTCAACTTTTCTCTTTCTAGTTTCAACTTCAATCTTAGCTAATTCATAAAGCGATTTATAATTCTTGTAATCAATTAAGAATAAAACATCTCCTTTTTTTACCTCATCTCCCAGAGAAACTTTAATTTCTTCGATTGGTCCCTGAACATTAGATTGAACAAGATGAACTTTTGAGTCAGGTATGACTGTTCCATTTGCTCTAACAACTTGATTGATTTCGGCAAACGATGCCCAAATAACAAATGAGACTGTGAATATCGATATAGTCCAGAAAAGTACATAAGCCTTTTTATTATCTGCCCAATTGTCAGGTATTATAAATTGAATGATATCTCTAATTTTTTGTGAGAAATCTCCAGATTTAAAAAAATTGATAATTTTTTTTGTTATGTTGTTAAACATTCTGCTTTTCCATATTTTGATCAGGATTAGTGGTAATTATTTCATCTTTTGGCCCATATCTTACTAAATTACCGTCTAAGAGTATTCCAATTTTGTCTACTTGATTAAGGTGATTTGTTCTATGCGTTGAAATTACTATTGTTGGATTAAAAGGTAGTGAAAAAAGATTCTCTATTATTGTTTGCTCAGTGTTTCCATCCATTGAGCTTGTTGGTTCATCTAATACGAGTATTTTTGGTTTTCTAACTATACTTCTTGCTAAAGCAATAGCTTGTCTTTGCCCGCCCGATAAATTTGCTCCGTTTTCTACTAATTCATAATTATAACCACCAGGAAGTTTTGATATAAATTCATGAGCACAAGCAAGTTTTGCAGCTTCAATCACTTCTTCTTCAGAAGCATCCTCGTAACCTGCACAAATATTGTCAAATATTGTTGCCGAGAATAGTTGTACCTTTTGTGAACAATATCCAATATATTTTCTTAAGTCTTTTGCCGGCATATTTCTGATATCGTAACCACCTACATTAACTGTACCTTTTGTTGGCATGAAAAAACCGATTATATTTCTTATAAGTGTTGTTTTTCCACTACCAATATTTCCAACAATTCCAAGCTTTTCACCTGTATTTAGTTGTAAATTAATATTGTTTAGAATTTTTGTTTCACCTATTTCATAGTCAAGATTTTTTAAAAGAATATCTCCATTTTCTAAGGATACTCCTTTAAATCCTGAAGTTTTTTCATCTCTGCTTTCGAGAGACATAATTTCATTAATAGATACATAAGCAGCTAATGCTTGGTTTAATCTTGTTAAAAGTTGACCAGCTTGCACAAGAGGCGACAATATTCTTCCTGATAGTATTACTACAGCT
>MDSZ01237650.1_pt1 | contig 10105 bp, 1 predicted proteins | sample 811201 | NCBI WGS metagenome assembly MDSZ01 (sample SAMN05326647, study PRJNA326480) | marine metagenome | isolation source: seawater | place: Indian Ocean: North | collected 2010 | reverse complement strand
ATTACATTCTTTTTGTTACTTTTGTAGATCAATCATCAACAATCACAACAATTGATGAGAATGTCAATAATCATATATTACAGAGTCTAAAGAAGTATTTATTGTTTTATTATTATTAATATTCTTTTTTTTTTATTGACTACTACTACTATTATTATTTATTATTATATTTTTTCTTTCTTTATTATTATTAGTTAGTGCATGAACAACAACACGCACACAGCAACACGTTAACATACAGAAATGCGCATCGACAATAAACAGAAGAAGGCAAAATCTTCTCGTCACGGCAAGAAAACCTTCCCATTGTAAATCTTCAGCCTGACACACAAGTGACGAGCGATACGCAAGGACCGTATATGGTAAGGTAGTCCTATGTCAAGATGGATCTGTAAATAATTTTCCCTTGTCCCAAGAAAATGCACCTTCTATCCCCAGGTCTTCTGTTCTTTGTTGTTTGCCTCTGTGCACAACTGTCGAAAAGTTCTTTGACGGAACACAATGTCGACTATTTTGTCTATAATGAATTATCGGACAAGTTTACACGTATAGGACTCTCTCTCGTACAACAAAGAGGGATTTTAAGTTACGCACAAAGAAATGGAGCAACTGTTTCTAACGATAATCTTGTCACTGGAAACAATGCTGCTTGGGAGTCTTTCGACCAACAAACTACTTTTGACGTCACGAGTGACGACGATGTTTTTGCTTCTATAAAATTTCCATATTCTTTATTAGGCACAAAAAAAGGCATACATATCCTCAAATATTCCGCAAGCCTTGGGAATTTTGCCGCTGAATTTACAGTTATGCCAAACGAGGTACCATTCAACCTTGAGTTGGACTCGTATGCGATGGGCGAAAGTTTCTTTGCTGTCTCAGGGAAGACCAACTCGTCTAAACGGTGTCTTTTGTATTATACAAGACAGTCTTCTTCCGACTGGGATGTTACATATTCAAAATGTGTCGATGGTGATGTTTTTGCTACATCCTTAGCCGCCAGTGAAAGCATCTTGGCAGTTGGTTTTAAGGGTGAAAAAGTGGAGTTGGTTGATGCTCGAACCAATGTGATTTTGTGGTCGTCCAACTACGTCATTAGTGCTCCTGCGAATTTAGAGACTGGTAATGAAGGCCTTGGTGGTTTTGCCGCAGTATTGTATTTCGAGGGCGTTTTTTTAGCCGTTGGAGCCCCAAGTGTTAAGAATGATGTTCACGCTGGTAGTCACCATGGCCGTGCATACATCTACAATGTCTCGAGCGCGAATGATGTTCTAGGCCCATTTGAACTGCACGTACCCTCCGAACTCATTACAATTTCTACCGATAGCGAAGAGGGCTCTAGCATCGGCGTGCAGTTCGGCGCATCGTTTTTTGTCAGCGAGATGTTGACTACGACATCAATACCAGGCATTTTTGTTGGCGTTGGAGCTCCTGGGGCTAATGGTGTCGTTCTGTATTATTTAGAAGATCAATATTTCAGTTCTCAAAGTCCAAATTCGATGTTTCTAATCAAGAGCACACAGTTCCTGCAAGGATTTCGCTTGAAGCTTGATCACGATACAGGTGATGCTGTATCATGGGATATTCACGGCGAAAGAATGTTCGTTGGGGCCCCTAAAGCAGACAACTACGACCAATATAGAGGTCGTATAACGAGATATGGTGCAGATGGAAGACTTTACGTTGTAACAATTTGCCAACCAAATCGTTACCGCTACTCGGCCAATCAGTACTCGTACATCAAAACTTGTGTTGATTGTAGCAGTGGAACTTACTCTTTAGGCGGCTACGTGAGTCAGTGCATCTCTTGTAGCACAGAATTTCCAAAACCAATTCACTCGTCTTGGGATGGTGCCTCACGAGGCTGCTCTTACACGTGCCATGATAATTATTTTGGAAGTGCATGTGAAACGTGCGAGGCATATATGCTTCCCTCTGGGAATCCACCATTGCATTCTAAATGGAAATCGATCAATGGTTTATGTACCTTTAAATGCGACGATGATTATGACATCAATCCTAGCCTTGACGGCTGCACAGCTGCAGCCGCACCGAATAGAGCAATGGCGACGGATGTGACCTGGAGTTCTGTAGTGCTCAGTTGGAATGTAACTTCAGGTTTGCACCCCACTACGCATTCTGAACAATGCCACAAGTACTCGATACTGGTCTGGAATGGTGAAGTAAATTATACTGTCGGCCCCAAAGAACCTGTATGCACTGGGTCAAAAATTTCTATGCATGTAAACGCTTTACAAGCATCTACAACTTACCGCTTTCGTGTACGACGGGGTGTATTTGGTATTTTTTCAGATTATACGAGAGAAGTTCAAACGCTGCCTGCAGTTTCTTCTGCTGCTCCACGTGACATACAAATTCTGAATACCACAGGTGGAGTACTTTCGCTGAAATGGTTCAAGCCGATAGACAATGGTGGCTCAACTTTGCTTCATTACATGATTGAAGTATGCCAAAACTATTCTTTTTGCAGACAAATAAATTCTACCAAACCTAACATTATAGTATCATCAATGCGTGCATATAAAAGCTACAACTTTCGCATTGCTGCAGTCACTGCTTATGGTGTTGGTAACTTCTCAAGGTGGCAATTTCTAACTATGGGAAGACCATATCCTCCCGGTGGCATTTCAACACCAACTTTATATAATGTGAACTGCTCACTAGTATTTCTTAGCATGGTTGCATTAAAAGAAAATGAAGATGGGGGTGAAAGCCCCTCGTCTTATGTCTTTCGCATAATTGACCAAAGAACAGGTATTCAAATAACTCAGGAAATCAAGGTAGAAAATGGCGTCTCGAATGTGTTCGAATTGAATTTTTTCGAAAGTGGTAGCACTTATAACATTTATGCTCGCGCCAAAAATAGTGTCGGCTTAGGCCCCGAAAATTCTATTCCACTGATAACAACTATGCCTGAAGAGGTTTGTTTGCCAAATCCGCCACGCAATATTCGAATATCAAAAGTTCGAAGTGATTCTGCTGAAGTTTGCTTTCGAAGGCCGTTGAAGGATGGGGGTGCAACCATTTCCAATTTCTCGGTTTATGCTTACGATTTAAAAGATAATGCTCTTGTTGCAGAGAAATCTATTGTTGTTAACGAAACTGGATTAAGCAAATTAGACTTGAGTGTTTTCAGAATTTGTTCCAATCTTACCAACCTACTTGCAAGCGCATCTTACTACGTAAAATGTCGTGCATCGAATTCAGCTGGTGTTAGCGTCTTGAGCGAAGCATCGATGAATTTCAGTACTGATGTAGCTATTCCACCGTCATGGAAAAAAGGCCAGAAGGTCTCCCAAGATAAAATATTTGGTGGAAAACTGAATTTGTTTTGGGAAGAACCAATATCCCATGGTGGCTCCCCCATGAAATATTACGCCATAGCTTACTTACGAAAAGCTGCTGACACTGTAAACGCTTGTGATAACCAGGTTGGTGATGCTCTGGTGTTCATGGGGAACACAACAACAAACCGCTTTACTCTGTATAGACTGCAAGCAGTGTCTTCATTTTGTGTATATATATGTGGTTATAATGGCGTAGGAAGTAGCTGTTTGGTTGGAGAAGCCCACACGGGACAAGTTGACCCTGCTAGCAGTCCAACGGATGTTACTTCGGCATCAATTACCCCCAGTTTACTGACGCTGACATGGAACGTACCAATATATCTTGGGGGTTCTCAGATCAGAAGATACCGAATCAGGCTGTGGCATAGTAACATTACACAGGCATATTTTACAGAGGATTCAACGGCTACCATCGTAAATTTGCTTGGTGGACAAGAATATAATTTCTCCATTGCCGCAATTACAGGCGCCCCAAATGGTAATGATTTGGTTGGACAAGATACGCTGGTAGGAAGCTTTAAAACTCTGCCGCCAAAGGAACCAAACCCTGCGACGGACCTTTCTATAAATTCCAAACGTGTTGGTGCAGGTCATGTAGAGCTAAATTGGAAATCACCTGTGGAAACAGGAGGTAGACCAATTCTAAAAGAAAATATTGCTGTGTTTAGAATTCTCATAGATGAGGATGGCAACAAAGGGTCTTTGATAAAACATGATTCTAGACTTTTAACCAACTTTAATCTTGAATCGGTGGTAGTCAATGGCTTGCTGGCAAACACAACTTACATATTTATGGTGCGTTTAAATAATGTGGTTGGTTTAAGTAATTATAGTCTTGCAAGCGTCCCCGTGAAATCGAAGTCACAAACGCAACCAGGTAAAGCTGCAGTCTTGTCTTTGAACTCATCCACAGAAACTTCATTAACCTTGACTTGTAAAGCTGGGATGGATCTCGGAGGAGCATCACCAGATAGCGTATATTTTATGGCGAAAATTTCTTCTACAGATGTTTACATGCAGTATAAGTTTGGAAAGATACAGGAGAATGGCTGGGGTCGTTTTGTTGTTGGAAATTTATCCCCAAACTCATCATATACTATCAGTGTTCGCATTCTCGCTCATGGTCATCCCTTCAGAAAATCGCTAAAAATAAATTCAAACGCTCCTTTATATGTTGGTCATTCCGATAAAAGAATTAATGTGTCTACGGGTGGCATGGCCGTGCAAACAGAGCAACCAACGCCGAGTTTAAATATGTCAATTGGGACTATTCCAGGTTTTCTAGTTACCTCTGTCGATTTCAACTCGATAGGATTTGTATGGAGAGCACCCATTATTGATGAAGAAACTCTTAATTATACTGTGAAATGTACCGACAATCAGGGAAGCGAGCATAGCAGTCCAATTACTTCAGCCTTGGGCGTTGTAGTAAGTGGTCTATCAGCAGCAAGATTTTACGGTTGCTATATAGCGAGCTTTGACATAATGGGGAACGAAGTAATGAAAACACGCATTGCAAATCCAATTTATACACGTGATGAGTTTCCCCCAGAACAGCCGACCCAAGTTCGCATAGTTGGCAATATAGAGAGCAGCGGCTTGAGCGTTAGGTTTGAACCTCCCGCATGGGTCAATTTTAATCCCAATCTTGCTTACAAGGTAGATTTATATGCCATTGAGCTAGACCCATTTACAAACGCTTACGAAACCAGTTTTATGTCCTCTACTACTATACAGGCAAATCCTGACCTGGGAGAAGGTGAAGCGGTTTCAATAGAAATTTACGGGGTTTTAGCGAATAAAGTGTACCGTGTAAAAGTCGCTGCGAAAAACCGGGTTGGAAGTTACGGTATTTTTAGCGAATTTTCCAATGCTTATACAAATGGAAATCATACAAATCCTAATCCGCCCAGTCAATTAATGGCGGGCGGGATTCTAACCTCCTCTTCTATAATGATTACATGGCAAAGGCCTTTGATTACAGGCGGATTTTTATTGTCAGAATTGTCTTACAATGTTTCCTGTTGCCCTTCGTCTTTTGCTTTCAGTAACGCATCCTCAAATTTAGATTGGGATGTGGCTGCACTGGAGACTTGCGGGTGGTCTCGTAACATAAAGAATGCATCGTCGACTGTTGTAAAAAATTTGTTAGGCGATACCACGTATGTGTGTAGAAGTAGGAGCTCCAACCCATTCGGTTTGAGCCAATATTCGTTGTTTGAAGACTTCAATGTAGTAACAACATTATCACCACGTGTTCCAAGTGGACAGATCAGAAAGCCAATATTACGCTTGGTAACGGCTAGTTCTATCGCCTTCGCCTGGGCAGCAACGGATTTCGACTCTGGTGGTTCTCCAATTTTGCGATATACAGCAAAGTGCACAAATGGATCTTTTGTTGTCACGCGAGATATAGATAGCGCTTATGTTGAAGCGGAAATGAACCAGTTAGCTGCTCTTACGACGTATTGTTGTACAGTAAGGGCGATAAACCATATCGGTATTGGTCCCTACGGAAGCTCCTGTCTAATAGCCAAAACAACCCCCCCAACAAAGCCATCAAACATTATTTATCTTCGAACGCAAGTTGATAGCTCCTCGGGTAACAAATATGCTAATACTAGTTTACGGTGGGATGTACCTGATGAAACGGGTGGCCTACCTTTGATATATGAAATATTTTATAGTCAACAAGTAGGCTTCGACTCCTGCGAAAATTACAAAAGTGGTTTAATATGCGATTCCAGCCAGGTGACTGGAATGGCATGCCAGCAACTTCCTCAGGGTGACCCTCAAATAGCAGTGAAAATAGGCGAAACTCCATATACGTCAATATCAAACCTGTGGTTGCCCCGAGGGGGGTTGTATTATTTGCAAGTTCATGCGAAAAACCGTAAAGGTTACAGCCCTCACAATGTATCGTGCACAATCATAACAGCACCGGCAGCACCGCTAAAACCGACTGGATTTCGCGCTGTTGCATCATCAATATTGCCTGATATGATGAATGTAACATGGGAAGCTGTGGAAGTATTTGGATGCAGAAGCACCTTACGCTATGATTTAGACGTTTATAACATTAAGTATGGCCAGAAAGTACTGTCATATACTACTGCCGGTTTGAGTTACTTTACCCCTTCGGTTTTAAATTGTTCTACGGGATATAAATGGTGCATTCGATCGAAAAATGAGATGGGTGCCTCTACTTGGAATTGCGAGCTAGTTGTGGAAACAAATAGCGCCGCGCCGCAACGTGTTTGTTCCATGAGTGTTGCGGCAGTCAACGCAGTCAGCATTCAGCTTCAATGGGAGCCGCCCTGCAATTTATGTGGCGGGTCTGATATCAAGTACGATGTTAAAATTAAGAAAAAAAATGGAGGAGCAGTTCCATCTGCCATACCTGGTGGTGCATCGCCATTCGACCTTGTTTCAACTTCTTATCGTTTCACAGGTTTAGATATGTCGACGAAATACATTGTATCCGTAAGAGCGAAATCTGAGTTTGGTGTAGGTCCATGGAGGGATATAAATTATGTGGAGACCGATCCTCGGAAGAACTGCCCCATCGCAGTAACAAACGCCATATGCTCCACAACTGGCACTCACTCAGTATCAGCTACACCGTGCGCATGTCACGGTTTGTGCCATCCATGGGATGGTACTTGCGCCTGCTTTGGGGGCTGGAAAGGTCACGATTGCAGCGTACCGGATGGTATTGAGATAAGTATACAGTTAAGTGGGAACGTCGAGGATTGGACAGATGATGATAAGTCAGGTGTTAGCACTATACTTGCATCGTCAATTGGGATTGACCGAAGTCGGATCCCACCTGCCTTAATGTCGGTTGAAGCTGGTAGTGTGATATTGAAGCTACTAATTTTGAATGCAAATACAGCTAAGGAAGCTGTCGGAAATGAGATAACTGCAACTGCAGCCGGTTCAAAGTTTGAGAGCTTAGTGTTGGATGGTAAAATAACTTCTCTACCGATTGAGACCATATCAATTGGTGGATCAAATTCGAAGAAAATTATTGCACCACCGCAGCCACTATGCGATTTCGTCGATGAAGACAGTTGTGCGCAATGCTTATCTAAACCTGGATGTGGTTGGTGTGACTCGAAAAAATTTTGCTCTCCTGGATCGGAAAGTGGCGTGGCTTTATTTCAAAATCGTGCATGTGAAAGCCAAAGTAAATGGAGATTTGGTAAAGAGTCACAAAATGCGTGCGATCCTACGTCCACGGAAGTATGCAGCGCTCACCAGACGTGTAAATCCTGCTTGGCAGAGCAGTCGTTTTCGTGCGGTTGGTGCGCGGAAACAGGGAAATGTATTCCTCACAAAAAGAATAGCTTGGTTTGCCCTAATTGGGGATATACGATTGGCACTTGTGCTGCGGACTGTTCAAGAAACGATTTCAAGGTTGAATTGGAAGGATACGTATGGTTAGGAGATGATCGAGCTGGCTCGGAGTTATACTACAAAGGTAATAAACAATGTAAATGGCATATCGCACCCGGGCAAGACCCGTCCGATGAGTCTGTTTATGAAGTAGGAAGAATCGACATCGTGCTAGAACGCGCAGATATTGCGCGACGTGATCGCTTGATCGTTTACGAGGGCAATACGCGTTCATCAGATGCTATTTTGGTTGATATAAATGGTAATTCTGGATCGGCGCCAGGCGACTTTCCAGTAACGGTTTCAACCAGTAGCAATATAGTTATATTTGAATTTTCCAGTGATCACTCGGCAGCAACAGTAGGAACGGGATTTTTGGCCCATTATACAGCCCACAAAAAGACATTTTGGGACTCTTATATTTTGGTAGCATTAATGCTTTTATCAGTATGTAGTTGCATATGTTGTATGTGCTTCCGTTGCACCACAAGAAGAAATGGCAACGTTGAGGTTGAAAATGATTTCGGGATGAATTTGGAAGCGACAGATCGTGGAGCTAGAGTGACTTCAATAAAGAAATTCCCGGAATTTATATTTTCGGACGAGCACAAGATTAAAATGGAAAAGTTAGAACAAGAAATAACGTGCTGTGTATGTCTTGGAGAATATGAAAATGGAGAAGCAGTGCGGCTTCTTCCATGTGGCCACGCCTTCCATTCTCCATGCATAGATGCATGGCTGCAAATCAATAGAATTTGTCCGCTATGCAAGGTAGATGTTATTGATCTTGCAGCTCAAAGAAGGAAGGCGGAAAGGAGAGATAGACGGGCAAATTTTTTCAAGAAGGTGGTTAGACGGAACCGCGTTAAAGGGTCGGTGGTCTCTCCACGTGACTCTACCAAGAGTAAAACTTTTTCGGAACGACAGAAGGAGCTTCTCCAAGTTCCCTCGAATTCAGTACCGAGCAGACAAGAGGGAAAGAGAAGAAAGAAGAAGAAGAAGAAGAAGAAAAGAAATAGAAATAGACATGGGTTTGAAGTCTATCCTGTATCTGATGTAGTCTCTGGACCCAGTCAACACGACGACTTCTGGGGTTTATCGAGGACAGATGTTTCTGATAGCGACGAAATTGACGATGGTTTTCATGGTTACCGCACTGTTCGAAATCAGCTTAGCACGGGTCCGATACATCATTTACAGCACCGATGGCAAAATTTTAGTGGAAGGAATGACGGTTGGCGTGCCCGGAGTCATTCGAATGAAGATGATGACCTAGCTTATGCCATCGAGCTAAGCGCTATGGAAGCTGCGAATAGTGAAGAGCCACATCGGCGCCGAAGATCACGTGGTGCGCAACCAGTCAATTCGCGTAGGCCAAGTAGGATTGTTGCTCCGGTTCTTCATGCACCCAGAAATACGGCTGGCGATGAGAACTCCGAAAGTACGCGTAGAAGACGAGGCTCCGTGCTAGTATAACACAATGAGCACAACTTAGTGTAATAAAGAATAAAATTTACACAGATTTGTTTGTGGAGTTAATAAGATATACATAATTTATTTTGAGATAAGTTACAGAAAATTTTAATCTCCTCCGCAACAATACAAAACATAAAATTTCAATACAAATTAAGTTTACGCACTTGCATTCCCCTTAATCCCCACATTTTTATTAAAAAAAGAAAAACTTTCCTTGGTTAGAATAAAAACCCCTCAGACATTGCCTTCTCCTGCATCCGTTTTTTCCTCTTTCTCTCTTTCTTCAACTTCTTGTTTTGCATATTCGTCTTTATTTTATCATATTTCAATTTCGACTTTAAGCCTTGCCATTCCACTTTAAATTGATCTACAGTTTTTCCAGAAAATTTGGTGTCACCAAAGTCGTCTTGCTTTGGTTTTGGTTTTCGTTTGCTTTTTTTGTATTTTCGATGAGAATCTACAATCCTACCTTTAGCCGAAGATAAATTGCTTTTGTACGTTCTTCGCCATATATTTATCAATTTGTACCATTTTAGCATTTTGGTCATAAGTTCGTTGTTCTGGGCTGCACTAATGTCTATTGCTGATTGGTTCAAGTGATTTTTATAGTTTGGATCAAATCTACAACTTTTTATTAATGGTTCACATGCATGAAAAGCGTTATCCATGGCTGCGAAATGCAGGGCAGTGTTCAGGTCGCAAGACCAAGTTGCAGTCCAGTTAGGTTCTAGCAAATGCCCCGATTCACGTATCATATCTAAAACGCTTTCCCATCTACGGTTTTTTGCCAATGCATGAAGTCGCGCATTGAGATTATCATACCGTCTCTCTACTAAAAAATTACAATCTTGTTGATTCAGACT
>MDSZ01136833.1_pt1 | contig 10105 bp, 5 predicted proteins | sample 811201 | NCBI WGS metagenome assembly MDSZ01 (sample SAMN05326647, study PRJNA326480) | marine metagenome | isolation source: seawater | place: Indian Ocean: North | collected 2010 | reverse complement strand
TTCAGATCTTGTTGTTACTGCTGTTTTTGAAGGAAGAGGTGCAGCGGAGGGCATAACTAAATTTCTACACGATAATTCAATAAGAGACTTAGATGCAGCGAACCTCTGATCATCTGCTATTAAAAGCAATTAGAAAAGAATCGATCGATAGAACACCACTTTGGATTATGAGACAAGCTGGTAGGTATCTTCCTGAGTATATAGATTTAAAGAATAAAGCTGGAGGGTTCATGAATCTAGTAAACAATCCAGATTTAGCTTGTCAAATAACACTGCAACCACTAGAGAGATTCTCACTGGATAGTGCAATTATATTTTCAGACATTTTGGTAGTTGCTGATATGTTGGGCATAAAACTCAGTTTCGAGGAAAATAAGGGTCCAATTTTCGATAAAACAGTCAAAAGTGAAAAAAATCTCAGTGAAATGAAAAGAGATTATGATATATCAGAAGTTAGGTATGTTTTTGATGCAATCGAACAAACCAAAAAGGAACTTGGAGGAAGAGTGCCGTTGATAGGTTTCATAGGCAGCCCTTGGACAGTAACTACATATCTAATAGAGGGAAACTCATCAAAGGTTTTTACGAATGTAAAAAAAATGATTAGTGAAGAGCGAATGTTAGTAAATGAAATTTTAACTGAGATTACTGAGGTAAGCATAAGATATATCAACCAACAAATAAAATCTGGGGTAGATGCTGTAATGATTTTTGACACATGGGGTGGATTATTACAAGAGAATGATTTCTACGAATTATCTGTCAGATATACAAAGGAAATAAAAAACTCCCTCATTGATTTGAATATACCTGTGATTTATTACATAAGAGAGCCAAAAAATAAAATTATCACTCTTAACAAAATGAATGTAGATGTTATAGGCATTGATTCCACAATTGGTCTAGGAGAATTCAGGAAAGCTACTAATAATAGATTTGCAGTGCAAGGTAATTTAGACAAAGATATTCTTAAATTGAGTGATCAAGAAATTCATAAAGCAGTGGAGCAATTATTTAAAGAATATGACTACGAAACAGGTCATATTTTCAATCTTGGATCAGGCATAACACCTGATATTGAGCCTTCAAAGGTAGGTGTTTTAATAGATGCAGTCAGAGAGATTAGTCCAAAATTTAATAGGAAAGTAAGAAATGCAGAAGTCTAACATCTATCTTGTTGGTCTGATGGGTTCAGGCAAAACATCCATAGGCAAAATACTTGCTAAGAGAATGCGTATGAACTTTATCGATTTGGATAATGAGATTATCAAAGACGAAAAGTGTAGTATATCTGAAATTTTTGATAAATTTGGAGAAGAAAAATTCCGACATTTAGAAAACAAGAAACTTCTAAGCACATTGGAAATCGATAATTGTGTTATATCAACAGGTGGAGGAATTATAATGGATCAAGATAATATTAAAATTATGCTTAAAAATGGATCTATCATTCACTTGGATCTTGACTTAGAGACACAACTGTTGAGAATTAAAAACAAAAAAAATAGACCTCTTCTGAGAGATATAAATAATGAGAGAGAAATACTCGCTAAAATGAGAGAGGAGAGAGATCATATTTACAAGAGAATAGCTGTTGCATCAGTAGATACCTCTAATAAAAAGAGAAATGATATAGTGAGTGAAGTGGTTAATATTATAGAATGAAAAAAATATTTTTATCAACTCGTAATAATAAAGTCCCTATTGTAGTGGGTAATGGTATTATTTCGTCAAAATTATTATCAAAATACATCAAATCAAAAAATGTTCTTGTCATTACCAATGAAACTGTCGGAAAAATTTACTTAAAGGAAATAAAAAGTTATTTAAAGAACTTCAATACGAAAACACTAGAAATAAAAGATGGAGAAAAATATAAAAATCTTTCAATATTTGCAAAGATTCATGATTACCTAATTGATAATAGATTTGATAGGGATCTTACAATCATTGCGCTTGGCGGAGGTGTCATTGGGGATTTAGTAGGTTTTGTTGCCAGTACATTTATGAGAGGTGTCAAGCTCATTCATTTACCAACAACACTCCTAGCTCAAGTTGACTCATCTATAGGTGGTAAAACTGCAGTAAATCATCCAAGTGGTAAAAATTTAATTGGAACATTTTATCAACCTGACAGTGTAATAATAGACACAAAATTTTTGCTCACACTTCCTGAGCAGGAATATGTATCAGGATTAGCTGAAGTAGTAAAGTATGGATTAATAAGCAAACCTAGTTTGCTTACTTGGATGAATAAAAATTCAAAAAAAATACTATCTAAAGACAAAGACTGTCTGACTCATATTGTGCTGACGTCTGTTAAAGAGAAAATAAGGTTTGTATCACAAGATGAACGCGAATCGAATGTGAGGGCATTTCTGAATTATGGTCACACTCTTGGTCATGCTATTGAAGCAGCAATGAATTACCGAAATATACTTCATGGACAAGCGATAAGCATTGGTATGCTCTTTGCATCAATGCTTTCAGTAGAGAAAAATATGCTTAATATAAATGATTTTAATCTAATTGAAGATACACTAGAAAAACTGAATTTACCAATAGAAATACCCAAACGAATTAAGACTAGGGATATTATCAAACACATAAAATTCGATAAAAAGAAACAAGATAATCGTAATCGTTTTGTTTTACTTGGTAAACTTGGAAATTGTGTTATCAATGATAAATTAAAAGATGATTTTCTAGGCAAGATGATAGAACATTATAGGTCTTAGTAAGTGTTCCTGTATTCTAATATTATGGTATTATCAATTTGAAATGAAAATGAAAAGTACACAAAAAAATAAAGGTCTTTATCAACCAAATTTTGAGAGAGACAACTGTGGATTCGGTCTGATAACTCAGATGGATGATAAACCATCACATTGGGTTATCGACACAAGCATAAATGCATTATCAAGGTTAATGCATAGAGGAGCTGTATCGGATGATGGCAAGTCAAGTGACGGATGTGGTCTTTTAATTAAAAAACCAGATGAATTCTTAAAGTCAATTGCTGAAGAAAATGATATTACACTTGGAGCGAATTATGCATTTGGAGTTGTATTCTTTGGAAAAGATCGTAGTAAACAGAAGAGAGCGAAAGAAACTCTATTGTTTCAGCTAAAGAAGCAAGGCCTAAATGTTAACGGTTGGAGAAAAGTACCAATTAATACAGAAGTTTGTGGTGAGGCAGCACTAAATAATATCCCAGATATACAACATATAATAATATCTGCTCCCGATGAAACTTTAGAAACTGATTTCGAAAAAAAGTTATTTGTGGCACGAATACAAACTGAGAAAATTTTATCAGACGATAAAGATTTCTATATACCAAGTATGTCATCAAGGGTCATATCCTACAAAGGTCTAATAATGTCACAAAATATCAAAGAATTTTATCCAGACTTAAAAGACTCTAGATTAAAAACATCGTTATGTGTATTTCATCAAAGATTTTCAACAAATACTTTGCCACAATGGAAGCTTGCCCAGCCTTTTAGATTTCTAGCCCATAATGGTGAGATTAATACTATTCAAGGTAATAGGAATTGGTATTTGGCTAGAAGGAAGAAATTAGAAATAGAGTCACTTCCAGAACTTAATGATTTGCATCCTATGATTTCAGATTCTGATTCTGATTCGTTTACTCTCGATAATATGTTAGAGCTTCTTTTAATGGGAGACATGGGTATTTTCCGAGCGATGAGAACCCTCATTCCACCTGCATGGCAGAACGACATTAAGATAGATAATGATCTAAAAGCATGTTTTGAATACCATTCAATGCATATGGAGCCATGGGATGGTCCAGCAGGGATTGTTCTTACGGATGGAAGATATGCAGCGTGTGTATTAGACAGAAATGGCTTAAGACCAGCAAGATACGTTATCACTAAGGATAGACATGTCACTCTTGCGTCTGAAATCGGTGTATATGATTACTCAGATGATGAAGTAATTGAAAAAGGAAGATTATCGCCAGGCGAAATGATTGCTATAGATACTCAGAAGAGTGAAGTGCTTTTGTCAAATCAAATTAATCATATTCTTAAAGATAGGCACCCCTACCAATCTTGGTTAAAAAAATATTCTAGGAAAGTCCCGGATTTTGAGGTTAATAAAGAAAACCCACTTAACTGGAAGATCAACCTCCTTCAGACCTACAAGAAAACATTTGGTGTATCCTTTGAGGAGGAAAAAGAGATAATTGCACCTTTAGCTGATATAGGTCAAGAAGCTACTGGATCCATGGGTGATGACACTCCTATGCCTGTTATGTCACAACAGAATAGATCTATTTACGATTATTTTCGACAGCAATTTGCTCAAGTGACCAATCCTGCGATTGACTCATTAAGGGAATCAAGTGTTATGTCACTGGAAGTATGTATAGGTGAAGAGAGAAATATTTTCGAGGAATCTCCAAAACATGCTGATAGGTTAATTTTAAATTCTCCTATATTAGATAGACAGACATTTGAAGGAATTGTTAATAATGACCTTAAGGAATACTCAAATGATAGAATCGACCTCAATTATGACTACACAATTGATTTAGAGGAAGCTATAAATACTATATCTGATAGAGCAGTTAGAAGTGTTAAGAAAGGCAACAATTTAATAATCCTATCAGATAAACAAATCAATAAAGATAAACTTGTTATACCTGCGCCAATGGCACTTGGCGCAGTTCATCATAAGCTCATAGCTGAGGGTTTGAGATGTGATACAAACATAATTGTTGAATCTGGCTCTGCTAGAAATCCACATCATTTTGCAGTATTAATAGGGTACGGTGCAACAGCTATTTATCCATATCTTGCTTTTGAAATTATAAGAGAATTATCAGAGCGCAAAGCAAATCCAACAAACATATACGGTGATTCTGTGTCTAACTATGTTAGAGGAATCAACAAAGGTTTATTGAAGATAATGTCTAAGATGGGTATCTCATGCATTCCAAGTTACCGAGGCGCGCAACTTTTTGAGCTTGTTGGGCTTGATAGCAATATTGTAGATATGTGTTTTAAAGGAACTGTTAGTCGCATAGCTGGTACAGATTACGAAGATATACAAAACGATTTGATTGAAAACAGAGAAACTGCATGGAATTTATCTGAGAAAATTAAAACAGGTGGTTTGCTGAAATATGTTCATGGCGATGAATACCACGATTACAATCCAGATGTTGTGAAATTATTACAAGCCTGCGTAAGTTCTGGAGAATATTCTGATTATGAAAAATATGCATCTTTGGTAAATGATAGGAAACCAAGTTTTATAAGAGACTTACTTAGTATTAATAATAAAAATGTAAAATCAAAAAAAATTGATGATGTCGAGCCTGTTAGTGAAATTGTGAAGAGGTTTGATACTGCAGGTATGTCATTAGGTGCGCTATCTCCGGAAGCGCATGAAGCACTTGCTATTGCTATGAATACGCTCGGGGGAAGATCAAATTCAGGAGAAGGTGGTGAAGATATAAATAGATATAATACTAACAAATCCTCTAAAATTAAGCAGGTTGCTTCTGGCAGATTTGGAGTCACCCCCCACTATCTAGTAAACGCAGAAGTTATTCAAATTAAAATTGCTCAAGGTGCAAAACCAGGTGAAGGTGGTCAGTTGCCAGGTCACAAAGTAAATAATATGATTGCGGAGTTAAGATTCTCTGTTCCGGGTGTTACTCTTATATCCCCGCCACCCCATCATGATATTTATTCGATTGAAGACTTAGCGCAGTTGATTTTTGATCTAAAGCAAGTTAACAACAAAGCACTTATATCTGTGAAGCTCGTTTCACAAGCAGGCGTGGGAACAATAGCTGCCGGGGTGACGAAAGCATATGCAGATTTAATCACCATATCTGGGTATGATGGTGGGACCGGAGCAAGTCCACTTACATCAGTAAAATACGCCGGAAGTCCATGGGAACTGGGTATTGCAGAAACACATCAAACACTCATGATGAATAATTTAAGACATAAAGTTAGATTACAAACTGATGGAGGTCTAAAAACAGGTCTAGATGTTATCAAAGGAGCAATACTAGGCGCAGAGAGTTTTGGTTTTGGAACTTCGGTTATGGTAGCTTTAGGTTGCAAATATTTACGTATATGTCATCTGAATAATTGTGCAACAGGTGTTGCAACTCAAAATAAAATATTAAGAATGAAACACTTTAGCGGCAGTCCTGAAAGAGTCGTTAATTATTTAAATTTCGTAGCTCAAGATGTTAGAGAGATACTTGCTCAACTAGGGTACTCTAAATTAGAAGATATTATAGGAAGAACAGAGCTTTTGAAGCAAACTGATGGTACATCAGTTCGCCATGGTAAAATGAATTTAGACAAATTGATCTATAAAGTTAAAAGCAAATCCACACCTTATTGCTCAACAAAAAATAATGAACCATTTGATGATGCACAGTTATCAAAACAAATACTCAAAGATGCGATACCATATATAAAATCTAAAAAACTCAAAACTCTTAGTTATGAAATAAAAAACTATAATCGAAGTGTTGGAGCGTCACTATCTGGTGAGATAGCAAAACTCTATGGTAACTACGGTTTAAAAAATACTCCAATCACCATACGGCTTAATGGAACTGCAGGTCAAAGTCTTGGAGCATGGAATGCAGATGGTTTACACATAAGATTAATAGGTGATGCAAATGATTATGTTGGCAAAGGTATGGCTGGTGGAGAAATATCCATATCGGCACCAGAGAAACTCGCAGATAATGCCGAAAAAATGGTGATAATTGGAAATACTTGTCTTTATGGAGCTACTGGAGGGCAATTGTTTGCTAATGGTTTAGCGGGTGAGAGGTTCGCTGTGAGAAATTCTGGTTGTACCTCTGTGGTGGAAGGAACAGGTCATCATGCTTGCGAGTATATGACCGGTGGAACAATTGTAGTATTAGGAGAAACAGGAAGTAACTTTGGAGCGGGCATGACTGGTGGCCTAGCGTTCATTTATGATAAAGAAAAAAAATTCGACAAAAATGCTAACACTCAATCGATAGACTATAATGCTCTTAACAAAAAAAGTTTAAACAAACATAAAATATATCTGAAATCATTACTTGAAAAACATTTTAAAGTAACTAAAAGTGTGAAATGTAAAAGAATATTAGATAATTTTGATACAGAAACTAAATATTTCATTGTCGTCAAACCTATCTCCTCTAGCTTTGATGAACTTTTATCACAGATAACTTCAGCTGCTTAAAATGCCGAGCTTAGATAGAAAGTTTATTGATGATTTATTGTCAAGAATTGATATAGTGGAATTAATTAGTAATGATGTAGAACTCAAAAAATCTGGAGCTAATTTTAAAGGGTTGTGTCCTTTCCACTCTGAGAATACTCCCTCATTTAACGTATCACAAACTAAACAGTTTTATCATTGCTTTGGGTGTGGAGCATCTGGTGATGCTATTAAATACCTAAGAGAAGCACATGGATTAACTTTCATAGATGCAATTGAGAAATTAGCTTCTATTGCAAATATAGAGGTACCTAAGACGCTAAATAAAGAGAACACTGAATTTATAAATTTATTTGATACAAATAATCAAGTAAAAAATTACTTCAAGGAATGTCTTGAAAAAAGTGAAATAGCCAAGCAATACCTACTGTCTCGAGGATTCGATGAAAAGATGATTGACAAATTTGACATTGGTTATGCATCCGAATCTTGGGATAGTCTAAAAAATTTTCTTGATTCAAGTCGATCTATTAATGATGGTTTAGAACTCGGATTATTAATAAAATCTAATGGAAAAATTTATGATCGTTTCAGAAATAGAATAATGTTTCCAATAAAAAATACAGCTGGTAAAACTATAGCATTTGGTGGTCGAGCACTTGATAAAGATGAAAAAGCTAAATATATTAATTCTCCAGAATCTAAACTTTTTTATAAAAGTTCAGAGTTATATGGTTTGTATGAATCTGCCAAACAAATTAATAAATTAAATAATGTAATCATTGTTGAAGGATATACGGATGTTATTTCATTACATAACAATAACTTTCAAAATTCTGTTGCGTCACTCGGTACTGCTTTCACAAAACTTCATTTGCAAAAACTCAAGAGATATTCCAAAAATATAACTTTTTGTTTTGATGGAGATAAGGCTGGGCATGAGGCAGCATGGAAAGCACTCCAAAATTGTCTGGAAGGTTACACTGATGATTTGAGAATAGACTTTTGCTTTCTTAGTGATGGACTTGATCCAGATCAATTAGCCAGGAGTAACCCACAAAAGTTAAAAGATGGTCTCAACAATACGATGAGGTTGTCGGAGTTTCTAATCAGTAAAATGCGAGAATACCTGAACCTTGATAGTCCCGAAGATGCGTCTAGGTTTGTCAATGATATTATTCCTCACGTCAAAAAAATTCCAAGTGGTGTATTTAAGAGATTAATGCTTGATAAGATCGAAAAAATTACTAGTCTTGATAAGAAATACTTTTATGTTGAAACGGAAAATAAACAGAAAAGAACTTCACAAGACACTCTAACCAAGGAAAAAATTACACCTTCAGAAAGACTGCTACTGAATATGCTCTTTCATTATCCCTCTGGTATTGATGACTATTATGAAGATATAAAAAAAACCAACACAAATAAGTTTTTCCTGGATATGCTAGAACTTGCGAGGTCTTTCAAAACCAGTGCGGGATATAATCTAAATAGATTCCTAGATGCTGAAGAGAATATAAAGGAGGAGTATTTACTAGCAATTAATTCAAGTATAGTTGAAGACGATTATGAACAAGCAAAAAAAACTATTGATAGCATAATTTCGCAAGAAAGTAGAAATATAAAGGAACAAGAATATAGAGACATCCTAACTAAATATACTAAAAGTGAGGTACTCTCAGATTCTGAGAAAGAGATTCTTAAAAACTATAAAAAATAAATTCATCTTAAATTCATATAATTTTTATGGTATATTTGGTCAATCATCATTATGACAAAAAACTACCTTTTTACATCTGAGAGCGTTTCACCTGGTCATCCCGATAAACTCTGTGATCAGCTATCTGATACAGTGCTCGATTATGTTCTAGCTAACGACAAAAAATCTAGAGTAGCGTGTGAAGTACTTGCAAAAGGTGAGATAGATAAACCAGGATCTATTGTTGTCGCAGGCGAAATAACAACTGAAAATGAATTAAATTTTGATGACGAATTGAGGAAAACAATTTGTGATATAGGGTACAACTCAAATACTCTAGGATTTAACGGTCAAAAGTGTGAGATTTTAAAGATTATAAATAAACAATCCCCAGATATTAAGATAGGTGTAGATAAAAATAATCAGAAAAAGCAAGGTGCAGGCGATCAGGGTCTAATGTTTGGATATGCATCAGATGAGACAGACTCCCTTATGCCAGCTCCCATTTATTATTCTCATAAAATTGTTGAGAAACAGACCGAAATTCTTAAGTCAGGTGTTATGGATTGGATGAGGCCAGATGCAAAAAGCCAAGTGACATTTCTTTATGAAAACGATGTGCCTACACAAATTGATACGATTGTATTGTCAGTCCAACATGAAGAGTCAGTTACGTTAGATGAAATACGACATTCCGTTAAAAAAGAAATTATTGATAAAGTTATACCTGAAGAATATATGAAGAACGACTGCAAGATACACATAAATCCCACAGGGAAGTTTGTTGTTGGCGGTCCATTGGGTGACTGTGGTTTGACTGGAAGAAAAATCATTGTCGATACCTACGGTGGAATGGCTAGACATGGTGGCGGAGCATTCTCTGGAAAAGATCCATCTAAGGTTGATAGGTCAGCAGCCTATATGGCTAGATATGTCGCTAAGAATCTTGTCGCTGCAAAACTTGCTAATAGATGTGAAATCCAAATTTCATATGCCATTGGTGTAGAGAAACCAACATCAATATCTGTTAATACTTTTGGGACGGGTAATGTAAGTGACGAAAAGATTTCCAGCATTATTAAAGAGGTTTTTGATTTAACACCACATGGTATAATCAATTCTTTAAATTTATTAGATGTAAGTTATCAGTCCACAGCTGCTTTCGGTCATTTCGGGCGTGTA
>MDSZ01053542.1_pt1 | contig 10105 bp, 7 predicted proteins | sample 811201 | NCBI WGS metagenome assembly MDSZ01 (sample SAMN05326647, study PRJNA326480) | marine metagenome | isolation source: seawater | place: Indian Ocean: North | collected 2010 | reverse complement strand
TTTAAAAAATTTGTTATACCAGACACTGTAGTTCAGTCTCATGAGTTTGTCGTTGATGCATTGCTTGAAGGTCCGACCGGTCATAACTGTGAGCTTATATACCCAGTTACCAAGAACTCCCTTTGCCCAAACTGTGTATATAGCCCAAGACAAAGAAAGTCCTCAAATATATATAAATCTGGTGGTCCAATATTTTTCAAAAATCACACTATATGTCCTTGGTGTGGAGGCGTTGGGCGAAGCTCTAGACCGGTTACCGAAACAATAAAACTTAGGATATATTGGAGTCAAAAAGACTGGATTGACAAGATGCCTCTGGAGGCCTCTGACTCTTCAGTGATGATAATAGGGTTCATGAAAGACCTTCCAAAAGTTGAGAAGTGCGATAGAATACTTTTGAATAAAGATGTTGAGTCATATAGAAGCTGGCTTTGTGAGAGAGAGGGCGAGTCTGTCCCTTGGGGTTTATCTCAGGACAGGTACTTTGCCCAAATGCTCAGAAGGGTTGCAGGAGGATAGCATGGCTGGTTTTATAAACTTTTCAATGAAACTTCAGAATGAAGATAAGCTTAAAAAAGATATACTTCGTGCGATGAAAAAAAACGTTAGCAGGTATTTTAAGTCTTATGCAGATAATATAAAAACTACGCTTCAGTACCACGCTCAGATTGCCATTGAAAATTCCCCTACCATACAATCTTTAGAAAGCGGTATATTGAAAGAAGAGTTTGGCCTAGAGCATGTCAACTCTATCGGGCTAGCCATACAAGCGACTAATATTGTAAATGTTAAAGTTGAGCCTCCAAGAATGGTTGGTGAGAAAATAGTTGGTAAATTTAGAATTGAGGCTTTTAAAACAGATTTACAAAGTATGTTAGGTGGTACTGAGCCAGGAACCCAAAAGACAGAAAAAGGGCAGGTGCTTCCATGGCTAGAATGGCTTCTTACCCTCGGAGATGCTGTTATTGTCAGAGACTATGAAGTTAGAGCGGGTTTTCCTAAAAATTCTCGTACAGGCGATAAGATAATGGTGAGAGGTAAAGGCTGGCGAGTTCCCCCAGAGCATGCTGGAACAGAGGAGAATAACTTCCTAACTAAAGCTATTGACGAAGCGCTGCCTAAAATAGAAGAAAGATTGATTGAATTATTTACCGCTGCGTTGGGTGCGGTTTAGGAGATATAACACAATGGCATTTGAAGACGCAATAAAATTTAAAGGCGTGACATCATTATTTAAAGATGGTATAGCCAACACCCTTTTGCTGGGCGTCCAAGACTTTTTTTCTTGGGGCTTCCTAAATGTTGGCGGCTTTCAAAACATCACCAGGAGAGACCCTTCTGTTTCTGGTGTTTATGGCAATGAGCTTTTTTACAGATATAGACTTAGACCGTCAGACGACCCAAACTATGAAATTGGTCAAGTGTGGGAGGGATTTAGGAATGATTGGGTTTGGGAATCTGGGGTGAGTTATGATGGCGTTCCACCAATAGAGGTTAGCGGTGTTTGGGTTAATGATATTTTTTACAAGCCAGACAATTCCGCATATACACATTATGTTGATTATCCTAACGGAAGAATCGTATTTGACTATCCTATTGTGACTGATACTGTTGTGGAGACTAGTTTTAGCCACAGAACTGTTGGGGTCTGTTTGGGCTCTGAGAAGTTCATACAAGAACTTATGTATGACTCTTATGACATGAACAGCTTAGATGAATATTTAGCGCATGCTTCTGGAACCAGAACACAGCTCGGAGAGAGAAGGTTGCAACTTCCAGTCGTTGCCCTTGAACTTGTAAAAGAACAAAAAAGGGAAGGCTATGCTTTGGGCGGAGGCCAGATAGTATACAACGATATACTTTTCCACGTTTTTGCAGACAATGAATTTCAGAAAAACAATATTAGAGATACCATAATGAGTCAGAATGAAAAGGTATTCTATCTAATAAACAGGGGTCTTATGAAAGAGTCAACCAGACACGGAAACCCAGAGTTGACTTTTCCCCATCAACTTGACCACAACGGAAGTCCAGTTCCTAGCTCTTTAATGTACCCAAGCCTCGTTGTTGCTACAGGGGATAGGGGCTTCAGAGAAAGGACAGCTAGATTTGAGCAGATGAGTAGCACAGACATGCCACCAGTTAATAGCTGGCTTCATCGCTCGACTGTTAGAGCTACTTTTTCCGTCATACTTGGAGGAGGAACAAATATAGGTCAAGTATAGCTATTTGGTGTATATTATTCTGACTAGCTCTTTAATTTTATTCTGGTAGCAAAAAACTATAGAATTCTATAAAAAAATAAATAGGAGAGTAACAAATGGCAAATAAAAGAGTATTTTATGCAGCCAAAAGAGTGGGCATCGGACCAGTTGGTGCCGCTGGAGGTGGTGGAGAAGATTTTAGGCAGCTCCACGGCATTCAGTCGGTTGGTATTACGACCACTTTTAATTTGGAGCAAACATTTGAGCTTGGCCAGCTCGCTATCTATGAGAACATCGAAGGTATTCCCGACGTATCTATCGACATTGAAAAAGTTCTTGATGGTTATTGTCCAGTATATCTTTTGGCAACTGGAAGTAGCACAAGTAGCTCTCTAGCTTCTACCAACGCTTCATTGGTGGGTCGTTCTGCAACCCAGTGCGACTTTGTTTTAGCTACCTACAAAGATACTGATGAGATTGCTGGCGGCGAAGGCTCTGCCCTCGCAGACAGAACCGCAGGCGATTCAACTGGAGCGGCAGAATCTCACGTTATGATGTCTGGCGTTTTTGTAAGTTCGGTTTCTTACAATGTCGGCATTGATGGATATGCAACAGAATCAGTAAGTCTTGTTGGTCAAGATAAAGTTTACTTTGGCCATTCAAACGCTAGAGCCCCGTCAAATGCGGCTAAGTTCAGTTCAACGGACTTTATTGGCACAGAAGATGAGCCAAAGGCCCTGACTGAAGGTTCTGGCGGCGCTCAACAGCGACAAGACGTTCTGTTTGAATATGGAACGACTGGTACGGCTGCCTTCTTTAGGAATGCCGCTGGCCCAGCGACCATTTCGAGCGAGAGGTCAGTAGCTAGCAAGGAGACTACCGACGTTGGTGGATATCCCGCCTCTGGCCTTGGAACAGTTCTTCCCAAGCAGATTCCTGGTGTTAGCGCCAGCGGAACTAATGATAAGGACGCCGATGGAAACTTTAGCTGCATTCTGCAAAGCTTTACCGCTTCAACAGACTTTGGCCGCGAAGATATTTTCCAACTTGGTAGAAAAGGTCGTTTTCACAGATTTGTTAACTTCCCGACAGAAGTTACTTGTGAAATGACGGTTGTTTCTCAGTCTGGAGATTTGATTTCCGCTACTGAATTTGGCCTTTTGGGCGATGATAAGCCTGGAGATAACCTTGTTGATGAAACGATTAGACTTCATCTTAGAGAGGGCCTCTTGGTTGACCTTGGTAAGAAGAACAAACTTCAGAGTGTTTCGGTTACTGGTGGTGACGCTGGTGGTGGAAATGAAGAGATTAGTTATAGTTTCCAAAACTTTAACGACTTCTCAGTTTATCACCCAGAAGACCCACTACTCAAGAATGGTGGAGCGCAAGCTACGGCGACCATTGAATTCGTTGGCGCCGCTGGACCCGCTGGAGCAAAGATTACTCTTACGGCTGCTGATGGAACTTCGAGAACGTTTACCTCAGTAAGCAGTACGCCAGATACATCCGCTAATCCTCCAGAATGGGAGGGTGGCGCTAGTGCAACCGCAAGCGCAACCAGCCTCAAGGCGGCTATCGAAGCTGCTGTAAATAGTGCCGGTGGTGGACTTGAGGGCAGAATTACTGTTGCTCAAGACGGTGGAAAGCTGACGTTAACCCAGGCAACTGGTGGAGTTGATGGTAATACAGCTATTACTGTGGCAGACCAAAGCTCTACCACCATTAAGATTAATGGGGGTACTGCCGCTCAAAATCCGACTGGCGCTTTCACTGGAGGTGCTGGCGGAGCGAACTTCAGCCCGAAACATAGAGTATTTCTGTAATAGATTTTGATTTGCGGGGGCTAGCAATAGCCCCTGCATTTCTTTTTAGGAATTAAAGGAAAAAAGGAATAACTGTCATGAGGTTTGACCCTTCAAATCTAGACTATGCTTATGTGTGTGAAATTGTAGGAAATTTACATATAAAGCTAGACTATCTACAAAAAGCTTTTTCTCAAAAAGAAGCTCATCTTAATACGAAAATATCTAAACTCACTAGTGATTTAGAATCGTTATCTCAAAGGCTCACTCAGGAAAACAAAAATGAAGAGGAATGAAATGGAATCTATGGTCGCTCAAATAGTTAGCGGCATAGTATATCTAGAGCTAGAAGGCAAAACATATGTGGTACACGAAGCGTCCGTCCTAGACAAATACATCGCTAAAAAGATATATGACGAAAAATATAGAGAAGCGTCACTTCAAGGCGTTTTAGATGAAGACGAACTCATTGACAATCTTGTTGAAATCGGACTATGGTCTGACGAGGAACAGAAAGAGTATGACTCTCTGCCAGACATAATAGAGCATTGTAAAGTTGACTTGTATAGGTCATACGCCTCGTATCGTTCTAGAAAAACAATTAGAGATAATTTGGACAAATATAAAGACAGGATGTCTGAGCTAATAAGAAAAAGAAACCTATTTAGAGAGGACTCTGCACAAGGTTTTGCTGAAGCATGCAGCCGAAAGTATCTTTTGTGCTGTAGCGTTACAGATATCAAAGGAAACAAAGTTCTTCAAAACTATGATTATTTGGGAAAAGATTCGTCTTTCTGTGACAAGGTAGTTGAAAGATATTTAAAATCTTATGTAGGCGATGTGGAGATGAGGAAGCTTTGTAGAAATGAGCCGTGGACAAGTTTGTGGTCTGCAGCTAAAGTAGAAAAAGGGATATTTGGCAAACCAGCCTCGATGTTGACGGGAATGCAAAAAAGTATAATAGGTTGGTCAAAAATATATGATAGCGTTAGCGAGCATCCAGATAGCCCTCCCGACGAAGTTGTGGATGATGATGACATGCTTGATGGCTGGTTGATACTTCAAGGCAGAAAAAGAAAAGAACAAAAAAATAAATCTGTTGGAGACCAAATATCAAAGGCTAAGGGTGATGAAGTTTACATCATGGCAGATAACGAAGAAGACGCCAGAAGAGTTTATGATTTGAACGATAACGCTGGAAAGGCTATGATTAGGACTAGAGAAGCAGAAATAAAAAGAGCAGAAAAGAACAATGAAAATTTAGCAGTTGAAAAGACTACGCAAGCTCAGCTTGAAATGAGACAAATCGCTAGTAATCAGTTTAAACAGACAATGAACCGTTAAAGGGTATAAAAATGGAAGACAATAAAGGAAATTTAAGCCACTATCAAATGGCTGCTGTTCACCAAAAGCAAAAGAAAATAAAGGATGCTAAGTATAAAGAAAGGTCAAAGAAAAGACTTTCTAATATTATAAGCACTAAAATGAAAACCTCATTTATAGGAGCCATATCTGCATGCGAAAGCAGCTTTGGATTTTTATGGGGTCATGGAATTAGTGATGATAAACTCACTGATGAACAACGTGCCATGAGGGATATATGGGAAGAGGCTAGGGCACAGATATTAGATAATGGCAACTCTCAGCTTCGTGCCTCCATAAACGAAATAAATAACTATGATATAAACTGGAACAGATATCAAATAGATTTTAAAATTGAAGAACAGGAATAAAAGGAGAAAATCTAAATGTCAGAACTAGAACTAAAAAGAGTTTTTGAGGTAGACGGTGTTAAGTATGCCGTTAAGAGGCCAAACGCACAACAGACTGAAAATGCCTCTCTTGAGTATACCAGAGTCTTTAGTAAAGCCCTAAAAGGAGGCGCCTTGCTCAGAGAGACTGTTGAAAAGCATATGCGTGAACAGGGCCTTTGGGATGATGCAAAAAGTAAACTCTATCTTGAATATGTGACTGAAATTTCAGAGGGAGAGAGAGCGATTCAAAAGGGCGGTATCAAGCTTTCTGAAGCAAAAAAAATAGCCATACGGATGTCTATTGCAAGAGCAAACCTACAAGAGCTTATCGCTGAGAGAAATGCCCTAGATACAAACACTGCTCAGGGACAGGCCGAGACGGCTAGATTTAACTATATATTAGTCAACTGTTTGGTGTATAATGAAGAAGGAAATCCTGTTTATGAAGATAGTGACCACTTTATTAGAGAGCAGCAAAGCGCCGTTGCTGTCCAGGCTTCTCAGACCTTGGCTAATATGTGGTATGGGCTAGACGAAGACTATGAAGGCAATTTGCCTGAAAATAAGTTTTTAAAAGAGTGGAAGTTTATGAATGAGGATTTGAGGCTAATAAATGAAGACGGCGACTTAGTTGATTCGATGGGCAGGAGAGTAAATGAGGATGGTTTTCATATTGACGAGAATGGAAACACTATAAATCTTAGCGGAGAGCCCATTGATGTTGAAGGAAGATTCGCGTTTGAGACTCAGCCATTTTTAGACGATGATGGCAAGCCCTTAGGCGGAGATGAAAAAGAGGCCGTGGCTGAAAAAGAGGAAAAAGAACCTGAAGAACAAAAGGAAGAAAAGCCTGAAGTTCAGGAAAAGAAAAAACCGAGAGGTAGGCCCAAAAAGGCACAGACAAAAACGACATAGCTTGGACAGCAACTTTTGTTGGTTAGTGAGCATAGCTTACAATTTTATAGGTTAAAATGGCTAAATCATTTAATATAGTTGCTGAGTTACAGCTACAGGGACCCAAAAATCTAAATCAGATTACTAGGCAAATAGCTAAAAGCCTAAAGGGTGTCAGTGTAGATGTAAATGTGAAGATTCCTAAATCTGTCGCTGCGCAGCTTAATCAGGTAAATAAGTCTTTACAATCTTTAAATACTGTCGCTAGTCAAGCTAATCAAAAAGCCGCACAGCTTTCTTCTGGCCTTCAAAAAATACAGAAAGCATCCGCAGCAGCAGCTAGCGCAAATAAAAAAGCTGGTAGCGCGATTGGCAGTACATCTAAGCAGCTCAAAGAGGCAACGAGCGCCGCCGAATCGTTTGGTAAACAATCAGCTCTTGCTGTCAAAAGATTTGCTGCGTTTAGCGTTAGTGCTGGAATTATGGGCAGTGTCGTAATGTCATTGAAAAATGGCGTGTCTGCCGCGATAGAATTTGAAAGAGAACTTGTTAAGGTTGCGCAGGTTACTAACAAAAGCCTCTCTTCTTTGTCTGGTCTTACAAAAGAGATATCGTCTTTATCAACCAGCCTTGGAGCTTCATCTCAAGAGCTTGTTGGAGTTTCAAGAACTTTAGCACAAACCGGTTTGAGTGCTAGAGATGTAACCGTAGCATTAAAGGCTTTAGCACAAAGTTCTTTAGCTCCTACTTTCAAAGACATGAATAACACTGTGGAAGGCGCAATTTCAATTATGCGTCAGTTTGGTGTTAGTGCCGATGACATTGGCAAAAAGCTTGGTTCTATCAATGCGCTCGCTGGTTCGTTTGCTGTTGAAGCGCAAGACCTTGTATTTGCTGTACGTCGTGCTGGTGGAGCGTTTCAAGCTGCTGGCGGTAGTCTAGAGGAGCTTCTATCGTTATTCACAAGCGTTCGTGCAACGACTCGTGAAAGCGCGGAGACTATTGCGACTGGTTTTAGGACTATCTTTACAAGAATTCAAAGACCTAAGACAATAGCGTTTCTTAGAGAAACTGGTGTGGAGCTACAAAATCTTGAGGGCAACTTCGTTGGGCCATTCCAAGCAATACAAAGGTTAAGCAAGGCTCTTCGTCAAATGGAGTCAACCGACCCAAGGTTTATGCAAATTATTGAAGAGCTTGGCGGTTTTCGTCAGGTGTCTAAAGTTATCCCACTTATTCAACAATTTGGAACAGCACAAAAAGCTCTCGGTGTCGCTATGGCTGGTCAAGACTCCTTAGCAAAGGATGCAGCAACGGCACAACAAAGCTTGGGCGTACAGATTGTAAAAGTAAGAGAACAGTTTCTAGCATTAGCTCGTGATTTAGTGGCTAGCGATTCTTTCCAGGGCATGGCTAAGATGGCTCTTAGCTTTGCATCTTCCTTGATAAAGGTAGTGGAGTCTGTTAAGCCATTACTCCCACTGCTAACAACTCTAGCAACATTTAAGACTCTTCAGCTTGGTGTTCAATTTGCTGGTGGTTTTTCGAGAGGTTTTGGAGCTTCCGGCGGTGCAGCAGGACTGGGACAAAGGCTTGGTGGCGGCAGAAGGATGGCGACCGGAGGTATTGTTCCTGGCGTGGGAAATACCGATTCAGTTCCTGCGATGCTTACTCCTGGAGAGTTTGTAATTAGAAAGAAGGCTGTTCAAGCTTATGGCGCTGATAATCTGGCTAGAATGAATAGTGGCGGACTGGTTCAAAAGTTTAAAAATGGAACTCGAGGAACAGGGGTTAAGAAACCTAGCCTTACCAAGGAGCAAAGGGCTCAACTAAACAACCCGCCAATTTTTGATGTTGATGGAGCCCATGGCGTTGCCTTTCTTCAGCGAGGAGGCTATACTGGAGCCACACAGCAGCTAGAGGCCTCGATAAGTACACTCAGGGCTAGCACTCAAAAAAAACTTCAACAGGTTCCGTCTATTAAAACCGCTTCACAGAGAAGTGTTTTTGGCGACCAGCTTTTTAAGAAAATAAAGATTTCAACATACCCAAGACTGTATTCTTTAGATGATACCATTAGGAAGAATTTTGAAGATAACGTTATTGGCGGCATATCAAACAAAATGAGACAGGAAGTTAACCGGACTTTTGACGGTGTTGGTGCCCCAAACATCCCTCTACAAGACCTTCTAAGTAAATCCGGTCTTAATTCTGCTATTGGCCAAATAGGAGAGGGTTTTGTTCGTCTGGCGGTTGCCAAGTCTCCAAAACTTTCAGAGCAAGATAAAAAAACAGACCCAGAGTTTGATTTTTCTGCCGGAAGCATGAAAGATGAAGCGTTCAAGGTCCTTTTTGGAACCACACCGCAAGGACCGCTCGAACTAAAGAATACTGCGGAGATTGATAAGCCTGATTTAATATCAAAGGCTATTAACGAAAAAGAAATTGCTTCAAAATTTAGAAAAAGAGCTGTAAAAAAAGCTGCGGGAGGAGGAATATCTGGCTCTGATACTGTTCCCGCCTTACTTACTCCTGGTGAATTTGTAATTAATAGAAAATCCGCTCAAAGAATTGGGTACGGAAATTTAAATAAAATTAACAAGGGCGGCATTCGCGGTTATGCCAGTGGAGGGCAGGTTCATAAATTTAACACTGGGGGAAATGTTCCAAATAGCTTACAGGCATTTCAACAATTTCATGGAGGAGGCTCTTCAAAACAAACCGCTCAAGCAAATAACAATCTAGCGAAATCTGCAAACAAAGCAGCTAAAAGTGTTGGCGACAGTGCAACTGCAGCCATGGGCCTTTCAAATAGAATGCAGTTGTTGTATTTTTTACCAGCAACTATTCAAAGTTTTGCAAATACCTTAGGGCTAGCTGGAGAAGAGTTTAATAATGTTACGACTGCTGTCAATCAAGCTGTTATAGGCTTTCAATCAATTTCTCTTATCACTCGTTCTGGTCCTGTGCAGGATTTTCTTGGTAGAAAAGGAATGGGGCCTTCCGGAACCAGACTCCCCATGACAATGCGTAGGGGCGCTCGTGTAGGCGATGCTAGCGCCCAAAGATTTATACAAAACAGTAAATTTATGCAATCCCGACCTGGAAGAATGTTGCAGGCGCCAATGAGAGGGATGGCAACTGCTGGTGGCGCTATGGCGAGCGTATCGGGCATAACTATGCTTGGCACCGCCGCGATGACAGCGGCAAGCATGTTAAAAGCGTATGGCGAAGCTCAGGAACAGGCTGCTATGGAATTAGTATCAAATGCCGATGCGACTGAAGCAGATTTTGCTAGAGCAAGAGCAATGGCTGCTCGTGGGCAAGAGGCGAGACGGGCGGGCACCGGAGCCATGGCTGGAATGGGTGCTGGAGCTTTATTGGGTGCTACGATAGGAACCGTTGTTTTTCCTGGGATTGGAACTGTCGGCGGCGCCGCTATTGGTGGAAT
>MDSZ01033062.1_pt1 | contig 10105 bp, 9 predicted proteins | sample 811201 | NCBI WGS metagenome assembly MDSZ01 (sample SAMN05326647, study PRJNA326480) | marine metagenome | isolation source: seawater | place: Indian Ocean: North | collected 2010 | reverse complement strand
ATTTAACGATGATCTACTAAAAAGTTTATTATTTATATTAAAATGCTCAGCAGGTTCTCCATAAGCACTTTCAGAAAAATTTGATATATTTAAACTATCATGAATACTATTGGCAACTTTGTATAAGTCATGATCTGCTCTTGCAAGTATTTCTCCATTTAAGTATTTCTTGAGTGCCAAATAATTTTTGTTATTATCTTTTACATTGTCTAACAAATTTTTTATAACTTCTTGTGAGAAACTATTACCTGGATAGCCATAAGTTGGAACAAAAAAGTATAGATTATTTATATCTGATCTAAATGAATCCATATTATTTTTAATAATATTATCTGAGATATCCCTGCAAGCTTGTTCCCAAAATGAACTACTTTGATAAACAGACTCCTGCTTAGACATCATCTTGAAAGCTTTATCTAAGTATTGCTCTTTTTCTTTCATAGGTATTTCTTAATCATTAAATTGAACTTATCATACTAGACTCTTCAATTAGTTCAAAAGTTTTATCTGAACCACAATTAAATAAAACATCAATAACAGACATATGGGATTCAAAAGCACCATGGATTTGTGGATATATAGGATGTTTAAATGATTGATATGTAAGCTTTATATCATTAGCCACAAAGGAATCTCCACCCCCTAAGTAGCTTTTAGATCCTTCGGGAGAAACATACTCTGTTGCTGACAATTCTTTACATATTTCTATGAGTCTTTCATCTTTTTTTCCCTGAAAATCTTTTAATTTGCTGGATTTTATAAAATCTGTCTGGATATTCAGAATATTTGATATTTTTAAAATTAATGAATAGTTTAATTCAAGAATTTTGTCATGATTTGCCTCTAAACAGTCAAATATTTCATTCTTATAAGTCTTAAAGAATGGCGCTCTTGAGTAATTTATTTCAATTGCTTTAATATGATCTTTTTCAAAACTTGACTCTTTAATGATAGAGACATCATTAATTTTTTGTGAGGATCTATTTTTAGTTAAAACGGGAACTGTTAGCCATTGAGCTCCTGATTGGTTTTTAATTTTATTTCTTTGTTGCCAAGATCTTTTATCAAATTGAACATCATCATATATAACAAATATGTCCACTTGATTTATAAGAGAAAAGTACCCCATCCAAGGAAGGTATGTGGGCTGCATTATTGCTACTTTTTTCATTCTGAAATTGCCAGTCCAATTCCGTCAAAGCCATAATTATTACCATTATAAAACATGGCGTATCCACTTTTATATGTAATAATTGAGGCATACTCAATCATTTCTGAATCAAATCCATCTTTTGAAACATCTATATTGGCTAAATGATCTTTTCTTTTCCAATCAATCCCGTTATGTGATTCAGCATAACCTATTCTATAAAAATGCTTCTTATAGCCAAACCACATTTTCCAAACTCCTTTATCAAAAATGACAAATGGTCTTGCTAGAGCATTTTCACTGCTATCTTTAAAATCTATGCAAACTTTTCCTTTTCTTTGCCAGGCTAATCCATCTTTTGAGAATGCTGTTTTGATATTGTATCTTGGGAGATCTTTATGCAACCATTCGTGTCCTGATACATAGTACATTCTGTAACCACCTTTTACTTTTACAACAAATGGTGCCGTATTTAAAAAAGGGTCTGTGATGTTTCTTTCAATAATTGGAGCTCTTGACCACCTTGAGAAGCTTTCTCCATTGTCTGAACTTATTGCCAAACCTCCAAAGAGATGCATTCTAACAGTTGAACCTGGATTCCAACCGATATAGTAAAGAAAGATTTTTTTTCCAATTTTTATAGCGCACGATGGAGTTACTCCATTATCATCAAAACATCCTAAATTTCCTGGACTAAGAATTGGCTTAGAAGATTTTTTTATAATTTTGAGATTGTTTTTGAGATCGAATACGACATAGCCTATATGAGACCTGTTTTCTTTATCCCTTCCTGAATAAAAAACTTTTAACTCTCTTTCATTAATCTTTATTGGTGTAGGTATCATAGAATGAGTTTTTGACCAAAAAAATCTTTTGTCAGGTTTAAAGATTAGACCTTTTTTTATCCACTTCATGAATTACTATAAATCAAAATAATTTTTCTTTATTCTTATCGCGAGATCTGAATCTTTATCAAAATAATTTGATTGGGCTGGAAGAACCATATCTCCATCTTTTAAATCTTTAACCACAGAGGCATCCATTGAAATAAAGCAATCATTACCAATACTTAAATAATCTTTTAAGGTTGAGTTGACGCCAAAAAAACACCTTCGCCCTATTTTGCAATTGCCAGATATTACAACATGGGAGGCTAAATAAGTATGATCATCAATGCTTGATCCATGTCCAATATGATTACCAGACCATATCATTACATTGTTTCCAATATTGACAAATGGCTGAATTGTTTGATTTTCTAAGATAAAACAATTATCTCCAATTCTTGATTTTTTGCTTATATAGGCGTTTTTACTTATAAAAGATTCTAAGAAATATCCAGAATTCTTTGCTTGTTTGTACTTTTTTTCTCTAAGTTTATTAAGCTTCTTATATGAAAGTGCAACATGCATATTATAATCTTCAGCTGGAAAAGACTTAGTTATTTCTGAATATGGGACAATAGGTAGTCCCTTAAAGCTATCCTCAGATATAAATTCATCATCGATTGTGAAGGCAACAACTTCAGATTTATTTTCAGACTCGAAGTAAAATTTTGCTAGTTCAGCAATCTCGCTAGAGCCAAAAATGATAAGCTTTTTCATGATTAATTAAAATTTAACATCTTCCCATCTTATAGCATCACCACTTTTAACATCAATTTTAAGTTTGGATCCTTTAATTAAATTGTAGTATCTGGATCTAATCTCGACAGCTGGTCTTTTAATCTCTATATTAGCATCTGATAGCATATCCCCTTTAGATAAAGAATTTTTGTAGTATAAGCCTTCTCTCCTTCCTTCTTTTCTTTCATTTTCTGTCATCTCTTTTTTGCTTGATCCAAGTGACTTGTATGCTTCATGAATTTGTAAAACATAATTTTTAAAGTCTTCAGGTTCAGCTGCATAAAAATGGTCAGGTCCTTTTGAAGATTTATCAAGAGTAATATGTTTTTCAAAAACTTTTGCTCCTAACCCCACAGAGGTAATTGCCTGAACATTTGAAGTTGAGTGATCTGAGAAGCCAACATTACACTTATATCTATTTATAAATTCAGGAATTACACCTAAGTTTGCGTTACCAATATCGAGTGGGTATTGAGCTGTGCATTGGAGAAGGCAAACTTGAGTGTTACCTGTCTCAATGCAGACATTTAATGCCTCTTCAATATCTACAAAATTACACATTCCTGTTGATATAAATAGAGGTTTATTTTTAGATGCTAAATACGCCAATAAGTTAAGATTTGTTGTTTCAGAAGATGCAATTTTGTGAGCTAAAATATTATTTTGCTCTATTACATCAACAGATTTCTTATCAAAACAAGATGCCATGAAGGATATATTTAAATCATCTGAGTAGGATTTAAGTTCTGGAATCCATTCGGGATTTAACTCTACAGACTTAAAAATATCGTATAAACCATCTTTTTTTGGATAAAGCTCTTCTGAATTAAAAAGTTGAAATTTAACTGCATTAGCATTTGAATCTTTTGCAACACTTATTAATTTCTTTGCAACATCAATGTCTTGATTAAAATTGGAGCCTATTTCAGCGATCACAAAAGGTAGGGATGAGCTGTTTATCGTATTTCCATCAAATTCTATAGTTTTGTCAAGCATCTTTTACATTCCTAAATAATTAATTATCCTATTTATACCTTGGCCATCGATAAGCTCTAATGCTTTATTTGACATCTTAGATCGTAAATCCCTGTCTTTTATAAATGAGTATAACTCTTTGCCTAAGCAAGAGATTTTATCATGGTTTAATGTTAAAAAGGCTCCGGTTTTAGATGATTCCTCATTAAGTTTAAATTGTTTTTCATCAAAAGGTATTATGATGGATGGTGTTCCCAAGCATAATATTTCATATTTAGTGAGGCCAGAGGTAGCTATAACTATGTCACTACATTCTATATGGCTTTTGATAGATTTTGGTGAATTAATATACTCAACTTCTCTAGAGTTTTTTATAACCAATTGTTTGATTTTCTTTACATGTTCAGCATAAAAATTAGGGCCAATAATTACTTTTAGTTTAATTTTAATTTGCTTCATATTAAAAATTGATCTCAGAATCTCATATGTAATGTTATATGGGTCAGAACCACCGCATGTTACACATACATTATTGGCAACTTTTTTAATCTTTTTACGAAAACCAGAAATATTTTCTTCAGAAATAAAAAAATCAGGGCCTAGCAAATGATTTTTAGCTTTCACAAAATAATTTTCTGCTCCAAAATAAGGGGCAAGTAAAAAATCATATTTAATATTATATTTAGATTTATTAATATACGACTCACCACCAAGGCCGTCTATTAAAATAAGACATTTAGTATTTGCTTTTAAAACTTTTATTAAAGAATAAAAACTTTTGTCATATTCCAAAAAAAAGGGGTTTGATATATCTACAAAAGTAAAATCTGAATATTCAATTTCTAAATTAGCTATTTTTTTAGTATTTAAAAATGAATCAAAGTCAAAATATTGGGACTTGTTGATAAATTGGTTATCCTCTATGCCTGAAGCAATAATATCATTTCCAAAAACTAAAAAATCTGATTTATATCCCCTCTTCTTAAATTTAGTTGCTAATTTGAGACATCTTTTTAAGTGGCCTATGCCAATATCAGTATGATTATTTCTTCCAGACGTGCAAACAAATTGGACTTGCAATTTATATTTCCTTTTTACTGATTGGAATCAATTAAAGAGATATCCAAAATGCTTGAGGGGTTAACAGGATTTAATCCAAAACCTAAATCTATGGCTTTAATTTTATATTCATTTGAAAAATTATTCTTGCAGAATTTTATCAGACCCCATAGGCGATCATGATATATGATTCGCATTAACCTAGAAACATCTAGCAAATGCCTTTTTGGATTAAAAATGTATGCTGGTTCTTGTAAAAAAATATTCTTAACACCTTTTTCTTTAAGTAGTTTAAGGGGTATTTTAAATATCCTTGGCATCTCTTCAAAGCAATGAACGGTGAAAATCAATGAATCTCTGTTAATCTTATCGGAGTAGGTGCTAGTTTGTGTTAAATCTCTTTCATAAAATTTTGCATTGGTAATGCCAAATTTTTTAGCCACCTTATTTGATAGTTCTACTGAATATTTTGATAACTCAATACCGATGAATTCTTTTTTTGGAAACTTTCTTGCTAAATTAAGGATATTACTCCCGCCACCACTGCCTAGCTCAATAATATAGTCAGTATTTATTGATCTTAATTTTTCTTCAATTAAAGAGTGTTTTTTTTCTTGAATTTGTTTGTGGTAACCAAATCTTAGCTTTCCGTTATATAAATTCCACCTTTTTGTTTCTTCCAAGGCAGTTGGCGAACCATATATATATTCATCCAGAGTGGTTAATTCATAATTTTTTAATTGGTCAGCTCTTCTGTCTTCATATATTGATCTTACAAATTCAACATTCCTTTTAAATCTTTTTCTTTTTATAATTAATCGTAGAACATACTTGGTAAAATGAAATAATTCATTTAAAAATATCCTAAATGTAACATATATAGTTGTCCTACTTTCTTGAGCTCTAAAGTCTTTTTTCATAGTGCCTCCAAGTTATTCATTTAACTATAACTCAAGGGATTGCATTGCTATTAGATTGCTAAAATTTGATTCTTCGTTACTTGCAAGCTCTTGATACGTTCCACTTTCAATAATTATGCCATTTTTTAAGACGTATATTAAATCTACATTTTTGATTGTTGATAGCCTATGAGCAATGATAATAACTGATATTTGTCCTTTAAGATTGTCAATACTTTTTTGAATTTCTTTTTCAGAACCAGAGTCTAGGGCGCTAGTAGCTTCATCAAGAATTAGAAGATTTGGATTTCTAAATAATTCTCTAGCTATAAATAATCTCTGTTTTTGTCCGCCAGACAAAAGCAAGCCTCTGTCTCCTACATAAGATTCAAAACCTTCTGGAAGGTTGTCAATAAATTCTAAAATGTTAGCTTGTCTTGCTGCATCTCTTACTTTTATTTCTAGCTTATCTTCAGTTATATTTTTGCAGTTCCACATAGAAATATTATTTTTAATTGTGTCATCAAAAATAACCGTATCTTGAGAGACATATCCGATTTGGCTTCTCCAGCTAGATTTTTTGATATCAGTTGAATTTACATCATCGATATAAATATTACCTTGGTCTGGTTGATGTATCAGAGTTATTAAATCAACTAAAGTAGATTTTCCTGCGCCTGATTCACCAACAATCGCAATAGATTTTTTTACAGGAAACTTTATTGTCATGTCTTTTATTATTTTCTTTTCTTTATTGTTGTAAGCAAATGTAACATTCTGTAGAAGAATTTCATTTGAGAAGGTTTGTGCTTCTCGTTTGCCTATTGAAACCTTATTTGCTTTTTGATTTTGAAACTCTTTGTCCACTATTTCCATGCTTCCAATAAGTGTATAAGTTGCTTGAAATGCTCCCTGAATCCCCATTACTGTATTAAGTGCTCTATAAAATAGAACTATAGAAACAAGAATAGGCTCCAGAGTTTGCTCAAAAATAATAATTTGGATAAATACAATACAAACAATAAACAAGACGGCAATAGGCTCTCTTACAGATTGAGTAAACGATGCAGCAATGCTCATACCAACTTGATTTTTAACTAATTTAGCTATTGATTTAGCAATACTTGTTTTCAGGACTTTTGTTTGTCCAGTTGCTGCAAGATATTTAAAAGCTTGCAAGGTTTGAACTAACCATTTTGTTAGAACGCCATTTTCTGAAGCTGTTATCCTTGATAAAGTTCTCACCCATGCACTTAATTTAACAAATAATAATAGGAGAATAATCCCAACCCCAACAGCCATTGATCCAAATTCCCAGGAAAGCATAAAAGCAAGTGTCATGAGCACAATGGTGTTTATGACTTGGCCTCCTAACGTAGTAAGTTGAGAAAAAGCATCCAAAGCTTTTGTTGACTGTTCATTTATCAGGTTTGTAAAATGGCCTGTATTTTTTGAAGAAAAATATTTGTAACTCATGAGAGTATAGTGATCAAAAAGCCTACCCTTTAACTCTCTAAGCAAGGTACCCATTAATATAGCATTAACGCTTAATGCGGCAAATGATAAAAGACCTTTAAAACAAAATGCAAATGCAATTATTAATAATACAGTTATAGGAGAGTTATCAAAATTAAAAAAATTAATTAAATTGAACATTATGTTGCTAGCAAAACCATCTGATGGATTAACTTCCGAGCCATCGAGTGTCTCAAGAAGCGGCATAATCATTAATATTCCGAACCCTTCAGATAAAGATGCAAATAATCCCAAAGCAAATATAATATATATTCTTTTACCCAAATAATTTTGGAACATTTTAATGTATCTAAAAATATCTAATATAGGTTTAAACATAGTCTAATTTTATAACTTAAATAAATATATTGTGCCGCTTACAAAGCCATGCAATTCAAAATTAAAATCTTCAATTAGATTGAATTCGTCCTTAAACATTTCAATATAGCCGTGCTTATTATTCACTAGCCATAGTTGATCTATTTTATTTACCTCGACGCTATCTTCATAATGAAAAATGCCCAAGAATGACTCTTCAGCTTTATTTCTTTTGATAAACTCACAATACTCTAATACTTGCGATTTATTCATTTCTTGGAAAGAGTTTGAATTAAAATAAAATTTTATATCTAGATTATCTATATGTTTAACAAAGCCGGATTGAATTACTCTAAGCTCGCTTAAATTATTATTAATTGTATCTTTAAAATCTTTTCTTAATATCGGTGATTTAATTCTTCCATGGCGATGTTTTAAGTATTGGTTTGCTATAAAACTAACAGGATATTGTTCTAATAAATAATCTGTAGAGCCTTTGCCAATATTATTATGGTTTTTAAATTCATTAATAGTATCTATCATAGGACCATATCCTCCGCCTATGTCGATTGTGTTTCCATCTAAGATGTCTATTAAACATAAATCTTTAGAATGCTTCACAAACATAGTATCTAGGAGCTCTATATAAGCTAAAGCTTGAAGGTATCTCCAAGGTACTTTTTTATTATTAATTTCATTAAATCTATTAATTCCTAGCTCAGAGGCAGTAATATCTAGATCATTTGCAATTTTATTTATAAAGTCATGTTTTGAAAAAAAATTAAATGCAGATTTAAAAACCTCTTTTTGATTTTTGAATTGCTTTTTTGTTGTTAGAAATTTCTCAACTGGCTCATATAAGAATTTAAATGCTAGCAATTTTCTTAACTTAGGTCTTTTTTGAATATTCAGTGCGTCACCAAACCCTTTCGTAAGGTCTCTGTTTGTACCAAAGTCCTGAAGTTTATTTTTATTGATCTCGCCTATGATTAAATTTACGTAATCATCCCAATATTCACTAGCCTTAAAGCTGTGCTCCTCAAAACTATCTGAGAACTCTTTAAAAGTATGTTCTTCAAAGTTGAGTTTTGTCATCTTTATAACCTTAGACTGGACTCCTCTTTTGGAAAGATGCTCTTCATATCATAAAAAATACCTCCCTCAGTAAGGCCTTCTTTTATGCCCTTACTACCCAGATCAATAAATTCTTTATGATTAACAGCTAGTAAAATTGCATCGTAATAATTAGCTTTTATTTTTTTTACTAGTTTTATTCCATATAATTTTTGGGATTCTACTTCATCAATCCATGGGTCATAACAATCTACCAAACATTCTAATTCTTTTAAATGTTCGTAGGTATCAATAACTTTGGTGTTTCTTAAATCTGGACAATTTTCTTTAAAAGATAGTCCCATTATTAAAACTCTTTTATCTGAAATAGATTTCCCTCTATCTTTAAAAGCTTTTTCTAGTTGCTGTGCTACATATTTACCCATGGCATCATTAAGTTTTCTGCCAGCTAATATCACTTCTGGCTTGTAACCAATGGATTGTGCCTTGTGTGTTAAGTAATATGGGTCTACTCCAATGCAATGGCCTCCCACCAAACCTGGTTTAAAAGGCAAAAAGTTCCATTTACTTCCAGCGGCTCTTAAGACTGCCTCTGTATCTATATCCATTTGATTAAAAATTACAGCTAACTCATTTATTAAAGCTATATTTAGATCTCTCTGAGTATTTTCAATAACTTTGGCAGCTTCTGCAACTTTAATACTTTCTGCTTTATGTGTTCCTGCAGTTACGATCTCTTTATATAGACTATCAACTATATTTGCTATGTCTTCGGTTGACCCTGATGTAACTTTGGTAATATTCACGAGTCTATGCTCTTTATCTCCAGGATTTATTCTTTCAGGGCTATAGCCGCAGAAAAAATCCCGATTAAACTTTAAACCAGAATTTGCCTCAAGTATTGGCACGCAAAACTCTTCGGTTGCACCAGGGTAAACAGTTGATTCATAGATAACTAAATCATTCTTTTTAAGAATCATAGATATCATCTCAGATGCATTTTGTATTGGTGACAAGTCAGGGTTTTTATTTTTATCTATAGGAGTTGGAACGGTCACTATAAAACAATTGCAATTGGAAATTTGGTCAACTTGATGAGCAAACTTTAATTTGTTTGCATTTTGAATATCCTTTTCAGAAACTTCAAGAGTAGAGTCATAGAATTTTTCTAGTTGATTAATTCTTTCAATATTAACATCAAACCCAATAACATCCCTCTTCTTACCGAACTCTACTGCTAAAGGCAATCCAACATACCCAAGTCCAATTATTGCAAGTCTAAGTTCTTGAAGATTAATGCTCATTATAATTATTTGTAATAACCTTTATACCAATCGACAAAGTTTCTAATTCCATTTTCTATCTCTGTGGATGGTTTATAATCAAAAAACTTCTCTAAATCTGAAACATCTGCAAAAGTATCTGGCACATCGCCAGGTTGTAATGGAAGTAATTCTTTCTTTGCTTCGATGCCAGTAGCTTTTTCAATT
>MDSZ01075336.1_pt1 | contig 10107 bp, 17 predicted proteins | sample 811201 | NCBI WGS metagenome assembly MDSZ01 (sample SAMN05326647, study PRJNA326480) | marine metagenome | isolation source: seawater | place: Indian Ocean: North | collected 2010 | reverse complement strand
CATTATAATAAAGGTAGACTATAATGCTTAAAACTACAACCTATTTAGTAGAACAGGTCCACTCAGTTGTATATAGTCCGAGTGGGTCCACACCAAACAGGAATATGACTATGTATGCTAGAAATCTGAAAGTTTACAAAGGGGCAGATAACCCTATTGTAATAGAAATTAAAAATAACGATCAAAAACCTGTAGATATTACAGGAAAGACTTTTGTCTTTAATATATTAGATCAAGACGAAAGAAAAACACTTGTAAGTAGAGCAGGAACTATTGTTAATGCTAGTAAAGGAAAAATAAAGTTCAATATAAGTGAAAGTGATTTGCTTAATGTAGATGGACAATTTTTAAATTACAGTATTTTAGAAACTACAAGTGGCACACGAGGTGCTGTATTTGTAGATGATCAATATGGTGCTTTAGGTAACATTGAAATTATTGATGGACCTTACAGTGAGTTTAGAGAATCACAAGTTATAACACTGCCAAATACGAATCCGGCTTCTGTTGAAGCATACCCTCAGTTAAACCAGAATTCAGCATTACATACGGCACAGTTATACATGACGAATTTTACAGGTAAAATTAAAGTCGAGGCTAGTTTGGCTCCTGTTTCTGAACTAGATAACGATGAATATTTTACAGTCACTGAAAAAACATATACAAATGAAAGTAATAATCAATATTTTAACTTCAATGGTGTTTACAGTCACGTTAGATTCAGTAAAAATACAGTAACTAGTGGTACTATTGACAAGATATTGTATCGTTTATAATAAAATCACTACATATAGTGTCAATTTTTTGACATTTTCCTTACTTTTTTGGTTGACAGATCGGCTAAAGATGCTATTATATAAGTATGATAATTGATAAGGAGCAAAAAATGTCAGATCTTGTTAATCATATTCAGTCACTAAATGCTAAATCTCGTAAAAAGATGAGCGAGACCGAAGGCCTTTGGATTGGTATGATCGTAGAAGATCCTAAACATTGGGCCGAGTATGGTGTATATACGCCTGCTCAATTTGATCGTTATATGGATGAACAAACTCTTTATGAGGCTTGTTCTATAGCAACTTCTAAATCTTATGCTCGTACGGTTGTTGCTGGCACTGACGGTATGAGCGATGAAGAATTCCAAAAAGAATTAGACTATTGGGGTAATCAAGCAGATCAAGAAATAAAAAGAGAGCAAGAAGAAGAGGCTCTTTCTGTTTCTAATTTTGAGAAGCAGATTGCTAACACAATTAATACAGGTGCTGGCGATCGTAAGACTGCTATTAAATGGATTCTTCAAGGTGAAGGACTTGATAAAGAACGTGACCCTGGTTATGTTTGTTATTGTTTGAACCTTCCTTATAGTTTTGAAAACGAATTTAAACCAGTGTTGGCATAAATGAGTTTAGTAGGATTTCTACTTTTAATTTTAGTTTTAATGTACGCCACTAAAAACTTTCCTGGGGCGATTACAGATATTATTTGGGGGACACTCAAGATTATGGGTCTCCTTGTTTTAGTTTTGATAATTATTATTTTTATAGGAAGTTAAATGAAAATATTTCAGCAAAAATTAGATGACTTTTTCAAATGGGTAAAGGGTACAGAATTAGTACAACTTGAGGATATTGATGTAACTGAAGATCCTGTTAGACCAGAACTTGATTTGGAATGGCGTAAAAATTATGGCAGACTTATTTTTGGTTTAAAGTATGAAGACAGTATAGAAGGAGTGGTTTGTGTAGCATATACAAATGGTGTTCCTCATAGTGTTAGAGAACTTGAACTAATGAGTGAAAATGCTGATATGAAAGGTGACATAAACACGGCGGTTGCTTATACAGTTTGGTCAAGGAAAAGAGGAGCAGGTAAAGAGATTATTCAAAAATTATTAGAACATACTAAAACTGATAAAAGAATAAAACAACTTGTTACACTATCTCCGCTTACACCTATGGCAACACACTTCCATATTAGAAATGGTGCTAAATTAATTCAACACAATCCTGATACACAGAATTTTGAATATAGTTTAAAATAAATCAGGATATTTTCCCACATATAAATTTTTTAAAATATTATAGGCAGTTCCGTTTGCCATTTCGTCCATTGTAAATTGATGATACTGTAAAGTTCTAAACCAGTCTTCTCTATCTGGTTTGTGTATATGTTTAACATCTAAACTAGCAACAGGTGCCGCGGCACTTAAAGCATGACATACTACAGGAATGCCATTTAAAATTGCTTCAACACCTACAATACTACAACTTGTATAAACAAATTGTGCTTTATCAAAGTGCTCTTGTAAAGGTATTTGAGCAAACTCAGGTCCACTTTTCTTTCCATGTCTTGGTTTTTCTCGCCATAGTAATGGCCATCTTGTAGGTTGTAAATCTTTTCTAGCATAATCTTTCCAATGTGGTTCTCCTATAAAAGCATTAATGGTAGGACTACTTTCAGCAACTAACACATGACTACGATCATCTGTACGCCAAGGCTTATACGACCAACCTGGTGTACGTCTATCATCTAAATTATCTGTAACTTTGTTTACATGGATTGAACCAACACATATTCTCCATAGTGCTTCTCTATCACTTACTTGTGAACCACGTCTACGCCAATAAGGAGTATCAATAAAAATATAAGGTTTTTTATTTTGATGTAATTCTACAACTTTATAAAAATTCATATCACCTAAACCAAAAAAGGCGTTAGGTACTTCTTGTTCTTTTACATCTTCCCAAAGGTCGTCGTTAGCAATAAGTTCACTGTTTGGCCAGCCTTGGTGTAAGGCCGTAGTGAGTTTGCCAGCAACACCACCTTTTAGTGGTGATCTGATTCTTAGCATTATAATTTGTTTTTCTTGATTCTTTTGTAATATTCGGTAACACTATGGTCTCTAACACCGTCAAAAAATTCAAAGTTTTTAATAGCGGCCCAATGACCTCTACACCAATCTTTAAATCTTTGCCATCTAGATAAACCATCTCTTTTGTTACCATAATGATTAAGGTAACAGTATATACCATGATGTCTGAAACCCATAATCCAAAATGGAACTGTGGGTACTAGATCGTTATTATTTCTCCATCTATAGTGTTTAACAACTAAATTATCAACAAATTTTTTATTTCCTACTCTTGGTGATCCAAAAGTGTAAAGTGCTTCAGTTTGTTCTTCAAGTCTACTAGCGGCGATTGTTGCCATTGCTCCGCCTAGACTGTGGCCACAAATATACAGTGGTCTATTATTTTTAATTAAGGGTTTTATTTGGTCCCATACTTTGTTTACTTCGTCATAAAAACCGTCGTGTACTTTACCGTCAGTTTTAGACTTACTTTTCCATGCTTTCAAATCCGCTTGGACATCAGACATCTGTGTTGGTTCTGTACCTCTAAAAGCAAGTACCTGTTCTTGCTTATTTTGTAGATACATTACTTGAGCACCATCTACATCTATATAACGTATTGTAGGATACCCTAATTCTTTTAATTTTGCTGATAACTTTTTGTCAAAATCTTTATATACAAGTGCTGATAGATTAGCAAAATGACTAGATCTTTTCATGTTTGTTACTCCTAATAAGTATATTTAACAAAATATTCAATTTATTATGGGTAGAGAAGTTAACTTTTAATTGCTTTAAATCAATAAATACAACATACAGGGAGACAAGGCTGTGAAAAAACGTACTAGATCGCTATTAGAAGAACTTGATGCTATTGCTATAGATAAAGACCGCAAACACGTGGTAGAAAGTAGAGCAACACATTTAATTCACTCATCTATTAACTTAATTAACATGATTAAAGAGAATTTTGATGAGCAAACAGCAATAGATCTAGAGAAAAGATTTTTAGCCGCTATTAAAAAGCAAGAAGTAGTTAAGTTTACACGTGGTATAAGAAAGATTCAAAATGAGAATAACTGAAATAGCGGGAATAGATCAAAAGAGATATAAAGACTATAGACTGACAAAAGGCGTATCCGGAAAAGGTGGCGAAGTTGGTGATATAGCAGATATGGTAAAGCGTCATTATGATGCTTGGAAACGTGTTGTAACACAATACCAAGACGTAGCAAAGTCTAACCCAGAAGGTTTGTTAAAAGCCTGGATAGAAAAATTTTATGGTTCTAGTTCTGCTAGAGTTAATTTAAAAAAAGCAGAGAATGATTATGGTGTTAACACTGGCATGAAAGGTGCTGATGCTATTTTAAGAATTGCTATAGGTATTTTAATGAAGCCTAAAACAAGAGTTGAAATGGAAGCATATTACGATCAAATGAAAGGCAAACTAGATCCTAAAATTGATGCTGAAGTAGGTGATCCTATGCCAAAAGCACAACAAGATCCAGAACCGTCCGCGGCACAAAACCAAGGATCTAACATACAAGGAAAGTAATCAATGCTTATCACTGAAGTACTAAAACCACGTACTTGGCACGAAACATTAGCAGAAGCGGCCGGCGACAAAAATTTACATTTAGAACATTTAGAAGATTTAATTTTAAACAACGGGTATGATGGTGCTATAAGTGCCTTGAATTATGTCAATGCTTTAAGAGGAATGCTTTATACTGGTGGTCAAGCACAGAGTAAAATTACTGTAAAGTGGGACGGTGCTCCTGCTATATTCTGTGGTATTGATCCAGTTGACAGTAAATTCTTTGTAGGCACAAAAGCAGTATTTGGTAAGACAGAGCAAAAGGCGGCAAAAACAAATGCTGAGATTGACAATTGGTATCCAGGTGAAGGACTTAATAAAAAACTTAAAATTGCTTTAGAACATCTATCAAAGATTGGTATAAAAAATGTGCTCCAGGGAGATATGATGTTTACAGATGACAGTATAGAAGAAAAAGAAATTGGCGGTGAAGCACATTTAACATTTACACCAAACACCATTACCTATGCTGTACCAAAGGAAAGTGACCTTGGTAATAAAATAGGTAGAGCAAAAATTGGTATTGTGTTCCACACAACATACAAAGGTGAAACACTTACAGATTTAAAAGCAGAGTTTGGAGCAAGTGTTGGCGGTTTCCAAGAGTCTATGGATGTTTGGTTTGATGATGCTTACTATAAAGATGTAGGCGGAAAAGCAACCCTTACAAAACAAGAAAATGCTGTAATAATAGACGGCATTAACAAAAGCAAAACAACACTAGGCAAAGTTGACAAAGAAAGATTTAATTCATTTTTAACACAGCCTGATTTAGCAGAATGGGTAAAACCTTTTATCAATAAAAAAATTACAGCAGGACAAAGTGTAGGCGAACCTGTACAATTTGTAAAAGACTTTGTTGCTTATTTTAAAGAGAGAATGGACAAAGAAATTGATGCTTTAAAAGGCGGTCCTGAATCACCAGCGGCAAAAAAACGTATTGAAAGAAATTTAAAATTAGAACAGTTTGTAGATGACAATCTAAACAACTTATTAGCAGTAATGGCAGTATACAAACAAGTTATACAACTTAAATTAAAACTGTTAAAGAAACTAGAACTAATTGAACAAAATGTAGGAACATTCTTAAAAACAGATAAAGGTTACAAAGTAACTAACCCTGAAGGTTTTGTAGCATTTGGTATTGAAGGCGGTGCTGTTAAATTAAATGATAGACTAGAATTTAACCAAGCAAACTTTAACGCTGTTAAGAATTGGAGCAAGTAATGGCTTTTGAATTTATCAAAGAAGAATTAGCAGAAGCAAGAATGTTCAAAGATCCTAAAAGGATCAACGTAAGCAGTCAGGCAAGACTAGCAGATACACTATATTCACATTTGCTTGGTTTACAAGTTATGAAGTACGAAAATCCAGCCGCGGCAAAAGCCTATGCTAGAAACACTTTAAGGTTTGCTGGTTTCGATGGTGTAAGACCAGGAGCAACAGATTTACATAATTTATTAGCAAGTGTAGAAAGAGTACCTCAAGCACAGGTTAAAAGATACTTACAAGACATAGTAAGAGGAAAAGGTGACACTCAAGCAGATCGTAGATCGCTTGTAATGATACAAAGAGCCATAGGTGCTAGAGGCGGCAATTCAAATGCCCTTAGACGTATGATAGCAGACTGGCCTAGGTTACTTCCTAATGAGAAAAAAGTATCAGCAACACGTTTAGGCTTTGCTCTTAATCAAAATGCTAGAGGTAGTGACTTAACACCTGCTTATGTTAAAACAATGAAGAAGAGTAATTTAGGTGTAGACAACGCTAAACAACCGTTGACTAAAAACCCACTATTATGGGGTGCCGTAGCAGGCGGTATATTATACAAAGCAATACGAGATCCTCGTATTAAAAATCAAATCAAAGGCGTAAAAAACTAACTTTTTGGATAAATATTAACATAGTCCACTTGTTGGACAAATGAAATATAGGAGTCTAAAATGGCAAGTTTAACAAAAGTACATGGCAACAGCAAAGTTTTTTATGCTGGTAAAGAAGTAGCATTAACAAAACTAGCGAAGTCAAACATGACACAAGATGAGTTAGATCAAGCATTAGCATTCATCCAATTAACAGCAACTATCGTTGGTGTTGGTGATGACACAACTGGCGGATTTAACGCTGGTGCTTCTGATGAAGTACACGTTTTATCTGAAGGTATTGCTCCTGCGGCAGGATCAAACTTTGGTGGAGTTACAGGTGTAACTGCTACTGTAGTAGCACACTTTAACTAATCCTAGTTAAAATTTTAAAAAGGGTGGTTCATTTAATGTTCCGCCCTTTTTTTATGGCCAATAAATACCTGTATGATAGATACTGATCCATACAAATATGGCAAAGCAATTTGTCTTAGATCTTGTAATTACAAAATTAAAACAATAGAATTTTGTACAGACCCTCAAATAGACAACCAACAAGTAATCCATGATTTTTATAAAACAAATATTCATTTTGATTATTATGATATAAAGTTTGGAGGTCATCCAAATGTTGATTATTATGAATATGTACCTTTTGTAAAAAGATATAAAGAAAGACCAATAGATAAAACTAGAATGCTACATTTTTCAAATGATTTTGTAGGAGATGATCTTTTGCCTGTGTGGGAAGAAGAACATTTTTGGATAATATTCAAAGAATTATTAAAAGTACAAGCACCTATAATTGTAGAAATTAGCAATAAACTAAAAGAACCAATTGGTGTTTGTGAACAACATAACAAATTAGAAACAATATTAAGACAGCATGATCATCTTATTAACTATCATTTTAACGAAGATATACATTATTGGAACAAAGATGAAAATGCTTGGCGTAGTTATTGTGACCTTGGAAGAATACCAGAACAATTAATCGTTTGGGACAATCCAGATTTGATATCACAGCAATAAATGATAAATAACTACATATAATACCATACTAGGAGAAATTATTATGGCAACAGTAACAAGAGTATCACCTACAGCAACTTCAACTGATGTTGAAATGATGGGTGGAAACATGACTTTCTTAACAGTAGATTACGTTAACACTAACACTTCAACTGGTCCAGAAGGTGCTCAAGCGGCAACACACAAAGTAGTTGGTTCTACAAATACAGTGGTTGCTATTGGTCCTATGTTAGATTCTAACACACAGCAAACTTTTGCTATCGAGGGAACATTAGACGCTTCTGCTATGCAGACAGCAATCAGAGCCTTAGGCACAGTTGATTCAGTTGATTTAAGTTCAGCAACTGTTACAGAAACTAAATTAGGTATTTTAACAGCGGCGGCTGTATCCTAATATTTAAAGATTAAAAATAGGCACTTTTCTTAGTGCCTATTTTTTTGACTACCCATTCAAATTTGGATAAGTACTCATATAATGAAGTACCTTGAACTCAATCAAATCAAAGCATTTCATATCGAGCATACCAGTAAATGTAATTTATTTTGTCCACAATGTGCTAGAACACTAGACGGCGGTTTAAATCCTGAACTAGAACTCGATGAACTAACTCTTGATGATTATAAAAAAGTTTTTACACCAGACTTTGCTAAAAATATAGACAGAGTTTGGTTTTGTGGAAACTATGGTGATCCAATTGCTAGTAATACCTTTTTAGAATGTGCTGAATATCTTAAATCAGTTGGAGTAAAAACTTTACAAATTCATACGAATGGCAGTGCTAGAAATCATGACTGGTGGAAAAGACTTGCTGAAGTTCCTGTTGAAGTAACTTTTAGTATTGATGGTTTAAAGGATACGAATCATATGTACAGAGTTAATTCACAATGGGAAAAAATTGTCAGTAATATTGAATCTTATATTGGAGCAGGCGGAAAAGCACATTGGGATTATTTAATTTTTGATCATAATATACATCAAGTAGGTGTAGCAAAAAAATTAGCAACTGATTTAGGATTTAAAACAATGAGTTTTAAAAATACTAGTAGATTTGTTACTACAGACGGATTTAAAGAACATATAGATAACACAACGGCAAATGTAAAAACTAGAAAAAAAGAATATACGCTGTCAAGTAAAGAAAATACTAACAAAAATAAATTTGAACAGATTGTAGATCAGTATGGCAGTTTTGACAATTATGTAAATACTACATCAATATCTTGTAAAACTAAAAACAAAGCACAATTATATATTGATTTTCAATTTAAATTATGGCCTTGTTGTTGGTTAGGTGGCCCTACACATTTTTTTGGTAAAAAGAATGTACAAAAAAATCAATTAAGGGCATTACAAGAAAGATACGGAAATGATTTTAATGATTTAAGAAAATATAGTTTAGATGAAGTTTTAAATCATATATGGTATTCAAATCATTTAAGCGATAGTTGGAAAAATACAATGGAAGATAGTAACCCAAAATTATTTACTTGTGGTAGAACTTGTGGAACAGATTACGAATTTAGTAGTGTAGGTAATTTCAATGAGCAAAGGTTTAGACTAAATGGTTAATCAAGCACACGGATCAGCAAGTTCAGGATATTCATATACAAATCCTAGAACTGTATACAAAATAGAAACACTATTAGATATTAGCAATACCGGAATAGTATCTGATTTTAGAGATGATGTTCCTTTACCTTTTGTAGATGATTTAGGTAATATTATTAATAACAGAGAAACTTGGTCAACAAGTAGAAACGAACAACGTAATTGGGAAACATTCATTCAAGCAATTAGTTTAAGAGCACAACCAATTATGACAACAAGTCCTACAAGTAGTACTATCGAAAGCAACACTGTATGGACATTTAAGTTTGGTGTTGAAACAGCAGATGTATATGCTAATGGAGATGATGATGTAGCATTACTAAAGGAAGTGCTACACAATGTACCTATTATAACAGGTTTAAAAGAAACAGCAACTATAGATGTACCTATGTTAGACACACTGAAAAACGTAAACACTTGGTGCTCGCTTACAACTGCCTAAAAGCATATACGATCTTATTATACTCCAGATACCGATAAATAAATATAGTTGGAACTAAGGCAAAACAAAGGCATATTTTTTAGGCATATAACCAGGCAGTGTTCATAGTTTCATCCTTAATACTAGAGGAAAGAGAACACAAATGAGTAGTTTAGATATTGAAAAAGAAAGCCTAGAGGCACACGTAGATCTGTGCTCAGAAAGGTATAAAAGAATGGAAGATAAACTGGATAATCTTGACTCTAGAATCACAGGTATTGAAGAAGTACTTGTAGACATCAGAGATAAAATGTTTGCTGATAAGGCAAGTAGATCAAAACAAATGATGACAATTGGTATGGCAATTATAGGTGCTTTGGTATCTGCTGTAGCATTTTTAACGTACCAACTAATAATCAACTCTTAAGTTAATTAATAAATACATTTATGCTAATACAGGAAGTCACAAACGAAGCAACTATGGCCTGGGCAAGATCAGGTAGTAAAGTGGTCCGTAAATACCGCTGTACTAGTGGTAGACTTAAAGGCAAAATTGTTGCTAAACCTGGTGCTTGTTATAAAGCACCAGACATTAAAAAACGTATTAAGTTAGCAATAACAAGAGCAAAATTAAAGAAAAGAATTGCTAGAAAATCCCAAAGAACAAAAAGGATTAATCCAGCAAGTAGAAGAGTTCAAGCATTGAACAAATCAATGAGGAAACGTTAATGGAAT
>MDSZ01056979.1_pt1 | contig 10107 bp, 2 predicted proteins | sample 811201 | NCBI WGS metagenome assembly MDSZ01 (sample SAMN05326647, study PRJNA326480) | marine metagenome | isolation source: seawater | place: Indian Ocean: North | collected 2010 | reverse complement strand
AATGTGGAAACTGTACCGTTTGATTGCACGACTGATGCTGGTGACCCTCCCAAGGTTTCATAAAATCTAACAATAACATTTGACCCTGTATCTGGTATGTCTACTAAATTTTGGCCTCTGCGATTATATAGGTATATATTGTTTAAATTTTCAGCGGCGGGAGATAAACTGCTAGACTTTACAATATAATTTCTATCATCTTTTATTGAATTGTCCCACTGGGCTTCTATAATTGGCTTCTTAAAAAACTCGTGTGAAGATCGGGAGTAAAACTTTTTTGTATAATATGATCTTTCGTTGGTTCCGTCCTCATAGTCATCTTGGAGTTTCAATAAAATTCCGTAGTTTGGCATGCCTGTTCCGCCAGAAAAAGAATCAATTGAAGCAGTTACAGCTGGAATGCTTGAGCTTATAAACGTGTTTCCATGGAGACCTTGAACGGATTGTGTTAAAGATAATATAGATCCGTTCAAGTCTGTTGTTATCTTTCCTGCAAAATCACTTTTAATTCTTTCTTGTAGTGCCGCGGCCGTTGCCGCGGCATTACCACTGACTTGAATACTTACCTGGTTGCCTACAGAAATAGTCGAAGAAGTGATAAACGTATATACATAGTTGTTTCCTTCATGGGAATATATATTTATTTTTTGCTCATCATGACCTGTGATAAAATCTTGTTTTGTTGCATTCGATAAGCCGCTTATATCTATTGTTGTGTTTCCTCGGGCGCCGCCGACGTCCTGTATCAAATTAACAACATTAGAACTTGCAACAGCTGTTATTGCAACATTCGCTTGGCCATTAATGGCAGTCGCAAACCTTGTGGCAATATCAGGATTGTCTCCTAGTACAGCCTGGATTCCAATAGGAGTGCGGCCAGAACCATCGTTAGTCGTTCCATCGAAGTCGTTTTCGTCAGTTATTACTATGAAGACTTGAGAACCTGAGGCGTCTGAAAGTGTAAAGGTTTGGTCGTTGCTGGGGTTTCCTGTTATTGTGATGCTACCTGAGGCGTTAGTGTCCCCTTGTGTTGGATTAACTAAAAAGCTTATACTTCCAGTTGCAGCTGTGGCGTTTCCAGCGCTGTATCTTATCCACTCCTCAGTTAATCCTGATATGTCGATTTCTATATCTTCTACTCCAGATTGAAGTGTCTGTGTGTATATTAGATCCACACTCGATGTATTTATGATGCTGCTTTTTGCATAATCAGATCCCGTGTTGTGCCACAAGACCCCCTTACTTGCCGAAAGCCAATTACTAGCTTCAAGATCTAGATAGCTCTCCATATCTAGCCCATCACCTTCGTTCCAAGATACTATTATTGGATGAGCAGATACTTGAAAATTTTCAGGAGTAGTTTGGCCGTGTTCTGCATTAAATAACTTAATCTTAAAATTGACAGAACCAGATGCTGGAATGATGTTATTAGTCCTGTCTGATGATATATTATCTATTGGAAACTCCAACAATAGTCTAGTGTGTTCTATCGAACTTGAGTTAGCTTGTCCATAAATTGAAAAAAGCTCTAAAATATCGGAGGCGCCCATGTTTGCTTTTGTCGAGCGTGCGGACAAGTTTTCTCTTAGAGCATTTGCTATTGTATTGTCTTTCTTTGATGTATATCTTTTTATTGTCATTACGTTATAATAGTTCCCTTAATGTCATCAATAAACTTAATTTCCCATATTGAGTTTTCAGGTATGTATAGGTAACTTTCGTCTAAAGATATATTTTGATTAATATCATATGAGTAGTCACTGTATACACCTCCCCCTGATAAAGATCGCACAACTACGCCATCCCTTTGTGGCACATAAGATATTTCAGGCATGGTCCTTATGATTCTGTATACTTCTGACAAATAAAATGGCTCTCCTATATCTGGAGGTATTGTCATCAATTCTTCGTAAATTTTACTTTTTAAATTTGCTAAAGCCGTTTGTGGATTCACGTTTGATGCGACCTGAGCTTTTATTTCTATTTCCAAGTTTATTATATTTGCATCGAATATATCAATACTATCAGAAATCATTCGTATTGAATTTAACCATGTTTTTACATTTTGTTTTATAAGGGAAGATGGCGCCTCGAATTTTCCATTCGGACCTTCCGAGATAAGGTATAAATTTAAGTTTCTTCTTAAGTCGTTTGTATCTCTTATGATTGTTGCTCTTTTAATCGCTCCGTAATTTGAAGGCATCGAATAGACAGAAGACACATAATCTTGCTTTGTTACCGCTCGGCCTTGGGTAGAATAATTACCCATATATCTTCTCTTTAATTCTTCTGTATTTGGAATTGTAATATTTCCATTTATTGACTCTTCGTTATAAGTTTGTAAGTTTTCTCTTATGAATGCAACTTTAGTTGTATCCAGCAGCTGCTCGTTCTTAAAAGATATTATTGGATCAACAACTTGATTAACAGTTCCAACTGCTGCGTTTGAATTTGAAGTTGAATTACTCCTGTATGTGATAGTTAGAGTTGTGTCTTGAGGGGCAACACCCAACTTATTTGAAGAAAGCAGACTTGATGGATCCATTTTTGGCGTAGAAATATAGCTTTTAGCCGTCGCGTTTAAAGCAACTCTGCTTGGGTCCGCGATTGAATTTGTTTTTAAATCAGCATCGGCGCCATATCCAAATATTACATGCATTCTATCTAGGCCACGATCTGTTATAAACCTTCTTGGCACTGGTACTGGCTTCATCCTAGTGTTTGTTGTCGAAAGATTACTGGTCTCCAAAGATGGATCAACTACTGGCTTATATATTACATTTTGTGCTAAATGGTCAACTTCAAAATATTCATTTTTGTTAGAATCTTCTATTTTTAATATTTCAGTTACTCCAGAGTCAGGTACTTCAATTTTTAAAAATTTCCTATAGTTACCGACGTCAACTGTATAGGTTTTTGTCTCTCCGGAGACGACCGGGACTTTGACCTTTAAAAGAAAGTAGCTTATTTTTGATCCGTCAGTTGTAGTTTTGTGTCCCACTATTTCTGAATTGGAAACATTAACCACAATGTCTTCTGTTTGTGTAAAAACATTTCCACCCTCTGACATATATTTTGATCCTGCATGAGAAGTTAGTACGTAGTCTAAATCAATACCAACAGCTAAAGAGTCTGAGGGTATTGGATAATACACGTCTATATAGCCAACCGTGGCGTTAACTAGGCTTGGCTTTGCTCCAAGTGCTGCTAGTCCCTGTAAAACATTATCGGTCTCTTTTGCAAAAACTGGATTTGCTTCATTTGCATTATGATCTATATAATAATGCAACTGATCTCCAATGTATGATACCAAATCAAGCATCATGGATCCAAATGATGACTGGTTAAAATCTTGATACGTGTCAGGATAATACCTCTCTATGTACTTTTTTAGATCGCCCTTTATTTCATTGAATCCCTTTTTTGTGTAATCAATTGGAATTTTTGATTTTGACTTTTTTGTAATTTGATTTGTCATTTTGTTGTTTTACCTCTAAGCAATCAATAAAATAAATATCACATTTTTACAAAAGTTTACCAACTTTTGATTGTTCTGTTTTTACTACTATAATTGATTTCTTCACTGGGTCGAGCCCAAAATCAATTTCCTCAATAATACCAAGCAATTCCACAAAATATGTTATCTTTAAAACTGTATTTAGAGAGTCCATGTTTTCGTCTGAGTGTATAAATTCTGCATTTATCAATTTTATGTTTGGCAAATACTTAGATAATTGCTTCTTTAATCTTGATTTAAATTCATCTAACTCAGGAGATAAATAGCTTTCAAAAAGATAGTTTGCCAGGCCGACGCCGAGATCTGGATTCATAGGCCATTCGCCTGGTATAGTCTGCAAAAGAAACACAAAATCTTGCAAAATAGACTCCCTAGAGTCGGACACCGGCTCATAGGGGCCATAAACTTTGCTTACTCTCAATGGCCAGCGTGGCTGGATCTGTACTTTCTTTGAACCTATTTGCATTTAATGTCTCCAATATTAATTAGATTAATATTGAATTATTCTTCTTCTTTCTCAAAGTCTTCCGGGGAAGGCATGTTTCCAAATGGAGCTGGTTCTGGAGTTTTGCACTCACCCTTCTCTGCCATGTCTGCCCTGGAAAATGGTGGGGCCGGGCCACCCGGTTCGGCACAAGCTCCATTAAGTTCTCTCAATTTTTTATCTCCGCGGAGTTCAGGTGTTATCAGAGCCAGTACAGTCAATGGAGATATAGGGTGTCCATATCTTCCTAAGTTCACAGTTCCACTGTCAGGACCCTCAGGCCATTGAGCACTGGTGTCTGCGCAAGGTATAGAAAATTGAAAGACGCCATCCAGAAGGGACAGTGGGCCCTTATAGATATACCCAGTCAAATGCTCAACAGCATGCTTAATTCCTTCTGCTCCTTGTTTTGGATTAAAAAACAATTTTGCTATGCTTGTACTTAAATCTACAGCAGAAGTGGAAATTAATGGCGCATATTTTGAGTCGCCTTTGCTTCCTCCAACATCCGAGGCACCGCCAATCAGTTCCTCACCAACACTATAAGGCTTAACTCCACCAAAAGTTAAATTTTGTATGTCACAATTTTTCCAATGAAGTTTCATTTCTTTATAAGCTGGATCGATTGTGCTTGCAATACCTCTGAATAACACTGATGGGAACTCCAGTATTGCCTCAAGCAGCATGCTCTTAAATTGTTCCCAAAATTCATCAACTTGTGGGAAATCAAAGCAGTCGAGGCCCTTAGGGTCTGAAACTTTATTGTCTGATAATTGTTTATAAAACTCTGCTTGACTCATATTATTAAACAATTGCACTCTTTCTTTTGAATTCATGCTCGTTACAGTCATTAAATATGCCAAACTAGCTTTCGGTGTTTGCATTAACGTAGGCATCGTACTATACCCAGAAAGAGCTGTGGTCGCAAATATTGTAGATATCGCTTGAAGTCTTTTTGCTGGTGTGATGTATTTTAAAAATATTTTTGCATCTGAAGTATTAATTAGCTCCTGAGTTATGTACGGTATTCTTGAATTAAAAATGTCCTCAATATCATCGGCCGCGGCACAATCAATTAATATATCAGATATTGGATCTTGGCGATATGTAGAAATTGGCATCCTATATTCTGCAACTGGTACAGATAATATCTGACCACTGTATGCTGAATCATCGTAGTTTCTACCGCGTTGGGCTGAGTTTGTCTCTGTTGAGTTCATAATGTAACTTCTCTTCTCTTCTGATAAAAGCTGCATAACTTCGCTTTTTGCAAGATCCCTAAGTCCGTGTCTGGTGCCAACTTTCATGTTGACCACCAACCTTGCGACTTGATCTATCTTTGAGTTTCTAAAAAGGCCATCAATTAATCTATCATTAATCAGAACATCGCTGTCGAGTGCACCCAAAAGAGTGTTTTGAGATATTCCAGAATACCTTAGAAATGCTTCATTCCATTCAATCCGGATAGCATTACCAAAAACCTCAATCAAGGGTTTAGTTCCCTCTCGGGAGGCAAATGGTAACAATCTTTTTGCCACTGAATTTCTTAGGCCGGCATGGTGAAGCCAAGTATTCTTTTGTAGTATCTGCTTGTATCTTGTTGGGTTATTGGGTCGCCCTTGGGAGAAATACCCTTTTTTGTTGAGTACTTGATCTAGGAATTTATTTTGTGCGCGAAGGCCCCCAAGAGCATTGAAAAAACGATAATCAATTTTTTGAAGTATATCTTCAGGTTTTCCATATTTTATAGAAATATTGTCTGATGCATAAAGAACTTTGAACTTTTCGTGGGCCGCGTTTATTTTATTTTCGAAGCTTGCCATTGCTGAACCTTGAAATACTCGATACCGTTCCCATCGATCGTGGGCGCCATCATCGCCGCGGGCGCCATAACCATTGGCGCTACCTTGGCTTTGTTTAAGAATCTGATATAAAAATGAATACAATGGATTGTCATGGACAAGTTGGCCGTTTGTGTGATTATCGGCGGCGTTCTTCCTCATTTGGTAAGTCATGATGGGATTACCTTGACCGTCTATAGGAACATCCTGGTCGTTTGTTCTGTAATTGAGAAGTTCAAATACTTTAAGAATCCCCTCTGGGCCTGGGATACCAGCGATCTCATCCCAGACACCACCATGGAGGTAAAAGATTGGGTTATTATTAGATGGTCCCCAGCGATTTTCCGCTAGGTATCTGTGCAACACGTGTGTGTCTGATATTATTTGGGCCGGTGTTAATTTAAAATCATGCCACCGGTACCAGTAGGATGTCCCGGCGCCGCGGATGAGGTTCTTCATTTTGAACATCGTCGGCCCATAGTCTAACGCAGCTATTAAGTGACTTTCTGTGGATACTTGACCATGAAATTTCATCGCTATTGCATTCATCGGCTGTGCTCCAGATCCGATATGGCTGAATGGGCGACCCATTCGAAACTGCGCCCTGGGTACCCATGGGAGGTTTATCTGGTTATTGGGGTCTGGTCGCTCGCCCCTACTCGTAAAGCAAAGTCCGGCTAGCCTATGGAATGCATCAGCGACGTCGCCTGTTGCAGGGATTTGGTAAGCTATTGCATTCTTTTGCTTGGCCTGGGCGCCGAATCGTGGATCATCAGGCGCGACGGGCATGTCAGCTTTCTCGACTCGACCCCGGTTGCAACCCAGTACGGCGAATATGTGAAAATACGCTAAACATATTTCGGCCCACTTTGTTTCATTTGCACTAAACGCTTCATCCGAACCCCCGCGTCCAAAAGTAAACATGACCCATGGAGCAAAGCCGTATCTGGATCCATATGACATTAAAAATAACTTTTTTAAATGATTAAGGTCATTTTGGTCTCTAATTTGTGTAAAATATCTCTTTAAAAATTCAAAATGCGAAAGGCCTAATTGATGATGGCAATATCCACCCGTTGAGTGCTTGTTCTCTAGGTATGGGCTGAAGTTTAACTCTTTTCCCGAAGAGAGCATTGCATACTCGCACATTTCAATTATTGCATCTAAAAGCATTTTAATCATGTCTGCTATTCCGGCAATTCCGTTAAGCTCTCCGTTGGTTAGCTTATCTGGTCTGCAGAGTGTGGCATCGGGGTTGTCGCTAAAACTAAAATCAAAACCACTTTGCTCCGCTTGGCCTTCAATGGCTGCGCGACCAGTTAAAAGCTCTCTGAAAAATTTTGAATTTTTTTCTGAGCTTTTTATACCTTTATCCCCAGGGGTGGTTAGCCACCTTCTATAATTGGTCACGCCCCTGTATCTGCCGAAAAAACCATCTGGATTTGTGTGTCCGCGTTTTTCAGGCTTTGCTAGCAAAATAATATACATTATTGCAGACCTTACAAAAGTAGAAAAATCATGTTCTGTAAAGCGGCCGTCGGCACAAAAAAGAGAACTGCCGTGTTGTTTTAGCCAAAAAGAGCTTATTCTGTTGTAGTTTACTAAGTAGTGGCCAATACCATCATGTTGCCTCCACCCTCCTTGCATATTTGCGTAAGTACTGATCAAATCTTCACTGTTCACATACCTTAAAAAGTCTTTCGTATTGTAGTTGCTACTTGGCGGGCGCCATGCGGGAAACCAGTGACCCCTAGGGGTCATCGGGGCGTTCTCGGAATGTCCGTAATTCGGTAAAACATCATGACAAAGAGTCATAATTCCCGGGTGGTAATAGTGCCACCTCTTATTCGGGGTCGGAACTCTAGGATTCGCGACGACTTTATGGGAGAAGTATCTTGTCATCGACCCCCAGTCACGGTTGGCGCCGCCGCCGCCGGCGTTTTGGGAAGCAATATTTTTAGCCAACTCGTAGCCGCCGATTACGGTATCGTAAAAGTCTTCTCTTTCCCGGAGGCCGGCCATACACCATGGAGGTGGCATGGGGGCGCCCTTGTAGATCTTAAATCGACGTGCAATCCTCGCATCCCGCTGGTCAACGGCTTCAATATTGGACTGACGCAGAGTTAGCGGTTGAACTTGGCGGCCGGGCTGGTCTATCTGACTTTGCTGACGGCCCTGACCGATGGCGCCGACCCAACTCCCGTCGACTTTAGGTGTGACGTCCGCAGTTAGCTGTCCCCAAAGAGAATCTGGCCTTCTTCCTCTCAGATAGTGTTGTAAAACATTGTGCAAAGAAAAAACAGTTTTATGAAAATCAGACTTAGGGTACTCTGCTAGATTATTGTTTTCTGGGGGTGTTTCGTAAAAAGTGTGTAACGACTCTAGATGAGTTAGTCTTTCGGCCGTTGTAAGTTTTCCTAATCTTTGTGTTGTAGTTGCCGAAACGTCCAGTGTTTTATTTCTAAGTAAGTTTCCTCTAGATTCTGAGAAGAGTTGATCTAGTTCGGCCTTCGAATTGTAAAAGTCAGAGTCGACCTCTTTTTTGAATGCTTCATAGTATATCCTCTCAATTGAGCAATACTGGTTATTAGAGTCTCTTTTGATACTTGATTTTTCCCAATTGTGATCTTCCTCGAAGCTTATCTTGAAATCTTGAGTAAAATCAGGATAAGATAGAGGGTTTTGCATAAAGTTTGAATGGTTTGATAAAAATTCTTTTAAGTTTTCCTCTTCATCGATCGCTCGCGTGACAACCGGTACTTGTTTCATTTGTTCTATGAACTCAGAATATTCATCTATAATTTTCAATATTGCATAATTTAAGTCATTAATTCTATCTTGCTTGTCTTGGGCACTTCCATGCATATTTCTAATGTATTTTGGAGGCACCACCCGGCAATAAACCTGAGTTACCTCTCCGTATTCTACAACTTGTGTTAGCAACACTCTTAAGGGTATCTTGTAAATATTCGGTGGCAAAAGATCGGTATTAGAGTACTCAAGATAAGCTTTACCATTAATCGTCGGGCGCACGACCGGGTTGCCATGAACCATTTTACATACATCCCTATAAGTAAGATGATCGTATCCATTTGGCCTATCTGCTGGTGCCATAAGATGCTCTGGGAGGTCGTGGCCGTCGTTAAGGTCTTTAATTGGTTTGTGGCTATAATCGTGTTCATCATTCCAGTTTTCGCGGACCTCAGCAAAAGGCTGATAATAATATTCATATTCGTCGATATTGTTTGGTGAAGAATGTAGCCGTGTTCGGTGTAAAATTTTACTTGTTAGTCTTATATTTGTATGCTTATCTATTCCCATGGGCCTAGCTATACGTGGTTTTTCCCAGCTATACACAGTTCCATCGGCGCCGATATTAGGCAGCAGAAAAAAAGTCCTACCATAACTTGTTACGTTTAAGTCAATCATAGATGTTACATCTGCTTTATCTCTGTCGCCAGACCATGTGTCAATAAGCGCTTTCAGCTTTGTATTAAATTGACTCAAAACCTCATATGATGGCTCAAAATCTAAAACCGCGGTGTCGAAAGTTTCTCCGATTGTGAAAGAGCCATATATGCCAGCTAAAATCGACGCTTTGCCTGAAAAATCATAAACAGTCTCAATCACCTCGCTTTCGATTGGATCTGTCCCTGTTCCTAGAATATGATCTATTTCAGAGTATCTTTGTTTTGCTTCGTCGTATGATTGTTTGTTTTCAAATTTCCCAGTCTTATTAGAAAATACTCTATTTCCAGCATTGTTTTGTAAATCGTCATTGTCTACTGCAAAAACAATATTATCTTTTTTGAAATCTTCAGTGTTACTTGCAAATGGCTCAGAATATTTGCCAACTCCAATTTGCTCGTTTGAAGAAACTCCCAACAAGTTTTCCTCTAAGTCTTCAACCACAGTAAGGAGCCCCATTATAATGTTTTTAGAACTTTGTGTGGAATTGAACGTTATAGTGTTTTCTTCGTCTTCTTCCAAGATCGATGTTTCATGTTTTTTTATTCCTGGTGATGGGTGCAGTAATATTGAATCAGTTAACAACAGATCTCTTGCTATATTATTGTTATTGCTGTTTGTTATGATCTTATCAATGCCGCGGCCGGCCTCGCCGGAATCTACCCTTCCTTCGCGAGCGATGTACATTCCCATAAGAGAACCAATATTGCCTGAGTCTACAAACCTTATCTTAGTTGCCGCGGTTCCGTGGGCCCGAAGGTATTTTTCCAGATCACTAGAAATAATATAATATTCTT
>MDSZ01130840.1_pt1 | contig 10109 bp, 9 predicted proteins | sample 811201 | NCBI WGS metagenome assembly MDSZ01 (sample SAMN05326647, study PRJNA326480) | marine metagenome | isolation source: seawater | place: Indian Ocean: North | collected 2010 | reverse complement strand
GTGATGGTGCAAATTCTCTTTGGACATCTGAATAGATATTTGACCGACGCTTTAACATATCTTCGTTTGCTCGTCGTTGTAGTTCAAGCATCTTGTATTGTGATTCAAACTCACTAACTTCAGATTTAGATCCTGATTTTCGACCTGACAGTGTTTTGCCTTCATCTTTTTTCTTTTTGTCGTCTTTGCCTGCCTTGAATAACAGGTCTTCCAATGATGCTATTTCTCTTTGATAGACTTGCGCCAACATTAATTGTAGCTGTATATCTGTTTTTACAAACTCAGCAGACTCACGAAACTGTTGCTGCCTTGTTTTCAGATATGTGTTTCTGTAAAAATCAAAATTACTGGCCACCGGTGCCTCCTTGGAAACCAAATCGTTGTAGATATCTTAATGCACCTAATAACTGTTGTTGATTATCGAAACCTAATGCTTCTAAATCTGTCTGGTCTAATGCAAAATCTTTTTCTGATTTGGCTAAATTTTCCGCTAAAACATCAAATCCACCACCAACTATACCACCGATTGTTTGTGCGATAGCTGCTGTTCGAGCACTTTGTTGTGCTATTCTTTGTCGATCTAATTGTTGTAATTCAGCTTGTTGTCTTCTGGCTTCTTGTTGATTTAATAATTCAACATCTCTTGCTGCCTGTGCTGCTTGTGCTTGTTCTGCTTGTTCAAGATTTCTTAGTTGATTAAATGCAGCTTGTGATGTTCCACCAGCACCTAATAACTGTGCATATTGTGCATCACGACTTCTCATAGCAGCTTGTTGGGGCTGTAAAAGATTGTTTGTGATGGCATCTCTTTCTGCACCGGTCAAACCTAATGCATCGGCTTCTGCTCGCCTTTGTAATTCTGCTAATCTTAGCCTGTCTTCGTCTGAAAACATAGCATCGGCTTGTGCTTGACCAGCGACACCAGTTGCAATGCCTCTTGCCACGCCACCACCGATATTTAATAACGGTCCTAACGCTAAACCACCTAAAGTAAATGGATCTGCCATCTTACCCTCCTAATAAATGCGCAAATATTTTTCTATGACACCAAGTCATAATGTCCTTGTAAATCAAATGAAATGTACTTAAAAACAGACTGACGATTACTCATTCCGATTTCAAGATAAATGTTGTGATAACCAGCTGAAACATTCGATAAAACTACAGTTTCGTGAATTGGCATTCGCCTTTCCCAGATTGGTATGTGTCCTGTATCACCTAAAGGTTCTACTTCGGCCATAAAAAAACATTTGGTTTCAGGTTGCGAAACACCATCAAGATTTACCTGAATAACTGCAAAATTACCAGCCTGCGGTGATGCACCAGTTTGTGAGTCCATTGCTCTTGGATAACAATTAAATGATAAAAACACATCGCCTGATTCTTCCATATAAAAGCTAATCGCATTACCAGGTAAATAGTTGTCATCAGCATTCAAACCACCTAAGACTTTACCGCTAAATCCGTGGGCTCTGGGTATATCTGGATGACCCATACTTGGTCCTGTCATTAATTCATATATGTTAGGAGTTGCGATATAACTGCCTTTCATCATGTGATAATATTCAGCAAAATCACTACCAAAATCAGATGTCGAAACACCACCATTTACATAGTTGCGCAAGTTATTAACATTGTCTTCGAGCTTGGTGCCGTCGATTGTTGTTCCATTTGAAAATGTATGTGTAAAACTAACTGCCATTATGCCATTTCTCCCATATAGATTATTACATCAACCTTTGCTCTTTCGATTGCAATACCATCATCAACTCCATAATCAGAGTTTGCTGGATCGCATACATCGGGTTCGAGAAAAACTGATGGTGTTAATGTTGTTGTTCCTGTTGGGTCAAAATCAAAGCGCCATACACCTGATGTAAATAACTGGACACCGTATAGTGTTCTTGCCTGATCAACAGTAAAGCTAAATTCACCACTAACTTTAAAATGATTATTAACTGCAATCTCACTGGGTCCATTTACATCAGCATAGTTCGCACCATCTGGTTGTCCTGTTGCATTACCAGCTGACAATAAATGTAGAGGGATTACAGTCATATGATTTGTATTGTGTGTAGCTAATGATGATTTTGCTGCTCCAGCACCATCATTATCAGGATTTAGATATAATTCACTATTTACAAGACCAGCACCATTTGCATCGTTAAAATCATTGTCATTCAATGCGTTAGATGTTGTATTAAATTTAGGATATAAAATCCAAAACCATTCACCAATACCACTACCATTGTTTGCCACACCTGGTGCGATTAATGTACTCATCAGATGATCGATGTTAGTTGTTTGTGTGCCTGGTATGATTGCATAAATCATTGCTGACCATCGGACTACAACTTTGTCATTTACCTGTAATCCAATACCAGACGATCCATTTAATTGTAGTTTTGTCCCTTTACCTGCTGCAGTATTGATAACTCCTGTATTATCGTGATTTACAGCGTGTTCTAACTCACCGCCTGGATGAATACCAGATGGGGCTGATGTAGATGAGCTGAATGGATAATATAAAGCACCATTGCCTAATGTAGGTAATGACTGACCTGTTGCAATCGCACGATCATTGTATTGTGTTCCAAAGAGTCGAATACCTCTGGTATTTAAATTACGAAAATCAATTCCTTCTATTCTAATATTCTCTTCATTCAAAGCACCAGTTGATGCTGTGATTGCTGATTGATTTGCATTCTGCGTTGTTGCAGATGTAATCGGTTGTTCATCGTAATAGTTTGTTATTTTAACTGTTCCCATTATCTATACCTATTGTGTAAAGTTATCTGACCACCATACCAGTAAAATATTACCTGTGCATCTTGGTCATTTTTTCTTGTTGGCACTGTCCAATAAACTTTTACTTCTCTTGGACCAGCTGGCACAGGCACATTGACAGCCAAAGTATGTGTCCAGTGTGTTGGCATTGTGTATGATGTTCGATATACTTCAATACCATCAACTTCTATTTTCCAACTGACACCTTTTTGTGCTCCAATGTTTGCTGCTGTTGCACCATAGTTTATGTAATAATTAAAATACTTTGGAATGTATGAATTACATCGCCATCGAATAGATAACATACCTTCTTGACATTGGATTTGATCTGATGCAGCTTCTATCCAAGTACCGCCTTCGTTAAGTGGTGATTCGCCATATCGAAAACCAGCTATTCTAACGCTTCTTGGTGAAGTAGCACCTGTGTAATTACTATCAAAAGATATGTCAGTTGTGCTTGCATTTAGATTATCAGTCATTTCCATTTTACCAAAACAATTTGACCTGGCATTTGTTGCAGTTATTGCATTGATAGGTATGTTTTCTCTATCTATACCGCCATTTATTACACCAGTATAGTTGTTAAATGCCTGATCAACTTTCTTTGCATCGATAATTGTATCCTGTATTATCTTCTTTTCTTTCCAACGATATGCCATTATGATTTACCTTTGATTGTTTTAATTTTATCTGCATTTAATTCTATTCTATATCCCATAAAATGGATAGGATTACTTGTTTCAAATTCAAATGCAAAATCACTACAAGCTTTTTGTGAAATAGGTATGCGGACCTGTGTTAATAATGTATGTTGCCATCTTGATGTTCCCCATACTGCAGCTGATGGATCGGCTGAGGTTGCTGTATAAACTGGCTGGTCTGGATGATCGCCTCTTTGCATTTGAAAACTGAAAGCTGTTTCACCTGTTGTCCAATCTCTGTCTCGATAATAACTAAAATCAATTGGATTATTGCCTTCTGTCATTATATACAAATACACATACTTTACATATTTTTTTGTTGTTGGGTCGCCAAAATCATGCCAAGCAGATCGCCATTTACAAGCAACCATCGGTGCAGGTGAGTATGTATGTGCTGGTTCTCCACCTGTTGCTGTCGCAAGAGTACCCATATTATGACAAGAGCTGATAACTTGTAGTCCTGTATCAGCAATACCATTTGTTTTGTCCTGGTCGCGGCTTGGACCAAAGATAAAATTACCATCACGATCGGTTGATATACAAGCTACTGGATAATCACCGGTTCGAAATGTCCATTGACCATTATCAATGTGATAAACCAATCCCAGATTTAAATCTCCACCATCTGTACCACCACCTCCATCAATACCAACATAGTAATGTAGTTCTCGCCACTTTTGTGAAAATGCGCCAACTGCACTGGGTAGTAAATCTTCAGATAATCTTTCAAAAGTTTCCTGTATTGGTAATGAAATTTTTGCCAGTTTTAGGTTAGACCCACCATCCAAACCACCTTGAATAATATAGCATCCATCTTCACTTAAAAAACTAATTCCAACATTTGGTATTGGTACGACTGTATGTGGTGAATTTGTTCCTACACCTTGTATGAAAGGCACCAGTTCGAATCCATTTACTGGATTACCGCGCACCAAATCAATTGCATTTTCTCTGAAAACCAATAGTGAATTGTAATAGGGTTCCAAAGCTGTAATATCACCGCCTTCACGGCTTGATATATCGAAAAAATTATCTGCTTTGAAAGTATCAGGTTGTAGCGGTGTGCTGAAAAACAAACGACTTGGATTTGCATCACCACCATCGATAAATAAACAATTCTTAAAACCAGCTGCCAGTCTTGCACCTTGTGCTGGCATAACAACAGAATCACTATCAAGGGGTGCAGCAGCACCTAACTGTGCATCTGAAAAATAATCTGAGCACCATTCGCTTGCATTATCATTTACTTGTTTGCAAAAGAAATAATCTTCAGTGCCGTTCTTGGTTCGATATATTCTTCTTGCGACTGTACCGTTTGGTCCTATTGGTAAATTAATCAACAAGAATGGATAGTTCTTGTATGTTGTCGAGTCTTTTGTAATCGATGTTTCATCCCAAGCTGCAGTGTTTGATTCATCTGATATTGGTGATTCTGATCCTGCTTCATTGATAAATGTAATTTTATATTTGTATGTTCCACCGTCATCATTGCCAAGACCTGGAAACTCACTATCAGATTGTTGTCCTATTTGTGATGCTGCCATTTTAAATTTTGCAAGAGATTCTAACCAAGTAATTGGTGCTATATCTGGTGGTGGGTCATCAGGGTCCAATACTTGTGGCGATCCTGGACGCCTTGTCCATCCTAATTCATATAATCTACTACCGCCCCTGTATTTTAATGGGATGTCCAATCCATTAACAATAATGCAATATTGTCCGAATGGTTCATATGATGTATGAGGACTGCCTTTTGGTGTTCTGGTTCTTTTAAAATCACTGTTGATTTCAACACCTTGTTCTCTTGATCCGTCAATAAAGTACAATTCATAGACTGATGTTGAAGCGTTTTTTGCTTCGTATAAATACCATTGTTGTGCTCCACGGTGTCTTTGATAAACATAGCAAGACTGTACAGCACCACTAATTCCAGGAAAACCAAAATTAGTATTAGACTCGGCAGCCTTCGAAGAAAAGAAGGGTTCGTATCCAAGGTAGTTATGCCAGGCTTGTGTTTTCTGGTCATAAGTAAAATTCTCCATTTGATTTGCTGTATCAACAGGAGCAGGCACATTTGTATTTATACCTTTTTGTGGTCTGACTTCGTTTGATATTTTAGTTTGCATTAGGCATCCGGTAGTTTCGTAAGATTACGGAATGGACGAATCCTCATAGGACCACCAACATAATCTTTCTTTATATATACACCACTGCGTAGTGTCAAGTATTTGTTTTCTAACTTCATATATTCTCTTTCAGCTTTCTTGCGATAAAATTCTGATTGTGTCAGATCTTTATGCTTGAAGAATAATTCTTCACAAGCTCGATAAACAATATATCGATGACAATCATACGGTGCCTCAGGACTATCATAATCATCTGTTAATTCACGAGGAAAGAAGATATATCTAAGTCTGATTGGTGTCATTGCTGTAGGTCTTGGAAACAATCGTATTCTTTGTCTATAACCTTTGTTAGGGACTTCACGTGGTATGCTGAGTAATTTTTGTCTTGTCGATAGGTTAATATCGGTATCAGGCCAAGTAGCATTTGTAGATTCATCCTGTAAAAAGTATCCAACATACGGCGTAAAAGGCTGTAGTGTGTTGCGGATTTTTGATAAATCACGAAAGAAATCTTCTTGATGTGTATTACCATCTTGACCTGTAATTGATTTTAATCTGACAAAGAAGACTTTATGTAATCCATAAACACCTAAATCAGTTGTTTTGTCGGTATGAAACCTTGGTACCTGTGATCCGTTTAGTGTTATTGCAAAAGCATCTGATGTTCTACCAACAATGCCTCTCCACATATATGCCATTTTAAATTCATAATCACCAGCTGGCCAGTTGTTTGTGCCTGATGTGCCTGTAATTTTAAAATCTTTACCGCTTCTTGGTGTAAAGTCAAAGACATCCAAAACATTTTCTGGATAGGCATCATATAAGACATAGTTTGTTGGTGTTCCTTCCAGGTCAAATCGTAAATCTAATTCTTCATCATACCTGCGTGTAAGTGGGTAGAAGTGTCCTAAGGCATTTGTTCCAACACCTGCTTCATCAACATTTCTAATACCAACTGATAATAATTGATGACAATCTTCAGGTAGTGTCATATATCTTTGTTGCGCCTTGACTGTAATCGTTGAATCATTAGTTGATGCAGTTCCTTGCCAATCAACCTGACCATCAGATGCCATTCTGGAAACTCTAACCTTTTGATTTGGAAAATCTATTTTGTCGATAATATAAACACCGTTGTTATCATCGTCAGCTGCATTTGATAATACAAGTATGCTGCCATCGTGTGTATGATTATCTTTTGTTTTGAAAGTAATAATCTGGTCTGCTGTATTGCTCATTAATTCAATGCCGTTTTCAAATGTTCTTTGTCCGGCTGCACCAGTAGTTATTCTTTTATTTGTTTCTGTAATGTCGGGTACTGTGTATTGGTCAATATCTTTTTGTGCCCATTGCCACGCCCGTTCTGTAAAAAATTGTAAATAAATCTCATTGATAATTCGATTTACTTCGTTTTTATAACTTGTAATTTGCGGATCATAATCAATAATCGACCCAATCATATTTCTCATTTCAAGTAAATTCATATAATCCTCGTTAATAAAAAGGGGCTGGATTGCTCCAGCCCCACCCCTTAACACAACTGTTCAATCATTCAATGGAGAATCATCCTGACAAAGGGGAATGCCAGTTTGATTAAAACTGTTTAATCACCATAACACCAGCTACATTACCAGTATCATCTTCAACAGCATATCCAATAATGGGTACTGAATCTGAATTAACATATGTATCTGCTTGGCCAGCTACAGCTGAAATAGATAGTCTATCACCTTTTACAACTGCACCTGCGACATTTGCACTTTCGTGAATGCCAGCTACGGTAATATCAACTTTATCACCTGCGGACGCACCTCCAAGAGCAAATCCTACAACAGCAATGCTGTTTGCAGATGCTGAGTCGGCTTTTACAACGGTAAGAGCGATTTCAGCGTCTGTAGATTTGCTAAAGTCAAATGCTACCAAATCATTAGCGGCGATAGTTCCACCAGCGATATAGGATTCGACTTGACGACGGTTAGATGCGGTAATTCCGTAGGTTTCGCCATCTTTGTTTTGATGATCTAAGTATTGTAAAGTAGTACTTGTTGCCATTTTATGCCTCCGCGTTGGTATGAATACCTTGACAAGCGAGATGCGACACATATGCCTGAAGTCGAGTGATAATGTTAGCTGATCGAGCAGCATATCCACTAATCATTTCGAAGTCATCCATACGGAATTGTGCTTCACTGTCAAAAGCAAGTTTAATGTAATCAGTACATAGGTAGTAAGCTGATATGATGTCATCACCAGTAGCACCAGTCTTAGGTAAGAATGGATCTGGATAAAGCTGAGCACCACCAAAGAGTAATGTCATACGACCACCATCCAAAACTTTCTCATCTACATACCGCTCGTTTTGTTGAAGGAGATCTTTATATGCTTTGTAATAGTTAGGTGAGCATACGATTAAATCGGTTGCTTTACCCATTGGATTATAAAGCTGAGTGTTAATATAAAGTTCATTCATATCGTCAAGTGCTAAAGTACCACCAGAAGATTTAAACTGATTGTTGAAGTCAGTAAAAACTTGTTTATCAATCCCACCAACAGTGTTTGTCTGAAGACCACCGAAAGGTGCGTGAGATTCAAAGAAACCTGTATTTGATGACTGTCCATCCAAACTGTTAAGTTCGGTAAGAATAGTTGAAGCATCAGCTACAAGTTGTTTTTCGACTTCGCGTTGGAGTTGTCCCATTGTTGCTTTCATTCTGGCTTCTGCAATAGAAACAATAGCACGATCACCGCGGTTAGAAAGTTCTTCTTTCTGAGTTATTACTACAGGTGCAATAAAATCACACCAATTAAATGTTGCGTTGCGGAGTACATCTTTCACTGCAAGATTTACAGGTTCGTATCCGCTACTCATTTGCGTTATACTTGAATGTTCGGAAAGTATCAAAGGTACATCAAGTTTTTGACCACCTTGATATGTTTCGATCCCACCTTTCTCTTTCATACGCTGTAAAAGCGGTACGGCACGGAAAAGGTTATCGACTTCTTCGTCAAGTAGAATTCGCAGGGTTGAGCTTAAAATATCATTTGATATAGCCATTTCTGGATCCTTTTGTTAATAGTTAATTTTGTTTTGTCGTCTGTAGATTATCCCTTGCGGGGTCCTAAAGGCTTGTCTCACTTGACGAAATGAGGGCCATCTAAATAATGCACGATTTTTTTTCTATTTTTTTCGTGCTTGCAACCATTTATAGACTTCATAGCTATTCAAGCCCTTAGGTGGTTTTTCAATTCCAACACTGGGTTTGCCAACTTTTAATCCATATGCTCGTGCGTTTTCACGATGTTGCTGTAATTCTGTTTGTGCTTGTCGCAGTTGTTCATTGGTCGCTTTACCTTTCGCAATATAATATGCATCCTGTAAAGACAAAGACTGGTTTGATTTTAACATCTGGACAATTTCAGTTTTGTAGTCCTGTAAATCAGGATTATCAGTTTTGAATTGGTCAAGTTGTTGTTTTTTACGCATATAAGCTTGTTCTTGTCTTAGTGGTGCCATCATTTCATTCATTCGACGAGCAACTTCTTGTTGTATTCTTTGTTCGAATGATTCCGTACTATATGGATCGAGTTCGACTGTTTCAGAATTACTCATTGCTTCGATTGATTTATCCCATTCGCTACCTACAATTGAATTTTGCAGTATTTCAAGTTCTTTTCTTTGTGCTGAAATTTCTTGTGTTTTGCGAGTGTAATCTTTACGCAGATTGGACACCAGTTTCTTAGCATCTTCCGGTAATGATTCTATAATGGCATTGTAATCAAGTCCCTTGAAAGTATCTTCAGATGATGGTAAAACACCTTCTGGGATATTATCAATGGATATATTATCAGCACCTTTTACTTGTTCTGATAATGTATTTTTTGCTTTTACTTGTTCCAGTGCTTCGGCAGCACGATCACGAAATGCTTCAGGTCCTTTTGTTGTTGAAGGTTCTGTTGCAGTCCCGCTTTCTACTACTTCTGCTGGGGTTGTTGCTACTTCTTCGGACATATTTAATTTTCTCCTATGTCATACGCGACATCATTAATTGTTCTTCATCGATGTCTGGTTGTGTTGGGCCGCGAATAGTTGATTCCATTGCTACGGCTTCCATATCATCACCAGGTGGTGATTCAATGATTTCTTCTGTCATTGTTTGCCGGCCTTCTTGTGGCTTGTTAATAAATGCCATAAATGCTTTGTCTTTTACAAGTGCATTTAATCGACCAGCAATCATTTTTAATCCTTTATCATCAGTGGCTTTGGATAAATCCATTTCACCCATACCGCCATCTTGCAATGCTGCATTAATCATCAGCAAAGATTTAAAAACTGGAGGTGGTATTGGTCCTTCCAAATCAGCATCGATCATATCGAGTGGTTCGGCACCAAACATAGCCAAGATAGAATTAAGACTTTGCAATAAAGTTCCTAAAGCTTCATTACTAAATTTACCTGATGGTGCATTTTCGACCAATGCTTGGTCTGCTAAACCAT
>MDSZ01245432.1_pt1 | contig 10110 bp, 5 predicted proteins | sample 811201 | NCBI WGS metagenome assembly MDSZ01 (sample SAMN05326647, study PRJNA326480) | marine metagenome | isolation source: seawater | place: Indian Ocean: North | collected 2010 | reverse complement strand
TCAAAGAAAACATCGATCATTCTTTTTTTATCTTTTGTTGTCATAGCCATAATACTATTATACCCTCACAAATTTAAAAAACCTAACCGGGTCCACCCCATTCAGCAAGCCTAGCTTCTCTTTCAGCTTCTGCTCGAGCTTTTTCTTCTGGTGTCAACAAATCTAGTCTTCTCTTAACTTCGGTTTGCAACTCTGCAGGTAAATCAGATATATCAGGGTTTTTACTTGAATCAAAGATTCTTTCTTCCTTAGCTAAACCTTCAAGTACAAAAAGAGCTCGAGCTTCTCTAATTATTCTCCATTGTGTTTCCACAGGCAAATCTGGAAAACTAGTCTCAATTTCAGGATTTATTTTTAAATATTCTGGCATGCCAGTTTGAGTTTTCCATTTACCACTTTCTAATATATCTTTCATAGCAAGATTGGTATGATTATACCTATCTGGCATGCTAGTGTCCATATACCTTATTTGAATATCTTGACCTAGAGCCCTAATTTTATTAGCAAACTCTTCTCTTCTTTGAGCATACATAAGCTCTGAGATGGTTGAAGCTAAATTAGAAACTAAAGTAGCATTATCTTTAATTTCAAATGAGTCACCGGCGGGAAGAACTGGTTCTAAACCAAGTAAAACGCTCACACCATTTTCTTCATAAAACTGCTTTGCTACTTCCTTATCAAACGAAAAAATACTCTCCTTCCCTCCTGTACTTTTGTTAATTAAAGTAGTTATTCCCAAATCAAATTCTGTAATAACTTTATAATATTGCTCAGGATTGTTTGCTTTCAAATCTCTAAATTTTTCGGTAGCTTCTTCACTTAATGCTCCAGATGAAATAAATCTTTCAATTAAATCAGTTCTTTTCTCTATCGCAGCTTTATCAGCATCGCTATAATTAGACTTAACCTTAGTTTCATTAAAGCTCGGTACTAGTTTTTCCCTAGTACCACCCAAACTAGGAACGAATTTTGCTATTTCAATCCTTTCGATATCGCCCATATCAAAGTTACCAAATGTAAGGGCTTCGTAATATTGCGGATCACCAGTTACAGATTGAAAAAAGTCTGATTCAACTTGACTAAATCCTGCTTTGGTTATATCATTGTGGCGGCCATTTATACTGCCCCATGAACTAAGATGCATAATAGGAATCGATTTAGCAACTCTAGCTTTAGTTTCATCTGAAGACCTCATAGCATCGGATATAGCCAACAATTCAATCAGCCTATTTAAGCCACCTCCAGAGCTGTCTTCGTTTGCTTCTAAATTAAGTCTATGACCTTTACTCATTGTATTTGTAAAATAAAAGTTAAAAAGCTCTTCAGGAGTAGCATCTTCAAGTCTAGTCCCCAAACCACCCTGATTTGCTGCATCTCCAACAACTAATTTAGTTCTATCTCGTAGCTCTGGTTTCAAAACAACCATGTTTGTTCCATAAGTATCCGCACGACTACTAAGCTTTTGAAAACTTTTTTCCTCTTCTGTCGCTCCTCTAGCAAACAAAGAGCCATCTCCTCCATCGTCCATAAACTCATGAATATTTTTCGGAGATAAATAACCTGAAGATGGTGATGCCAATGTTCTCGCAGTAAAGCCAGAATCAGGGTCAGACATAATCTCAGTATCACCATCACCTACCATGCGTGGAAGTCCATGCTGAGCCTCTATATCCGAACGCAAATCATGTGCAGAATGAGTACTTGACAATTCAGAAAATACACCTTTATCGTTAATCTGCCTAAAATGAGTATTTTTATAAAAACCATCATCAAGCATCTTGTCAAAGTCAGCTACTTGTACACGTATCTCTGCATCGTCATTGTTTACGATTCCATCTAGAGCAAACGTCACCTCTTCAAATATCTCCTCAGGAGTCATGTTCAGTAACTTGTCATAATAACTATCGTACATTTCTACCATAGCTACAAATCTAGGATCTTTTAACGTTTCATCATTCGCAAAAGTAGGTCCCTCCTCAGGTTCAAATAGAGGATTTTTAACTTCGTTAATAATGAACGCTCCCCTGAGAAAATCTTTACGAGCATTCTTCTCAGGATCATTTTCATCATAAAGGCCAAGCCTTTTTAAAAGCTCCAGATGACTAACCTCTTGACCGTCCCACATCGTTGTCCGGTCTACCAACTCACCGCCCCTTATTTGCTTATAACCCGTAGGATCACTTGGATCTTTAATAAGATCGTTATTTTCATCCGTAACAAATATCAAAAATTGGCTTTCAGGAATAGGTGAATTAAGTGTTTCTAGTCGTTTTTCTAAACGCTCAACAGCAGGTTCTGGTTTAGTCACCTTATGACCAATCGTCTCAATACGAGTACCATAGCCTAAATCTGTCAAAACTTGCTTTTGCTTGTCGCGGTTTAACTCATTGAAGTTATCTGGAAGCCGATCAAATAACTCATCAGGGTCCCAAAACCCGCCAAGCTCTCTTATTATTCCTTTAACCTCATCATTTTTTTCCTCAATAGTATCCGTTACAAGAAACTGATTTTGTCCAGTATTAGCAATAGTTTGCTTTAACACTTCAGATTTAACCGGACCCGTACTACCTTTAGGAATCTCAGCGTTAGGATCAATACCTAAACGCTCTCGAATCTTAGCATCACGCTCTTCTACCTCAGCCCGTGTTAAAGCTTTAGGCCCCAATCCACGATACGCTCCACCTTCTATAGCTAAAGCATCATCAACAACATTTATCCAACTATCAATATCAGCAACATGGTTAGTTGATTTACCGTTGTTAGCGTTCTCGGCATCTAACTCCTGCAACGCTACTCGTAGCTCGCCTAACCGTTCATCTCTAGTCACACCAGCCGTATACGCACGATTAAGCGCAGCAAGTATGCCTTCATCTTCTAAAAACTTCTTAGAAAGCTTAGTTGCATTAGCTTCACTAATTGTTTCATTGCCACGATCATCTACTGAAGTCACATCTGGATTTCGGTCAAACCGCTCAGAAATAACCTCTAACCATCTAAAGCGTTCAGGACGTCGATTGACGTTAAGCATTCTTTCTACAGGGTTATCTCCACTAGTAGTAATCCTAACCTTCATGTCATCGATTTCTTCAACACGCCCTGCAACAGTCACTAACGGATCTTGGGCTTCTAACTTTCTTTTTTCAATAACTTCTTTTGAATTAGCCTCTGCAAGCCTATCCGCTGATTTTAACAACGCATCTGCTAAACCAGCCCAATCAAAGTTATCTCCACGAAGCTCCTCAGGCCAAAAATTCGTCGTCCATCCTTGACCTTGTGGAAGTGTGTCACCACTAAAAGTATCTCGCAAATAATTAACAAGCGCTACTTTGTCATCATCTGAAATATTATTTTGAGCTAAAAGATTAATTACCTGTTGACGAAATCTATTTATATCGTCCGATTTATCACCTTCAACAATACCAATATTAGCACCTGTCTCATCTTTAAGAGGTATTGGAGGGTTTTCATAATTATCAATAAACTCCTGCACACTTTTTTTGACTTCATTAGTTATTTGAGCATCAGAAGGAAACTGAGCCATTTCAACAATAGACCCATCAGAACTACGACGCCTCGTAGGCTTAAACTGTTGTCGAACAGAAGCCCCATAGCTTTGACGCTTGTCAAACGACAAACCTCGAAAGCGTGCATCTCTAAAAGCCGGAGTAGTCTTACTTCCAAAAACTGATGGAGTAGGCTCCTCAGCTAAGTTTGTTGATAGCATACCAGTCATTGATGGGAGAACCACCTCAGAAAACTCGGTAAAGTTATTACTAGCCCTTCCAATGCCTTCATATATCCCACTTTGCGCGGCAACCATCCTTAAAAGGCTAGCCACCTCCTGAGGATTATCCGTGCCTTCAGCTATTTCATTAATAGCTTTTTCTAGATTAGCATTAACTTCAATGCCATCTGTAATTCCGTTCGTGTACGCAATCACCCTCATACTATGCTTCCTAGAAAAACTATCTATAACATCAGGGCCAATACCATTTCTTTGTAACGAAGCTAATAAAACAAACTGTGTTCCAGCCCTAGCCCAAATTTCTTCAGGAAGGAGCAAATAGTCTGCCGAATGCACATACGCCAAATTGTCACCTAAGTTCAGATTACCGTACATACTAGGATCTTGCCCTAATGAAACTTGTAGATAAATTTTACTTAAGTCATAATACAATCCTTTTGCTCCGTCTGGGATATTTTGATGAAATTCAAAAGGATTTAAAGTTCTTTCTTCAAAAACATCTACGAAAGGATTAGTTTCCGTGCCCAATACTTCAAATGTAGTAGAAGACTTAAAAAAAGGAGCTGGCACTAATACTCTATCTCCATCAGGGCCCCTTCTATAAATTTTACGACCAAACTCATCTCTTACCAAATCATTTACAAAAATCCTAGCTGCTTCTGTCTGATTTCTAACATACGTTCTTACTCCATTTACATTGGAGTTTTGCAGGCCCAATAAAAGTGTGTCTACTCTTTCAAGCAAATCATCAAGGGTTCCATCCCAATCCTGTGCATCTTGATAGAGTGGATTTCCCTGAACGAAACTAGCTTTAATTAGTTTAAGCTCACTTGCCCCAAAAAATTCATTATACGGATCATTCTTAGATTTTTGCGAAGATAACATAATTTGTGGCAGAGCCTGAAGTATCGTAAAATATTCTCCTAGCTTATACATATCTTGGAGTGACTCTGGCTCATCGGTAGCCATGTCTTGACGCATCTTTGTCGGCATATTGGCAAGAAAATCATCTAAACGATCAACAAGATGATGTCCAATCATATGTTTAGCTACCGCATTTCTAACTATCAAATCAGGATCATCTGGCATTAAATTAGTAACTTCTGCAGAGTACGCATCCGTACTTAAGACAGCTTGCAACACACGCAAACCCTGAACATTCTGAGCACTTGTCGATTGAATATATTTTTCACCATTAGGCGAACCAAGTAAAGCAATAAAACCAAATTTTTTAAAATACTGTTCTTCAAAACGTTCAAATATTACATCATATTCACTCTTATCATAACCTGACGGAGGAGAAAACGCTTGTTTAGCTTCCTGAATATACAACATGAACGATTGATAATTTTTAACAAACTTCTTATACTCCGGTCTTAAATAACCCTCTGTAGGAAGTTCTTTTGCAACTAAATTTCCATTAGCGTCTTTTGTGAACAACGCATCATCTAACGCAAATCGTAATTGTTTAGATAATGTAGCGCTTGAAAGAGCCGTAACAGGGTTTTCAAGAACTGCAAACGACGGCCTATTAGGGCTAATTCCTCTAGAACCTTGTTGACTTGCCGCAAATGCCTCGGCCTCTTCTTTAGTAGAAAAAGTTGCTAATGCTTCTCCTACTCTATTTATTTTATCCATTTTATAAACAGCGTATGATCCTCCAATAAACTCCTCATTATGCATCAACTCATGAATAATTGATACGCCTCCAGATGCGCTTAAGACTCTGTCACTCTGTTTCTCAGGATTTTCTGAAACTTCAGAAAGAGCAACATTTAAAATTGCAGACAAACCATCACTAGGATTAGAAGCTTCCGAAGTGTTTACAAGAGCGCTTCCTTCCACCAAGTTTATATACCCGCCCTCTTGCTCTTCTATCAGTGTACAAGTATAACCACCTAATTGAACGCCAGTATCATTTATAGGAGAGTCGTGCATTTCATCTTTAAAATCTATTCTAATTTTCTTTTCTGGTTTACCTTGTACTTCTTTAAGTCGTTCTTCTTGGTCTAAGGGATTACCTCTGTTACCTCCTATGGACTTACCAACTAAACCTATAATAAACCTAGCTTGCTCTTGAAGCCCTTCTTTTTCCTCTGGGGTTATGTCATTACTCATAAAATCTGGAGACTCAACATCTATCTTCTCAGTGTACTCTTCAGCTGCTCTAACTAAAGCTTCATCTTCTTCAACTCGACTTTCAGGCGCACCCAACAAAGGTATTTTCGGTGTATCATCCTCACCATCAACTACATTCTTTTTAACATCAACCAACAAAGCCTTAACAGTTTCAAGATCTGCCTTATCTTTAACATACTGCTCACGCTTCGCTTCCCACTCCTCAATAGACCTCTGCTCAGCAACATTTTGCTCAGGAACATTCAACAAACGCCTAGTACCAGAACCATCAGGATCATTAACTTTCAAAAAATCAACTAAAGCCCAAAGCACATCACCCGTCATCTCAGCATCTTGATCTGCCTGATGATGATCAAAATCTTTCTTAATCCCCAAAAACTGCCGCAACTTATTTAACGAAGAACTCTGCCCATCAGGAGCGATACCAGCTCGCTGCATATTCTTAAACAACAACTGCGTATCAACATAAGGTGAATTAACACTATCTAAAGTAAACCCTCCAACAGGTGCAGTCCTATTAACCTCATTCCTTAAGCGAAGCATATCAAACTCGACATTCTGCCCCAAGAACAAAACAGGAGGCCCTCCACCAGTATTCTGTCTAAACCACGCAAAAAATTCTTCTAAAACCTCTTTCGTGGACTGTTGCGAATCTAAAAATTCCTGCGTTAACGGATCACCATCATTAGTCTTAACATTATTTCGTACCCAATCACCAACAGAATCCCAAGGAGCGGCAATCCATTTATTAAACCTTGCCACCACTTCACCATCTCTATAAATAACCGCACCCAACTGAATTATGCGATCATCATTCTCCTCTTCCGGAGTAATCTTACCTAAAGTTTCTACATCGAAAGATACGATAGTTTTACCCTTAAGATACGTTTCCAACTCATCAGGAGTATTAATAGCTTCCAACTCATTACGAACAGGCCTACCCAAAAAGTATCTTTCAGGATTCCTAGGATCACGAATCCTATCCAATAAATTGCCTTCATCGTCAAAAAGGTCCGGATATTCTCTGCGAAGGTCAGCTAGTTCCCGTGGAGATATTGGAAGCCTCGGCTCTGGTGCTCTACTAGGACGCACTTTCTCAGGCTGAACAGGCTTTCCTTGAAGCGTACCAATCTTGCTACCAAGCGTACCAAATGTCTCACCAAGACTTATCTGTTCTTTTCTAAACGAAGGCTCATAATCAACAGGCTCATTTTTCTCATTTACTAAACGCAACCCCTGAAGCTGAGAAGCATCAGTACCATCAAGCCCACCAAGAAAAGCCTCTCCTGCCTCAGTAATAAACCTAGTTCCAGCAGGGCGCTCCCATATAGTCTGTTCCTGAACAATACCATCATTATCGGCATCAACAGGATTGGGCTTATAAGGCTCAGGCCTGAGTTTCCAACGACCCATTACCATTTTAGAATCCTAAGAGCTAGCAGGCGTAACACCAATGCTTGCTGAAGACGCATCGCCTGTACCCGCAGCATTAATAGATGAAACTCTAAAGTAAATTTTAACTCCATTAGTAAGTCCAGTTGCCGTATAACTTCTATCCGTAGATCCTGTGTTTGCGACAACTGTTGACCAAGTTTCTTTTTCATCAACACTGCTTTCTATCTTATACCCAGTAACATCATACAATCCACCATCCCAAGTAGACGCAGTCCACCCTAGTGTAACTTGTGTATCGCCCGCAACTGCTATAACATTAGTTGGAGCGTTCGGCAAAAAGGCCATTTTAGATATTGTATTAGAATGTGTTTGCATGATGCCAGTAGTATCATGGTCTATGATCTCTTCCAGCGACAGGTCATACGCTATATACGCTCCTGCTAAAAGTCTTTCACCTTTTATCAAAGTCAGATCAGAAAATTCCTCATTTATTGTACTTTCATTTATTTTGGGATAACACGGAACTCCTGCTATTGCGCTGGCTCCCTGATCATACTTTGATAAAGAAGCACCATCCATCAAAGCTTCTCGTGTAACAGTGGTTAAATTATCTCGCATCTCAGTAACTTCTTGAGCACCTGTTGCTCTCGCCCAAATATAAGTACGCATACTGTACGTTACCCTGAAGTTTGGATCAAAGTCACTCTCATATGACTCTCGTCTAACTGAAGTAGTCCCCTGAACAAGTGTAATAACAGTAGGCCAGTTGCTTAAAGTAAAAGGCTCATAAGCCAAATACGAGACAGGAGTCGGTAATTGACTGTCACTAAGATTCCAATAGTTTTTATAAGTCAGCAATCTACTAGGCATATCTAATGCAAGAAAGTTAGTAACGTATTGCTTCGCAATTCTTGGTCCTGACATCATGGCAGTAGCCCCCTTCTAAGCGTCGTGTAGGCATCGCCAACCTTAAATTCGTCTTTCTCACCGTAGAGAATATGTTCTAAAACAGCTAGTTTCATTTTATACTTAAAGAACTGTGGAACATACACTACTTTACGAGCAGGCATATCTCTTGTTCCTGTCTGATGAAATTTTGCATACGGAAGATCAGTACCGAACTCGGCAGATGTAGTTCCCTCAGCAGTCGTGATAATGTTCCTTATCGAGCCTCTAGAATTAGAAAAAATCAAACTAGCTCTCAAATCACTTCCATCCGCACGCCTACCCACAAGTATACCCTGATTCCCATATCTTTCAAGCTTCCATGTAGCATACTCAGGATCAAGAGGACGCCACGGAGAATCGCTGGCTCTTCCTTCAGTTGCAAAATTCTTTAAGTGCGCTTTCTGTAACTGCTGAAACGCCCAACGCAAAACAGGCGTAAAGTTCTTAGCCCGCATACGAAAACCAATAAAGCGTTTACGTACTTCAGTTGTATCGACTGAAACATTAGTCGTAACTTTTCTTTTAGCCATTTTACGACACTCTTACTCGTCGATATCTTTTTATGCTAAACAACTCTCTATCGCTAAAACCAGTCTCCATAGGAGCAACATTTCTAGTAGTTAAATCTTTCAACCCAACAACATCATCATGCATATTCTGCATTTCTCTCGTAGCTGCACGAAGCATCAAAGTCTTAAACAACTTTATGTTCGCCCCATCCAAACCCGCAGTATACGTAACAGTTATGCGATCATTAGCGTAAGCGTTAAATAAATCTAAACCATACTTTCTAGTAATATAATCCCTTTCAGCCACCTGTGCAGTAGCAGTAGCCGATGCACTAGCAGGAGTTATAGAAACAGAATCAACCGACACAACAGGACTATTATCCAAATACAACGTATACATTGGAGTATAAATAATGCCGGGAGATGTCAAAGACGTTTCAGGATGCGTGGTATAGTTGTAGTAATACTGTTGATTAACAACGCCTCTTCCCACATCAGGCACCCTGTAAGTTTCCGTAAACGCAGTTTGTTCTACAGGTCTTCTCAGATAGGCTTCTAACTCGGCTTGCAAGCCGTCTATTATGAATTGTGCGGCATCTTCCTGAGTGTTAGTTAGGGAGATATCCATGTATGTTTTGATATCTGCGACTGTTATTAAAGCCATTTTCTCCCTCTATTTTTTAGGTCGCCTTGCTTTTACTTCGTCTAGTACTGCTTTGCGATCTTCTTTAGGTAGTGCAACTAACTCATTTCTAAGATCTTCTGCACGCTTCGGTTGTTTATAACCAATCTCATTAAGTCCTCTAGTTATTTGTGCTTTTTCCGAAGGGGATAAATCGTCAAACGTTCGTGCAGCGCCTTCCGCTGCTTGTTCTGCTTCTTCTGCAGCCCTTAATGCTTCTTGCGCTGAAGCAAGATTACGTTGCTGAGCACCTGTTGGCCGTCTACCAGCTTCAATACGCGCATCAATTGCTTCTTCAATGGAAGCTAGTCTTGCTTCAAGATCACTTAGACGCCGTCGTCCTCCTGATCTTTCTATATCGTCACCATCACCTGTTTGTGGCATAATGAAACTCCTTCAACCCCGATGGCATAAGAAAACTATTACAAATCAATTTTAACAGTAGCATTTTTCTCGCCTTTACTATTAACCTAACTATATGATACCTAAAGAAGTATGGCAACGAATACTACTAGTCGTGTCAAGGTAATAAAGGATAGAAAAAACTATTATCCAAAAGCATCAAACCAATAACAGCATAACCCACAATATCCATGTAAGTATCATCAATCGCCTCATTCTTAGCTTCAATACCATTATTAAGCAAGTTCTCCAAACGAGCAACCTTATCATGAAGGCGCAATATGATCCCT
>MDSZ01070485.1_pt1 | contig 10110 bp, 9 predicted proteins | sample 811201 | NCBI WGS metagenome assembly MDSZ01 (sample SAMN05326647, study PRJNA326480) | marine metagenome | isolation source: seawater | place: Indian Ocean: North | collected 2010 | reverse complement strand
TATTATTTATTTTTACTGGTTTAATATTACTTATTATTGTTTTTAAATTTTTTGTATTTTTAAAAAAAATTACTTTGTCTTTCAATATATATGAAAATTTTTTATTAAGATTAAAAAATTTATCATCTTTTAATATCAAAATATTTATAGGAAACTTAATTATTTCCCATAAAGGTGTAGAAATATAATCTAAAATAATTGTATCAGGTTTTTCTTTTAAAATAAAATCAATGATAGACTTTTCTTTAACAAATTTTAAATTTTTTTTTCCAACAGTTTTATTTTTAATATATGGATATATTGGGTAATATTTTTCTATAAAATTTTGTGATAAATCATTATAAAACTTAAAATAAGTTGAATAACTATCATCTATTTCATTTATAAGAAAATCACTTATTTTTTTTTGTTCGTTGTAAAAAAAATTACTTGAAAGAAAAAATTTTGAATAAATCAAATTACTAGCAATTTGAGGAACATAAAGTATTTTTTTTTTCATGAGTTTTAATTTTATAGTCTTTAAAAAATTTTAATTGTCTAATTTCAGTTTTTTTATTTTTAATGAACAAGCTGTTCTTCTTTGTTCTAAAATTAGAGTAAGAATAAAAGATATTACAAAAGTTATAATCATTTACTTTGTGTTGGATATTATTTGGATTATTTTCATCTAATACCCCATAACTTCCACCATGTTGAAAACCAAAAACCTGAATTTTTCTTCTAAATGCCTCATGTATTAAAATTGGAAAAATATTTGTCTCGCATGGTGAAAAAAACCAGGCTATTTTTTTTATTCTTTTTTTCTTTAATATATCAAAAAAAAAATTTATTTCTTTTTTTATTTCCTTATTATTCGCTTTTATAAACTTATCAAAATAATCATTAAATAATTCTTTCAAATATTTTCTATAATTTTTAGTAATTTTTTTTTTTCGTGAAATATTAACCTCATTTAATAAATTCACTTTTTTAAAGTAAAAAGTGTTATAATCTTTGTCTAAAAAAAATTTTAGTTTTTTTAACCCCAACTTATTTTTTTCAAGCAAAAAAATATTTTCTTTTGTGTGTTTTCTAATTTTAAAATCCAGGGTTAGGTCAAATATTTTTTTTTTAAAATTACTGATGAAATTTGTTTTATCTATAATGTTTGGATGTTTGAAAACATTAATTATTTGTAAATTAATACCAAAATTTTTAAGGATACAAATTAAGGTTTCAAACAAAAATTCATCTTTATTTAACTTTTCTTTAATCGAATCAGATAAAATTATTTTTCTGATTTTTTTTTTTTTAATGATTTTACTCAATGTATTAATAAAAAAAATAAATCCTATATAATTGAATAGATATTTGTTTCTGAACAAAATATAACGTGCGTCTTTTTTTTTAAACAAGTTGTAATATTCATTTTGTAATTTAAAGTAATTTTTAACCTTTAATTCATCAGAAACATATTCATTTAAATCCAAACAGAAAAATTTATTATTTTTAAAAAAGTTTGCTACACTTGTAAATCCTGTAACAATAAAAAAATTACTTCTATTTTTTCTTACATATTCTATGTCGTTGAAAGAGGAAACTATTAAAAGATTCATTTAATTATTTTTCGGAAAAAAAACACTACTTTCTACTTGGTCTAAATTATCAGTTATATCATCAATTTTTTTAAATTTTCTATTAAAATTTTTTTCAAAATCTTTATAATATTCATTACAATAATGATCATCTATAATTATATCAATATTATTGAAATTATTTTGAATTAAATCACATTCAAATTTCATCACATCATATGAGTGATCACTATCATGAATGAATAATTCAATTTCTTTATTTTCATTAACTATTTTTTCTAAATACTTAGATGATGGTCCAATAAATAGGGTCCAGTTATTCAATAAATTTTCAGGAACAATCCAACCTGGTTTTTGTTCCTCTATCTCAAATTCTGCATCACCACCGGGTCCAAAAGGTTTTTTTCCAAAATAATCTCCCCAATCTCTTCTTGGTAAATCGATTGATATCAAATTTCCATAATCATTATCTTTCAAAGCTTTTAAAATCCATGCTGATGTTAAACCATGTAAAACCCCAGTTTCAACTATTATTTTTGGTTTTCGATTTCTAATTAATGAATAAATAAAATTTCTATAAACCGAAAACTCATAAATTGACTCAAAATTTCTTTTTTTAAAAATTTGATTTTTCAATATATTTTTATTAATACTTTTAAGGAACATTTTATCAGCTTCTAAATCATCTAAAAAGTTGTGTAAATTCAACTCTGAATGAATAGTATTTAAAATTTCAATTACTTTTTTTTTTTATTCACCTGAAATTTCATACATAATTACTCTATATTTAACTTCTTTTTTAATTAAATGCTAATATATTAAAAATTTTTTATGAAAAATTCACCCATAATTTATTCTAAATATATTTCAAAATACTATAAGAAAAATATCTGGCTTAAATTAGAAATACTAAATCCAACCGGGAGTCACAAAGATAGAGAGAGTTTTTGGATGATCAAAGATGCAAAAAAAAAAGGTTTTAAATCTATAGGTTGTGCATCAACAGGTAATTTAGCAATCTCGTTAGCCTTTTTTTCAAAAATAAATAAAATTAATTGTAAAATATGGCTTTTAAAAAAAAAAACCAATATCGCAACTATAGCTCTTTTGAAAAATCTTGGAGCGAAAATTATTTTGTCTAAGAGTAAAAATCTTAAAAAACTTTATGATGAAAGTAATGTAATTATGAAAAAGAGAAAAATTTTTAATGCAAATCCAGGTAATTTTTCATCTAAAATAAAAGCAAACACAGATATAATTAATGAAATTCATAAACAAAAGAAAGAAATTGATACATTCGTAACTTGTGTAAATAATGGTTCACATTTTTTAGGAATTTATGATGGTTTAAGAAAAAAAGATAAACTAATTGGTGTATTTTCAAAATCAAAACTTGCCAAGAGTATTAATTCATTCACATTGTATGAAAAAGACTTACTTGAAAAAAAATACATCGATGAAAAAAATTTTGTTGAAGCAAGTACAAAAAATATAATTAGAGGTTTAAAATTACTTCAAATGGAAGGAATTATATGTGAACCTTCTTCTGCAAGTGTAATTGGCTCTCTAGACAAAAAAATTTTTAAAAAAAGAAAAAAAATATGCTGTATTATTTCTGGTAGCGCACATAAGAACTTATATGAATTTCAAAAAATTCAAAAAAAATTGAATTAAAAAACCCAATGTCAAATTATTTTATCTTAAAATCAAAACATTCACTCAGTGATAAAATTTTACATAAAATGTTAAAAAACACAAAAAGTAAATACATTTCTAATGAGAAGATATTATATAAATTCAAAAGTAAAAAGTTTTTTTATAATATTGGAATTACAGATAAAAAAAAAATTTTAAAAAAAAATTCAATTATTCTTATTTTAAGTGGATCAATATTTAATTTAAAATTAAGAAAAAAAGAAAATATAATAAATCGTATTTTTAAAATGTATAATCAAGATGGTTTAAATTCACTTAAAACACTTGATGGGAGTTTTTCAATTGTATTAATTAATATAAAAAATGATAACTTAATTACGATAAGAGATAGACATGGATCAAGTTTATTATTTTATAAAAAAGACAAGAATTATTTATGTATTTTTACTAAAATTAAATTTTTAAAAAAAATAGATTTTTTTAAGCTTAAACCAAATTTAAAGTTGATTAAAAAATTTATATTTGAGCACTACAGGTATTCTTATGGGGGTCAAGACAGTTTTTTTTATAAGGTAAATTTATTTAAGCACAACAGCATCAATATTCTCAAAAATAATACTTTTTATTCAAAAGTTCTTTTTAAATTTAAAATAAAAAATACGAATACGAATAAAAATATCAATCAATTAAAAAAAAAATTTATTAATCTTCTCATTAAAAGTCTTAAAAAAAGATATCCAGAAGTTCAAAAAAAGTCAGGTTTTTTTCTCAGTGGGGGATTAGATTCTCCAACAATTGCTGGGATAACAGCGAAACATTTTAATAAAAGACTTAGAACATTTTCGATAGCTTATAAAGAGAAAAATCATGTTAAAAATGAAATGTATTACGATGAGTCTCTTTTGATCAAAAAAATTTTAGATAATAATATATTTGACTCAACTTTTATCTATCCAAATTCAAAAAATTTTATATCAACTTTTCATGAAATGCTTGAAGTACACGATGAACCAATATCCTCACCTACATGGTACTCTCATTATTTGGCATGTAAAACAATGCATAGAAAAAAAATAAAATATGTTTTTGGTGGTGATGGAGGTGATCATTTATTAGCAGGACTTTACGATGATATACCTTATTTTCTGGCCGACTTAAAATTTTATAAAAATAAAAATTTTGAGTATGAATTACAAAAATGGACAGAATTACATGATCATCCAATTTTTAGAAAAAATAAAGAAATTTTTGAAATTTATTTAAAGAAATGTTTTAAGAAAAAAAATAAAGGTAAAATTTTTGCTTACACATGGGACGAAAGTCTAATGCGAAAAAATAATATTTACAAAAAACTTAGAAAAAAAAATCTAAAAATAGAGAAAAAAAAATTATTCCCATCTATTACAAAGAGTTTTCTCAAAAGCAAATTAATTCAAGATCTTCATTACACATCATCTCCCCCATCGACTAGAGCTGAAATACCAAACTTTTCTAATTTTGGCATTGAATGCAGATCTGCGTTTTTAGATGAAGAAATAGTCAAATTTTGTTGGAATCTACCAATTCAATATATGATTAAAGATGGTTACACAAAATGGTTGATAAGAGAAACATTGAAGGGGTACTTGCCTAGCGAGGTTCTTTGGAATAAAAAACATATTGGCTTAAATGCCCCAGCAAATATTTGGTTCAGATATGGATTAAAAAAAGAATTAAAAAAAACAATTAATAATTTTCTAAAAAGAAAAAATTTTAATTTTTTTAATAACTTTTTATTAAACCAGATTTTGTCTGAGCATTTTAATAAAAAAAAAGATCATATGATGTTTCTTTGGAAGATATATAGTTTAGAAAAATGGCTATATAATTGGAACTTTAAACAATGAAATATAAAAAATTATTTGATGGGAGAAAAGTTTCAAATTTCGGTTTCGGTTTGTATAAAGGCTTGGAGACCAAAAATAAAGACAAACAAATTATTGAGAGTATCAATTTTGGATTATCCAAGGGTATTAACGTCATAGATACAGCTCAAAAATATAGGAATGGAAGAAGTGAAAGATTAATTAACAAGGTTTTAAAAAAAACAAAAAAAAGAGAAAGTTTAATTTTAATTTCCAAAACAGGTCTTATTCCGTCATATATATTAAAAAAAAAAATTTTAAAAAAAATCTCTGTTAAAAAATCTAATTGCCTGCCTAAAAATAATTATTCTATTGACCCAAACTATATAAGTTGGTCTGTTGATAATTCTTTAAAACTTATGAATACAAACTATATTGATTTTTATTTATTACATAACCCAGAATATAGTCTATTGTTAAAAAACGGTTATAAGAAAATAATTGAAGCTTTAAAAATCCTTGAGATAAAAAGGAAAGAAAAAAAAATATTGTTTTACGGTATTGCAACTTGGAACGGCTTTAGGAGACTAAATAAAAGTAAAAATCAATTAAATATTGAAAAAATATTAAAAGATCTAGAACATGCAGTTGGAAAAAACCATGGTTTTAAGTGTATAGAAGCTCCTTTAAGTTTGGGGATGCCCGATATGTTAAATTTTAAATTGAGCAAAAATTTTAATTTTGAAAATTTTTTAAAGAAAAATAAGATTAATTTTTTTTCAAGCGCATCATTATACGAAGGAAATTTAGAAAAACTTGTTGAATTGAATAAGATTTATAATTCATTAAGTTTAAATAGAGATTTACCGAATGAAACAAAAAAAGCTAATGTTTCGTTTCCTGAGAGTGAAAACTCTTTAAGAAGATTATTTATTCTATTAGAAAATTTTCGAAAAAATAATATTTTGATTGAAAATAAAAATAAAAAAATTTCAAAATATAGAAATATTTATGGAATTAATATAAGCTTTTTAAAGACAATACCTTTTATTTCATCTTCACTGATTGGAATGGAAGAAAAAAAATTTGTTATTTCTAATTTAAAAGAATTTAATTATAATTTAAAAAATAAAGATATTAAGATTATTAAAAATTTATGGAAAAAAATAAAAATAAATCTATGAAAAAAAATAGTTCAATTATTTGTTATCCAAATCTAGTTAAAAAAAAACAAATTGACCAAATATTTATGATTATCTTAAAACTATTTAAATTATATTATCCAAATTTGTTTAAATGGTTACCAAAAAAAATTGACTCTACTATCTGGAAATCAAAAAAGTTTCAAGATTCGATTATTAAAGCAAGAAAATCATCAAAAAAAAAATTTTCAAAAATTTATGACACAATTCAATTATCTATACCAGTAAGAAATATGATGGCATCAGAAAATTTGATATCTGTGGTAGAAAAATATACTAAAATAAAAAAAGAAAATTTTGTATGTATCCATTCTTGTATAAGATTTGACCCACCTTTTGATAATCGAAATACTGTTGATTGGCATACTGATGATTATCCAAATATTACTAATTCTAATCCAATTCATGGTGTTTCAGTAGTTGTAGCACTTCATGATACTAAGATAAAACATGGAGTTCCAATTTTTCTTTTAGACTCTCACAAAAAAAAAATTAACCAAAAAGTAATTCTTAAAAAAGGAGCTCGGTCGGGTAGTCATATTATAAGTAGTAAAATTATAAATAAATTTAAAAAAAAAATTTTTGAGTTAAACACTGGTGATATCTTGATATTTCCAATGAGAACAATTCATAAAAGTGGGCAAAATATCTCAAATGAAGTAAGAATATCCTGCCTTTTTAGATACTATCCAATAAATAAAGAGGGGTTTGTTGCTTTAAAAGAAAGCCTTCTTCCAATTAACTAAAAGTCATTTTTTCTTCAGCTAAAATTTTGATAGAATTTTTTGAACATTTTATAAATTTGTTTTTTTTAAAATAGAAAATTTTACCTGGTTTTGAGTTATTATTAATCAAGGATATTTTACATTTGTTTATTTTAATTTTTTTTTTATTATCTTCGTAAAAAGCTCCAGGGTATGGTCTAGCTAAAGCCCTGACCATATTAAAAACTTTATTGGCACTCATATTATGCCAATCAATTTTTCCGTCAAATTGATTTCTTTGTTTTAAACATCTTACATTTTTACTAGATTGTTTTATTGGGCTAATTCCTTTTATGATATTCTCAATTACTTTTTTTGTAATAATTGGATAAATCTTATTAACTTTTTTATGTAGGTCCTTTATATTTTCAAAATCTTTTAAATTGATTTTTTTTTGAATGAATATAGGTCCAGCATCTAACTTTTTTGTCATTTTGATTATGCTAATGTAAATATTTCTTTTGCCCTCTATCATTTGCCAATTAAGAGGAGAACCACCTCTATATTCTGGAAGTTTTCCAGCATGCAAATTTATTGTGCCATGTTTTGATAAATTAAATATTTTTTCAGGTAATATTAAAGGCCATCCTGCTGTAATATTTAAAAAATAATTTTTTTTTTTTAAATACGAAATTATCTTAGTATCGTATTTTTTAATAATCTTATATTTCATAGGAATTTTTTTTATAATCTTTTTATTTAGGTTTTTTTTTGATAAAAAAATTTCCAAATCAAATTTTTTACTTTTTTTAAGATAATTATAAACAGTCAATCCTCTTAAATTATTAAAAAAAATTGCAATTTTATATTTTTTCATCAATTAGTTTATGCATATTTTTGTTTAAAGATTAAAATTGGTATAGAATAAACTCACTAAAAAAAAAAGCAAATGATATGTATTCTACAAGTCAGATCTTCCTCAGTGAGATTGAAAAATAAAGCATTTCTTAAAATTAACGAAAAATTCATTATTCAAAATGTTATAGAAAGACTTTTATTATCAAAAAGTATAAAAAAGATAATATTAGCCACTAGCACAAAAGCATCTGATAAAAAATTCAAACAATTTTGTAACAATAAAAATATTTTATTTTTTCGAGGTCCACTTAATAATGTTTATTTAAGGTATTATCAAATTATTAAAAAATATAAGTTAAAATATTTTTTAAGAGTGACAGGTGATAGTCCTTTAATTGATTACAGAATTATTGATAAGGCATTTAAAATTTTTAAAAGAAGAAAAAGTTGTCAAATAGTTACAAATACCTTCAAGAGATCCTTTCCTAAAGGACAATCTGTTGAAATAATAAAGTCAGAAATCTTATTAAAAAACAGTGAAAATATTTTAAAAAATAAATTTTATAAAGAACATATTACTAAATTTTTTTATGATAATTTTAAAGAGTATAAAATTCATAATTTTAGAAATGCATCAAACGTAAGTAAAATAAACTTAAGTATTGATACTGCTAACGATTTGAAAAAAATCAAAAAAATATCAAGAAACTTAAAAAAAGATTTTAAATGGCAAACTATGTTAAGAAGGTATATTGCGTTATAAATATAATTTTATGATAATAAATTCTGCTGTAATTGGAACAGGTATTGGACAAAAACACATCGAATCAATTGATGGGTACAAAAATTTTAAAGTAACTAAGATTTGTGAATTTAACAATTTGAAATTACCCACTCTTAGAAAAAGATATAAAAACAAAATTATTACTACCAATGAGAATGATATTTTTAAGGACAAAGACATTAAATTAATATCCATTGCAAGCTACGATCAAGATCATTTTGCACAAATAAAAAAATGTATTAAATTCAAAAAATATTTTATTGTTGAAAAACCAATTTGTTTAAATTTAAAAGAATTAAGAGAATTAAACTATTTAATAAAAAAAAATAAAATTAAACTTTTTTCAAATTTAGTTTTAAGAGTTAATTCAAAATTTAAAAGTATAAAAGCGAAAATTGATAAAAAAAAAGTTTTTTATATAGAAGCAGACTATTTATGGGGAAGAAAATATAAATTATTTGGTTGGAGATCTAAAACAAAAAACTACTCATTAACTCTAGGAACAGCCATACATATGATTGACATAGTAATGTGGTTTTTAAATTCGAGGCCAATTTCTGTTTCAACATTTGGTAGCAATAATATTACTCAAAATACTAATTTTAAAAAGAATAGTTTTTTAATATATATATTGGAGTTTCCAAATAATAAATTAGTAAAAATTACAGCAAACGGTGTTGGTATTTATAGTCATTTTCATCAATTAAAAATTTTTGAGAGAAATAAAACAATTGAACATAGCTATAATGAAACTAGATTAATTAAGCAATTAAATAAAAATAAAATAAAAAAAGAGATTGTTTCAGGTAATTATCCTGATAAAAAAAACAGAAAAAAACTAATTCAAAATTTTTTAGATTATATTTTAAATAAAAAAACAAAATTAATTTTGTCAAATAAAGATCAAATAGATTTAATGAAAGTATGTTTTTCTGCAGATGAATCACTTAAAAGAAGAAAAAAAATTAAGATAAAGTATCTAAAATAATGAAAAAAATTCAAATTCAATAATGATAAAAAGTATACCTTTTTCCAAAAAAAATATCTTAGATAAAGATTTAAAATTAGTTAATAAAATTTTAAAGTCAGGGTGGTTAACACATGGTAAATATACAAAACAATTTGAAAATAAATTTTCTCAATTTACAAAAAGTAGGTATGCTGTAACAGTTTCAAGTTGTACTGCAGGTCTTCATCTAATTTGTTTAGCAATCGGTTTGAAAGCCGGTGACGAGGTACTTGTTCCAAATTTAACTCATACTGCAACAGCTCATTCAGCAACTTATACAGGTGCAAAAGTAAAGTTTGTTGACATAAATTTGTATGATGGAAATTTATGTGTAAAGGATATGTTAAAGAAAATTAATGCCAACACAAAAGCTATTATAGCAGTTCATTTGTCAGGTATCTCAGTTGAAATAGATAAAATTTTAAAAATTTGTAAAAAAAAAAAAATTTTTTTAATAGAAGACTGTGCTCATGCATTGG
>MDSZ01023012.1_pt1 | contig 10110 bp, 10 predicted proteins | sample 811201 | NCBI WGS metagenome assembly MDSZ01 (sample SAMN05326647, study PRJNA326480) | marine metagenome | isolation source: seawater | place: Indian Ocean: North | collected 2010 | reverse complement strand
GTAAACTAAGGAATATCCTTTGGCTGTAACCAAATGTAAAACTTCTTCAAGTGTCGCATCAAAAGGAAGTGTCATATTCCATCCTGGAAATGTTTCTGTTCCATATAAATCTTGTGCAGACTCTGGACCGTAACCTTCACTATTTGTATTAAAAAAACGCCTTAGCCTCTTCGAATTTTCATTGCCAAATAGGGTTAATGCGGCTTTTTGTTCAATCATTTTATCCAATACGAGTTGATTATCAACAATCCCGTCCTCATCATTATCAAGATACTGAGCCAGTACATTTGCGGCATGTAACAATTCATCATCCGTAACCTTACAAGTACCATATACGCCTATGCCAAAAACCAAAACCTTTTTACAAAACACGTTGTATGCTCTTCCTGGAGAATCGGAATTGTCTTGAATATTGAAATAATTATCTGAGGATTGAATAAATGTACAAGTTTCAGGATCCCTTGGTGCTTTTGCACACGAGGTAAGAAACAAGAGAATCAGTAATAGCCAAGAAATCTTCATTCTTTTTATTTGCAAAAGAACGTCAATTTAAAACAATAATTGTACTGATTTACGGATTAATTCACAAATCAAAGTATGAGACAATTATTATGGTTCTGGATGGTATCCACAGAGGATCGCCATAATATACTTTTGTCTTTATTTGGGTATTGAATATCTCCGTTCAATTGAGCCATCGCTATATAAATACAAAATAGGCCCCGAGCTATCTTCATAAATCTCTCTACCCAAATAATCCATTACCTTGATGAGTTTTTTATCCAATGAAGGAATCTCAGAAATACCTGCAGTTGGAGGGCAGGATTTCCCATTTAAAAAGTCCCATATAGTTTGAGGAGAATAAAAATCCATATTAATGGTACCTAATCCTCCAACCAAGGTTTGAATTCCTGGCCATTGATGTCCTCCCCCAACAACTTTAATGAGCTCAAGTGCTGCACCTTCGCAATTTTGATAAATATACCTTTCGGGATATGAAAAATCAAAATTATTTGGGTTTGGCATGGATTGCATAACTGGTTCGGGATCACAAGATAAATGTGCTTGCCAAAGTAACATCACCTCATCAACTGACGCTCCTGTTGACGCCCCTCCGTTGTATGGTACAATTCCATCGCTTGTCCCGTGAATATGGAGCACTGAAGTAGGATATAAAGGACCAAAGTTTTCATAAGTCGTCGTGGACATATTTCCGGAGACTGTTCCTATAGCCGCGACACACATTTCGGATTCACTCGCAATTTTGTGACTCAAATATCCCCCGTTTGAAAATCCAGTTAGGTATCTTTTGAGCGGATTTGTATTGAAATTTGATTCGAAATAATTAAACAGCTCTTCTACAAAACCAATGTCGTCGACATCCGAATTTAGTGAATTCATGTCTGCATTCCAGGAATTGTTTAAACCATCGGGATAACAAACCACAAAATTATTATCTTCTGCAATTTCATTGAATCCCGTAATATTCATGATTCCGTTTCCAGTTTGGGTTAAACCGTGTAGAACAATTAACAAAGGGTATTCGGATGTTGCATTCCAACTGTTTGGAACATAATAAATAAAATTACGCTCTTCCCCGTCATGAATAAATGAGTCTTGCGTTTGGCTGAATGAATTAAATGAAATGAGAATTGAAAAGAAGAAAAATAGTGTTTTCATTAACAACCTTTAAAGTCTAAAGTTAGAAAATATAAGTATTTGAAAATACTTGAGCGATGAATTAGTAAAATTCGAACTAAACACCTTTTAGAAGACCCTTAATATTAATCGTACAGTAATTAATACTCATTAGGGGAATTGTTATAAATAATGTGTTTCTGTGTGAAGCACTTTAGAATTATAATTAAGAATCAAAACGATTAATTTATGATAAAGTATAGAACAACTAAACACATATTGATTTTACCATTAATGATTTTACTTATTCTTGGTAGCTGTGGAAAGGAAGAAGAAATCGAGCCTGGAGTTACTGTAAAATGGGATATCACAATCGATGGGCAAACATATTCTTATGAAGACAGATATACAGAGTCGAGCAATATGGATGAATGTGCCGCATTCTTCCAAACTAATGGGGGTATTCCAGAGGCTGGTGGACAGATCATACTTAGTGGTTCAGATGGCATCACTATTCAGATTGCATCAGCCGATTTAACAGGGACGGGAAGTTATGTTTTTAATGAAGATAGCGATGGGCATATCTCTATTATGCATGGTATGAATGCTTATTCGTCTGATGTCGGAAGTACTACAGTAAACATAAATACATTTCCTCTTCTTGTTTGGTCGGCAACAGAAAATTTAGAAGGAACTATTTCTAAAGGAGATTTTTCAGGAACAATTGGAGATATTAATGGAGTAGTACACAATATTTCAGGTTCATTCGAGGCCATAAGAGTCCAGTAGAGTAGCACAAATAAACAGATTTTGTAAAAACGTCTAAAGAAATTATTTCGTTCAAACAAAAATAATTGGATGAAATTATTATATATTTGTCCAACAATTTAAACAAAATGTATTTAAACCAGTTACATCATCATTTTCATTCTTGCTTTCAGGCGAGCTGATAATGATATGAACTGACTTCAAAATAATATTATTAAAACCCGTCTGAGTAAATTAGACGGGTTTTTTGTTGCCGTGCGGTTTACTCAGACTAAAGATTAAAAAATGAGTAAACTAAAAATTGCAATTCAAAAAAGTGGACGACTCAACGAAGAGTCACTGAAGCTACTTAAATCATGTGGAATCAAGTTAGATAATGGAAGAGATCAGCTCAAAGTAGCTATTCCAAACTTTCCATTAGAGATTCTGTATCTACGAAACTCAGATATCCCAAAGTACCTGGAAGACCGTGTTGCGGATATTGCCATTATCGGTGAAAACCTTTTATTTGAACAGGAAAAGCAAGTAGATATCATCTGTAAATTGGGATTCTCTAAATGTCGAGTTTCATTGGCTATCCCAAAAGAGAATAAATCTGACGGAATTTCTTTTTTCGAAGGAAAAAAGATCGCAACCTCTTATCCAAATACGGTCAATAAATATTTAAGACTGAAAAATGTAAAGGCTAAAATTCACAAAATTTCAGGATCTGTTGAGATTGCCCCTAACATAGGTCTAGCGGATGGGATTTGTGATATTGTGAGTAGTGGGTCCACCCTATTCAAAAATGGTTTAAAGGAAACAGAAGTAATCTTGCGTTCAGAGGCTGTTTTGGCTTCGGCAAAAAATCTTTCCATAGATAAAAAGCGAATTCTGGACAAACTTGTATTTCGAATAGAATCAGTGCTTCGTGCTAAAAATTCAAAATATATTTTGATGAACGTCCCGAATGAAAAGATTGATGTTGTCAGTGAAATCCTTCCAGTATTGAAATCTCCAACTGTTTTACCCCTGGCCAAAGAAGGGTGGAGTTCCTTGCACTCCGTAATTGATGAGGATCAATTCTGGGAAGTCATTGATGAATTAAAAGAGGCAGGTGCCGAAGGTATTCTCGTAGTTCCAATTGATAAAATGGTGATGTAATGAAAAGATACAACAAACCATCCAAATCAACTTGGAAAACCATCTGTAAGAGACCCGAAATTAATTCTGCTGATTTAAGTTCGATCGTGAATGGTATTTTAGAAAATGTAAAAATCAATGGTGATTCCGCCATTCGATTGTATGCGGAAAAATTTGATGGCGTTTCGCTTAAAAACTTTTTGATAAGTGAAAATGAAATAAGCCTTAGTAAAAAACAAGTGAGCGAAGAGCTTAAGAGTGCTATTCAATTGGCTAAAAATAATATTGAGTGCTTTCACAAGGGGCAGAAAGAATCAATAAATCGCATTGAAACTTCAGATGGTGTTGAATGCTGGAGAGAAAGTAGAGCCATTGAAAAAGTTGGTTTATATATTCCTGGAGGCACTGCGCCACTTTTTTCAACCGTCTTAATGTTAGGCATTCCTGCCAAGCTGGCTGGATGTGCTGAAATTGTATTATGCACCCCTCCTGCAAAAGACGGTTCTGTTAATCCCGCAATACTCTACACTGCTGATCTAATTGGTATAAACAAAATTTATAAAGTTGGTGGAGCTCAAGCTATTTCAGCTATGGCATTTGGAACTGAAAGTATTCCTAAGGTCTATAAAATTTTTGGTCCGGGAAATCAATACGTTACAAAAGCCAAGGAGCTTGTTCAGCAGACAGGAACGGCTATCGATATGCCGGCAGGACCGAGTGAAGTTTTGGTTATTGCAGATGCAACCTGTAAGCCATCATTTGTTGCTGCTGATTTGCTTTCACAAGCAGAACACGGAGCTGACAGTCAAGTGATTTTATTGAGCTCTTCCGATGATGTAATAGACAAAGTATTGAATGAAATCGATTCGCAAATTAATGAATTACCACGGAAAGAGGTTGCCAAATTGGCCCTCAAACAGAGCAGAGCCATTCAATGTGCATCCATTGAAGAATGCGTTGAGCTGAGCAACTATTATGCGCCAGAGCACTTAATAATCGCGTCCGAAAAAGCAGAGAATCTTTTGGTTCAAATTCAAAATGCAGGCTCTGTTTTCGTTGGGAATTACAGCTGTGAAAGTGCCGGTGATTATGCGAGTGGGACAAATCACACCTTGCCGACCAATGGTTATGCACGGAATTATAGTGGTGTTTCATTGGATAGCTTCATTCGTAAGATTACTTTCCAACGCTTGACGGAGAAAGGGATACAAAACATAGGGCCTTCCATAGAGTGTATGGCAGAAGCGGAAGAACTATTTGCACACAAAAATGCAGTTAGTCTGCGCTTAAAAAGTATAAAAGATGTTTGATTTAGATAAGCTAACAAGAGAAAACATAAAGGCTTTAAAGCCCTATGCTAGCGCACGTGATGAATTTTCTGGCAAGGAGGGTGTCTTCTTGGATGCCAATGAAAATCCTTTCGGGGTGCTTAATCGTTATCCCGATCCCTATCAAACTGAATTGAAATCAATTTTGGCGACCCAAAAAAGGCTCCCAACAAATCAGATTTTTGTTGGTAACGGAAGTGATGAAGTCATCGATTTACTATTCCGTATTTTTTGCAATCCATCAAAAGATAAAGCACTTACCTTCTCGCCTACCTATGGAATGTATGATGTATCTGCCGCAATAAATGATATCGAGCTCATTAAGCTACCTTTAGCAGATTCATTTGATATTGACCTTGCCAATACAAAGGAAATATTCGCAAAAGAAATCATCAAGCTCACATTCATCTGTTCGCCTAATAACCCAACTGGCAATGTAATTGAGAGAGAAACCATTGAAGAAATTCTTGAGTCTGCTGAAGGAATCGTAGTTATTGATGAGGCCTACATTGATTTCAGTGAAACCAATTCTTGTATAGACCTCATTGACACTTATCCCAATCTCCTGGTGATGCAGACCATGAGTAAAGCGCGCGGATTGGCCTCTGCCCGGGTAGGATTTGCTTTCTCCAATGAACGAGTCATTGAATTGTTGAATAAAGTGAAGCCTCCATACAATGTGAGTGTTTTGAATCAGCAAGCAGCCATTAATGCCTTAGTCGAAAGAGATTTATTCGAGAAAAATATTGAACGAATACGCTACCAAAAAGAGGAACTCGAAAAGAATTTATTACAACTCGAATCAGTGGTAAGGATATACCCTTCTCAAGCTAATTTTTTGCTCGTTGAATTCGATAATGCAAATGAAATCTATGAAGCTTTAATAAATCAAAAAATTATTGTCCGAAATCGATCAAAAATTATCGAAAACTGCATTCGAATTACCGTGGGTACTCCTAAAGAAAATGACCAATTATTAAATGAATTAAAACAAATTGAAAATGAAAAAAGTATTGTTTATCGATCGTGATGGAACCATCGTTATCGAGCCTCCGGTCGATTACCAGCTTGATAGCTTGGAAAAACTAGAGTTTTATCCAGGCGTATTTCAAGGGCTAAGTAAAATAGCTAAAGAGCTAGATTACGAATTGGTCATGGTTACAAACCAAGACGGTTTGGGTACAGAATCATTTCCAGAAGAGACCTTTTGGCCTGCTCAGAATAAAATCATCAATGCTTTTAAAAAAGAAGGTGTAATCTTTAGCGACGTATTGATTGACAAAAGTTTTCCTGAAGATAATGCACCTACTCGTAAACCGAGAACCGGATTGCTCAATAAATACATTTATGGTGACTATGACCTTAACAGCTCATTCGTCATCGGTGACCGTGAAACAGACATACAGCTTGCTCAAAATCTTGGCGCTCAAGGTATCTTTATTGGAGAGAGCTGCTCTTTGAAAACAGCGATAGAAAGCAAAAGCTGGGAAGAAATTTACCAGTTTTTAAAGTCAAAACCACGTAAGGCATCAAAAGAACGTAAGACCAATGAGACCGAAATCAAAATTTCCATCAACCTTGATGGTAATGGTAAAAGTGAAATCTCTACGGGTGTTGGATTCTTTGACCACATGCTCGAGCAATTATCAAAACATGGGGGTATTGATCTAGAAATTGATGTTCAAGGAGATCTGGAAATTGATGAACACCATACTATTGAAGATGTGGCCATTTGCTTAGGCGAAACTTTTCTGAAAGCATTGGGGAGTAAAAAGGGTATCGAAAGATATGGGTTCCTATTGCCAATGGACGATTGTCTTGCGCAGGTAGCTATTGATTTTGGTGGTAGGCCTTGGTTGGTTTGGGAGGCATCATTCAATAGAGAAATGATTGGTGAAATGCCAACAGAAATGTTTATGCACTTTTTCAAGTCATTCAGTGATGGGGCGAAGTGCAATCTGAATGTTAGGGCAGAGGGTGAAAATGAGCACCACAAAATCGAATCCATTTTCAAGGCTTTTGCTAAAGCAATAAAAATGGCGATTCGACAAACAAATGATTTTACCATACCAAGCACAAAAGGAGTATTATGATTGCAATAGTGAAATATAACGCTGGAAATATTCGGTCGGTTCAAAATACATTGAATCGACTTGGGTATAATTGTTTGATTACAGATGATGCTGATGACTTGCGTAATGCCGATAAAGTAATCTTCCCTGGTGTTGGCGAGGCAAATTCTGCTATGAAATATCTAAAGAATAATGGCTTGGATGAAGTAATTAAATCCCTTGAACAGCCCATTTTGGGGATTTGCCTTGGTCTTCAGCTGATGTGCGAATACAGCGAAGAAGGAGATACAAGCTGTTTAGGCATATTTCCAAATATTGTCAAACGGTTTCAAGGTGAAGCAATTGTGCCTCACATGGGATGGAATAACCTAATGTCGCAAAAAGGAATACTATTCAATGGTATTGAGGCCAATGATGACCTGTACTTTGTACATAGCTACTTCGCTGAACTGAGCGATTATACATCAGCCGTATGTAATTACATTCAACCATTCAGTGCAGCAATAGAGAAAAAAAACTTTTATGCCACCCAATTTCACCCGGAAAAATCCGCGGATATCGGCTCGCGTATCTTACAAAACTTTTTAGCACTATGAGAATTATTCCGGCAATTGACATCATAGATGGTAAGTGCGTTCGGCTAACGAAAGGGGACTATACCACCAAAAAGATCTACAATGAGAATCCGCTGGAGATTGCAAAATCATTCGAAGACAATGGTATTCAATTTCTACATGTAGTAGATTTAGATGGGGCAAAATCGAATCGTATTATCAATTATAAAATCCTTGAAAAATTAGCATCGCAAACCACATTGGCCATTGATTTTGGTGGTGGCTTAAAATCTGAAAAAGATGTTGAGATTGCCTTTGAATCGGGAGCCAAACAAATCACCGGTGGAAGTATAGCCGCAAAAAACAGGTCTGAATTTGTAGGTTGGATCAATCGATTCGGAGCTGAAAAAGTCATTTTAGGAGCAGATTGTAAAGACCGAAAAATTGCCACGGACGGTTGGTTGGAAGAATCCGATACGGATGTGATTGAATTCATTCAGTCATATGAAGAAAATGGCATTCGTGATGTCATCTCCACTGATATCTCAAAAGATGGAATGCTTAAAGGACCATCAATCAAATTGTATAAAGATATTTTGAATCAAACCCAGGTAAGTCTTATTGCGAGCGGTGGCGTGTCAAACATCAATGACCTTTATAGACTGAAAGAAATTGGCTGTTCAGGAGTCATCATTGGAAAAGCCATATATGAAGGAAGAATTACAATCAAAGAATTAAGTGAGTTATGTTAAAAAAGCGCATTATACCATGTCTGGATATTGAGAATGGTCGTACAGTTAAAGGCGTTAATTTCGTTGATATTCGAGATGCAGGAGATCCCATTGAGCTGGCAAAAAAATATTCGAAAGAAGGTGCCGATGAGCTGGTGTTTTTGGATATTACTGCAAGCATTGAGAAAAGAGAAACTCTGGTCGAATTAGTTTCCAAGATTGCAAGCGAAATAGATATTCCTTTTACCGTCGGAGGCGGAATAAATTCTGTAGATGATGTTCGACGAATTATCCGTGCTGGTGCGGATAAAATTTCATTGAATTCAGCCGCTGTTAGATGTCCAAAACTAATCTCTGATGTGTCGAAAGAATTCGGTTCGCAATGTGTGGTATTGGCCATTGATACAAAATTCAATGGACATGAATGGAAAGTATATGTCAAAGGAGGGCGAGAAGAAACAAGCTTAAAGGCAGTGGAATGGGCCAAGCAAGGAGTTGAGCTCGGGGCAGGTGAAATTTTGTTGACCTCCATGAATAATGATGGAACCAAAAATGGATTTGCATTGGATATTACACAAGCCATATGCGAGGTGGTGAATGTCCCAATAATTGCCTCAGGAGGAGCAGGTAAAGAATCGGATTTTGAGGAGCTCTTCAGACAGACAAGTGCAACAGCTGGACTTGCAGCAAGCATATTTCACTACAACGAAATACCAATACCACAATTGAAAAATAGATTAAAAACGAAAAACATACCCATAAGATGAATATTGACTTTAACAAGGGCGACGGACTCGTGCCAGTGATTATACAAAATGCTCAGACCATGCAGGTGCTGATGCTCGGATACATGAACAAAGAAGCTTTTGATCAAACCATTGAAACCAAAAAAGTTACCTTTTACAGTCGCTCTAAAAAAAGACTTTGGATGAAAGGCGAAAGCTCTGGAAATATATTAAGCGTCATTGACATCAAAATGGACTGTGATCATGATTCACTTCTCATTTTTGTAAATCCGAAAGGTCCTACTTGTCACACGGGGTCAACATCCTGCTTTAAGGAAGAAACTTCAAAAGGATTTATATACGAATTGGAAAAAACCATCAATGACAGAATCAATTCAAAGGATTCAAAATCATATACGAATGAGCTCTATCAAAAAGGGATCAATAAGATTGCTCAAAAAGTCGGTGAAGAGGCAGTTGAGCTCGTTATTGAGGCTAAAGATTCAAATGATGAGCTATTCAAAAATGAAGCTGCAGATTTATTGTATCACCTACTGATTTTATTAAAGGTTAAAGATCAAAGTTTTTCAAATATTGAAGAAGTATTGAAGGGCAGATCAATATCGAAGAATTGATTAAGTTGTAAAAAAGAATGTTAGTTTTGTTAGTGTCATTTTTACACTTCCCGTGTTGAAATAATGAATTATACACGCAAAACACTGAATTCTCATGTCAAATCGTCAAGTAATTTTCAAATCTTTTGGATCATATATTCCCGAAGTAGAAATCGAAAACAAGGCCTTTCACTCGCATCAATTTCATACGGAAGATGGCACCCCATTGGATACCCAACCCGAGGTAATTACTCGGAAATTCGAAAAAATTACTGGAATTCAAAAAAGACGTTATGCTACTGAAAATATGCTCACCTCGGATATGGGCGTTTTTGCTTCACAGAAGGCTATTGAGAAAAGTGGAATTGACAAAGAGGATATTGACCATATAATAGTAGCGCACAATTTTGGCGATGTAGACTACAAACAAAATCAATCTGTCATTATGCCCAGTCTTGCAGCAAGAATGAAGCAAGGTTTGGGTATTAAAAACCCAAGTGCTGTGGCCTATGACGTGATATTTGGTTGTCCTGGATGGGTACAAGGTGTGATACAAGC
>MDSZ01249183.1_pt1 | contig 10112 bp, 12 predicted proteins | sample 811201 | NCBI WGS metagenome assembly MDSZ01 (sample SAMN05326647, study PRJNA326480) | marine metagenome | isolation source: seawater | place: Indian Ocean: North | collected 2010 | reverse complement strand
TGGATTAAAAATGATGAACCTTGGGCAGCAAAATATTCAGACTCGGATTTTATTAATTATAAAACCGATAGCTTGGCAAAATTTTTAAAGGAGATTAATGAGTTACGATAAACTAGAAAAAATTATAAACGAAAGTTTTGAAAAAAAAGAAAAAGTAGGTCCAAAATCAGACAGAAAATTGGTGAAAGCAATTAATGAAACTATTAATTTAGTTGATGGTGGAAAAATTAGAGTAGCAAATAAACAAAATGGTAATTGGGTTGTGAATCAATGGATTAAAAAAGCTATCTTATTAAGCTTTAGAATAAATAAGATGGAGATGATGAAAGGACCCTACACTACTTGGTATGATAAAGTACCTGGTAAGACAGTTAAATGGAAAGAGAAAGATTGGAAAAAAGCGGGATACCGTCATGTTCCTAATGGAGTTGTCAGAAAAGGAGCATACATTGCTAAAAATGTAGTTTTAATGCCTAGCTTTGTGAACCTTGGAGCCTACGTTGATGAAGGAACAATGATTGACACTTGGGCATCAGTTGGCTCATGTGCTCAAGTTGGAAAAAATTGTCATATTTCTGGAGGTGCAGGTATAGGGGGTGTGTTAGAGCCACTTCAAGCTGGTCCAGTAATTATTGAAGATAACTGTTTTATTGGTGCCAGATCTGAAATTGCAGAAGGTGTCTTAGTGGAAGAAGGTGCAGTATTATCAATGGGGGTTTATATTGGTGCATCAACTAAAATAGTGGATAGGAAGTCTGGAGAAATACATTATGGTAAAGTTCCGGCATACTCAGTTGTGGTACCTGGAAGCTTACCTAATAAATCGAACCCTAATGGGCCATCCTTATATTGCGCGGTTATAGTTAAAAAAGTTGATGAAAAAACTAGAAGTAAAACCTCTATTAACGATTTGCTTAGAGACTAATGACTATAATTAACGAATTACAATTATCTAAAGATTTAATAAGATTTCCAAGTGTAACTCCTATAGATGCAGGAGCAATTAAATTTCTAAGTAACAAATTAAAAAAATTAGGTTTCAATTGTAAAATTTTAGAATTTAAAGATAAAAAAAGCAAACCAATAAAAAATCTGTATGCTAAAATTGGAAAAAATAGACCAAACCTTTGCTATGCAGGTCATACAGATGTTGTTCCGCCTGGAAATATTAAAGATTGGACAGTAAACCCTTTTAAACCTGCGATTAGAAATAATCATTTGATTGGAAGAGGGGCCAACGATATGAAAAGCTCAATAGCTTGCTTTATTTCTGCTGTAAGTAAATTTTTAAATAAAAACTCCAAATTTAAAGGATCAATAAGTTTTTTAATTACTGGCGACGAGGAAGGATTTGCAATTAATGGGACAAAAAAAGTAGTCGATTATTTGAAAAGAAAGAAAGAAATAATCGATTTTTGTATTGTAGGAGAACCAACGAATCCAAATAAGCTTGGAGAAATGATTAAGATTGGGAGACGTGGAAGCCTATCTGGCAAAATTCAAATTTTTGGAACACAAGGTCACGTTGCTTATCCTCATCTATCAAAAAATCCTATAAATACGCTAGTGGCTGTTTGCAAAAAACTCAAAGAAACAAAATTGGATAAAGGAAATAAAAATTTTCAACCTTCGAACTTAGAGTTTACATCAATAGACGTTAAGAATAAAGCCCATAATGTAATTCCGGCTAGTGCTGGGGCTCAGTTTAATATTCGTTATAATAATTTACACAATTCAAAATCGTTGAAAAAAAAGATCAGCCTTATAGTAAAAAAATTAAGTAAAAAATATAAATGTAATTTCAAAATTGAGTTTATGGCAAATGGAGATTCTTTTTTAACAAAACCAGAAAAAACTGTTTTTATGGCCAAAAAAATTATAAAAAAGATTACCAAGATTAATCCAGTATTATCTACTACTGGCGGAACCTCTGATGCAAGATTTATTAGAAAGATCGCTCCCTGTCTAGAATTTGGCTTAGTTAATAAAACTATGCATCGAGTAGATGAATGTGTCTCATTAACCGACCTAAAAAAACTTACCAGAATATATAATGATATTTTAATTGAGTATTTTAAGTGAAATTATACAAAATTAGAAAATCAAAGATTGATAAAAATGGCTTGTATGCTAATTGCGATATAAAAAAAGGAACAAAAATAATTGAGTACAAAGGAAAAATAATAACTACTAAACAAACTGAGGCAAATCCGAAGTTTGATAATGGAAAGGCAATTTATCTTTTTAATTTGAATAAAAGATACGATCTTGATGGGGATTTTAAATTTAACACTGCAAGATTAATTAATCATTCGTGTGAACCAAACTGCGAAGTTACTGGATCTGGTTTAAAAATTTGGGTCTATGCTTTAAAAGATATAAAAAAAAATGATGAACTTTCTTATGATTACGGATTTAGTTATGATGAGGATTTTAAACAATTCCCGTGTAAATGTGGCGCAAAAAATTGTATTGGATATATTGTTCGCGAGGGATCAAGATGGCGAATAAAAAAATTTCAAAATAAAACTAGAAAAAAAAAATGAAAAAAATTTTATTTATTTCAACAAGAAACCCTTACTCGGGAAGATATTCTGGTGATGTTATAAGATCTTTAAGAATTATAAATCTTTTAAAAAAAAAATATGATTTGGACATAGTCTGCTTAAAAAAGAAAGGTACTCAGATTTCTGAAAAAAATTTAATCTCCTTTGACTACCCTAATAGGTTTGAAAAAATTTTAAATTGTATTATTTCTTTACTTAAGTTTGAGCCAGTGCAATTTGGTTTATTTTTTTCTAGAGAAATGAAGAATTATATTGCAGAAAATTCTTATGATTACGATTGCTTATTTTTTTATCATATTAGATCAAGTCAATATTTACCAGAAAGATTTTTTGGGAAAACTATTTTAGAAATGGGAGATTTATATTCAGAAAATTATTTGCAAACATTTAAGCTTTTAAGTTTTTTTAATCCATTTAAATATTTTTACTTTTTGGAGAGTTTACTAGTAAAAAGACTGGAAGCTAAAATTTTTACTAACTTTGACCGAATTATACTATTTTCAAAAAAAGAGGCTGAAAAAATAAAAAAAATTTACAAAAATAAAGTTTTTCAAATTGATGAGTCCGTAGAGCGTGTTGTAAAAAAATTCTCCTATTCCAAATTAAATAATAAAATTTTATTTATCGGAAATTTAAATTATTTGCCAAATCTATTAGCTTGTAAAGATTTTATTTTTAACGTTTTACCTAAATTGAAAAAAAGAATTCCACAAATAAGATTTTGCATAATCGGGAGCATAAGTAGTTTTAATAATTTTATTTTAAAAAAAACCAATGTTGAAATTCTTGGAACCAAAAAAAATTTATCAAAATATTTTAAAAATTCTTTTTGTGGTTTAGCAAATCTTCAAATTGCGACTGGAGTCCAAGGAAAAGTTTTGACTTATATGTCATATGGTCTTCCAGTTATATGTTCAAAAAAAGTAGCACAAAATTTCAGTTTAAACGTTTTATCTTACAGCAAAAACTCTGACCTGGTAGAAAAAATAATATCTTTAAAAAAAAGTAAAATTAAGAGCAATGTATTTTCTAAAAAATCTTTAAAACAAGCTAAAAGTCTTATTTGGAAGAAAGTTAATAAAAAATATTTACAAATATTAAAATTTTAGTAATAAATTTTTTTTAAAAATAATCCCTGGGGAGGGGCTGGAGGAGCACAACTGGCTCGTTTTTTAGATTTTATAATTTGATTTATTTTATACGGGCTCCATTTTTTTTCGCCAACATATTTTAAACACCCAACCATTGATCTAACTTGCTTTTGAAGAAAAGATTTTGATTTAAAGGTAATAAATATTTTATTACCTTTTTTTTGGATTTTAGCAAAATTAATAGTTCTCACAGGGCTTTTTGCTGTACAAGATGAAGATCTGAAAGCTGAGAAATCATGTGTTCCTACAAAATAAGAAATGGCTTTTTTCATTTTATCTAAATCAAGTATTTTAACTACCAGCCAAACTCTATTATGATCAATGCAAGGTTTCGCTAACCTATTTAAAATTACATACTCATACTCTCTGTTCTTTGCGCTATGTCTAGCATGAAATTTAAAATTCCTGATTTTTATATCAATTATTGAAATTTCATGTTTTCTCAAAAAATAATTAGCTGAAGACAAAAACTTAAATTTATTTTTAATTTTGTCTTTTAGATAAAAGTTTGCGCTTTGACCGAGTGCATTAACACCTGCATCAGTTCTTCCAGAGCCATTTATCTTTACTCTAGATTTTAAAATTTTTGTAAGTACTTTTTCTATAACTGATTGTATAGAATTTCCGTTATTTTGATTTTGCCATCCAACAAAATTAGCGCCAAGATATTCAACAATAATTTGGTAATTATATTTCAACTTAATTTTTCACCTTTTTCAATTTTATGACCAGATAAAAAGTCTTTAGTTTTTAAAATTTTTTTTCCTTCTTTTTGAATCAAAAGAATTCTGATTGATTTATCTTTGCATGCTATTGTGAAATTATTGTCAAGAATAGTGCCCTCTTCTCCGGATTGATTAACCTCTTCAGCTTCGATTATCTTCAATCTTGACCCTTTGTGCTTAAACCAAATCCCAGGGTAAGGATTTAGGCCGTTGATTTTAGCTATTAAACTTTTAGAGGTTGAATGCCAATCAACTTCCGTTTCTTTTTTATCAATCTTTTTTGCGTAGGTAACGTATTTCTCATCTTGATCTGTGAGGTTAAAATTGCCCGACTCAATTAAATTTAATGATTTAATCAAAAGTTTTGAACCTAAAATTGACAATTTGTTGCTTAAAGATAGGTGGTTGTCATTTTTTGCAATCTTAATTTTTTCCTGAATTAAGTAAGGACCAGCATCTAATTTTGGAACGATCTTCATAATCGAAATACCTGTTTGTTGATCCATTTCCATAATAGATCTTTGAATAGGTGCCGCCCCCCTCCATCGTGGCAGCAGAGAAGCGTGTACGTTTATAAATTTACTGTCACCTATATTTAAAAGCTTCGAAGGTAATATTTTTCCGTAAGCTGCCACAACAACTACATCTGGGCAAAGTTCTTTAAAGTATTTAATCTCTTTTTCATCTTCTAGATTGATCGGATGCCTAACTTCTATCTTTAAATGATTAGAGTATTTATGTACTGGAGATAAATTAATTTTTTGCCCACGTTTACTTTTTTTTGGGGGTTGAGTATAAACCGATAATATTTTGTGTTCAGAATTATTTATTGATTTTAATATTGGTACGGCAAATTCTGGTGTACCCATGAAGATTAATTTTAAAGACATTGAATTTATAGTGCAATTTTATTTAATTCTTTTTTATGTTTTACTAACTTTTTAATAATCATATCTTTTTTTAATTTAGATAAATAATCAATAAATAAGATACCGTTTAGATGATCTATTTCATGCTGTATGCAGGTGGCTAAAAGACCTTCGGCCTTTAAGTTTTTTTGATTTCCATCATAATCTAAATATTTTAGATGACATTCTGCTGGCCTCTCTATTTCTGCAAAATAACCTGGTAAAGATAAACACCCCTCTTCATAAGTTGACAAATTTTTGGATTGAAAAGTAATCTCCGGATTAACCAAAAATAAAGGATTTTTTTTTTGATCTTCTTTTGAAAGATCTATTACAATTAATCTTTTTAAGACTCCAATTTGCACTGCTGCTAAACCAATACCTGGAGCTGCATACATTGTTTCTAGCATTTCATCCATTAACTTTTTTAAATTATTATCAACTTGTTCGACTCCTACACTTTTTTTTCGTAAAATTGGATCTGGCTCAATTATAATCTTTTTTTTTGTCATGACTTATTATAATTGAATTAAACTCTTTGGGGTAGAGCTGATATTAAAACTTTGTTCCTGATCTGAATTAAATTGGTTTCATTTAAAAGATTAGTAATAAAGTAAATGGTTTCTGGATCGAGCTCATGCGGCTCATCTTCACCAATAATTTCAATTATTTTTAAAGCTAAAAATGCATTTTGTTTTTTTTCAATTAATTGAATTAAATTTTGTGGAACTTCATATTTGGCGGCTAACTCATTATAATTAAAATTATTAGGAATTTTAAATCCGTCTTTGATTAATGTGTCTACTAATGCAAGGTCTTTTGCTGAATAAAAATATTTTCTATTTTTTGCGATTTTTTTAAAAATTTTATCGATCTCTTTTTGAATTTTTTTACCACTTTCTTTTTCTACATAAAATCTAATTATTCTAGATTGATGTAATACTTTATCGTTGTATTTAACCTTTCCTAACTTAAGTTCTTCAAATGATGTAATTCTATTCTGTGCTATTTCTTGATAATTTTCAGGAATATTTTCTAATCCTATCTCCTTTAATTTTTCACTTAAAAACTTTGCATAAACTTTTTGAAGCTTATTTTTTTTAAACAAGTCTTCTAATAAAAATAAATATTCCAATTTTGACTCAACATCTTCTGATAATAGATATTTTTGATATATTAAAGATCTTGCATCAACTTCATCTAAAGTTTGATGGGTATTCTTAGCATTAATTAACGAATTAAGGTCAAAAGGAATTTGTTTGTAAATATCAAAAATTATCTGCTCATCCATTCGACCTTCATTTGCAGCAAGTTCGAATTCTTTTAATTTCTTTTTGTCACTTTTATCCTCCAGTTTAATTAAATTTGCAGCATTAAGATATTTCCAAATCTCTTTCTTTGTTTTTTTTGTAGGTTGGTATTTAAAGTTTTTAATTGTTACACTAGATAAATAAAAATTAAGTAAATTTTTTTCATTTATTTTTTCTGAAGTTTTATTCGTAATTCCTAAAAGATAATTGATTTTATCATCAAAAAAGTTATCGGATTGATCTTGTTCTCGTAATAGATCTAATAATAGTCTTGCCTCTGATTTTTTATTACTAAATACTAAGCAATAAATTTTAAATTTTTCTAAATACGAGTCTTTAATGCTACTATCTATAAATTTTATTTTTTCACATCCTTTTTTAATATTTGCCTGGGCTATATTTTCATCGACCAAATATTGAACTACTTTGCTCTTACCTTCAAATTCTTCATTTTGTTTTAAAAAATTTTCTATTAAATCAGATCTATTGTTTTCAATTAACCAAGTTGTTTTTAAATTAACAAATTCTTTCTCATTCATGCCCTGTGGCGGATAAGAAAAGGATAAAAGAACATTTTTTAAGATTTCATTTGATGTTTTTGATAATTTAATCTTTTTTAATCGTTTTAAGCTTGCTCTTACGTCATCTGCATCTGTTGTTGACCACATATTTAAATTAAAGTTATTTACTTCGGGGTCATAAATTCCAAATACCTTTGATGACTCCGAGGTGTCTAATATTTCATTTTCAATTTTTGCTGAATTATCTTTTTTATTTATGTTAATTTTTCCAAAATTTTCTTTATCGATAGAGGGATTTGTATTTAATTTTTTTTCTACATTGCTCTCTTTTTTTTCTTTATTCCAAATATCTATCTGTTCCTCTGCGGTTAGATTAGAGCATAAGAAAATAAAAATTATGAAGCTTAAAAGTTTATTAAAGCTTTTTAATTTCATCGGTTATATCAATCTTAAAATTTTTATTCGGGCTTGGAAAATTAACTTTTTCAATTAGGAAAATTGCAACTAGTAAAAAAATTAATACTAAAAAGATTTTTAGTATCAATTTCATTATAGTTGTACCTATACTTTGTTGACGGTTGTATTTAAGTTGCATAGTAAAAAAATATACTTAAACTAGAAAAATAAGACATATTTGTGATAAATCAAATTTAAAATGGTGAGATAATTGAAAAAAAACCTTGTGTTAACCGGAATGATGGGTGTGGGCAAATCTACAATAGGTAAAAGCCTAGCTAAAAAGCTTGCATACGACTTTATTGATATTGATAGAATAATCGAAAAAAAGGAGGGTTGTTCAATTAATTCGATCTTTAAAACCAAAAGTGAAATTTTTTTTAGAAAATTAGAAAGCAAAATTACTTTAGAAGAATTGAAAAAAAAAGACTCTGTTATTTCACTAGGGGGAGGCGCCTTTTTAGATAGAAATATCAGGCATTCAGTTAAAAATTCTTCGGTGAGTTTTTGGATTGATGTAAGTTCTAATATATTAATTAAAAGACTGAAGAAAACAAAAAAAAGGCCACTTTTGTTTAATAAAAATTTAGATAAAACTGTGAAGAAATTATACTTTGAAAGAAAGAAAACTTATGGTGAAGCAGATTTTAAAGTTAGATGTAATTTTTTAAAGAAAGATGAAATAGTGGATAAAATATTAAAACTTTATGAAAATTCAAGAAATTAAATTTAAAAACTTAACAAACAAATATTCGTTATTTATAGGAAAAAATATACTAAATCTTTTAAACAAGAAAGTAAAATTACTTTGTCCTAGAACAAAAAATATAGCAATAATAATTGATCATAATGTCCCTAAAAAGTTTAAAAAAATTTTGAGAAAAAATTTGAAAAATTACAAAATCTTTTTCTTAGATTTTAAGGCTAGTGAAAAAAATAAATCTTTAGATGTCGCAAAAGTTTATTTGAATAAATTATTATCTCAAAATCTCAGCCGAAGTGATTTAATAATTGCTGTTGGAGGAGGTATAGTGGGTGATGTGGTTGGATTTATTGCGAGTGCATATAAACGAGGTATTAATTTTATAAATATTCCAACTTCTTTGCTAGCTCAAGTTGACTCATCCATAGGGGGGAAAACTGGAGTTAATTCAAAATACGGAAAAAATTTAATAGGCTCTTTCTATCAACCACTATTAGTTTTAATAGATATTTCTTTCTTAAAAACATTACCAAATAAAGAAATGGTTTGCGGATACGCAGAAATTCTTAAGCATTCTATTATCAGGGATAAATTATTTTTCAAATGGTTAAAAAAAAATACTAATTCTATATTACAAAAAAAAGAAGATGCCTTAATTTTTGCAATTAAAAAAAGCTGTCAAATCAAAATGAGTTTTGTCAGAAAAGATGTAAATGAAAATAATTTAAGAATGATTTTAAATTTTGGCCATACGTTTGCACATGCGATAGAGGCAAAAAGTAATTATTCAAGTAAGATAACACATGGAGAGGCTGTTCTAACAGGAATGATTTTGGCCACTAGGCTTTCTTACGTTAAGAAAGTTTGTTCCATAAATGTTGTTAAGGATATAGAAGAAGTATATTTTGATAATAATTTGTCTTACACCTTTAAGAAATATTTAAACTATAATTCAATTAATGGTCTAATTCCTTTTCTTAAGAGTGATAAAAAGAATTTTGATGATAAAATTAATTTTATCTTATTAAGAAGTATTGGTAAAACTGCTCAACCCAATGCAAACAAAATTTCTATTTCTAATTTAAAAAAAAGCATAAAACAAATTATTCAATTTTAATTTCAAGTGCGTGAATTTTTTTCTTTAAATCATCTTTTAAAATTTTCATAATTAATTTTTGAGCATTAATTCTAGAGATTGATTTTAAATATTTGGAAGCAATTATCAATTTTAAATGGAATTGTTTTTCAGAAAAAAATTTATGGCCTTTATGTTTAAGTGAATTATCAACAATTTCTAGTTTTTCAAATTCAAAATTTTGCTTTAATTTTTGTTTAATCTCATCAAAATAATTTTTCATTCTTAAAATTTTACTATATAGAACTAATTAATGAAAATTATTTGTGACTGGAGTAATTGTAAAAATATTGGTGCCTACAAAGCGCCAATTGAGAGAGATAACAGTAAAAAATTTAGATTACTATGCTTAGAGCATATCAAGATATTCAATAAAAATTGGAATTATTTTGAAAATATGAATGATCAAGAAATTGAATTTTTCATAAAATCTGATTTAACTTGGCATAAATCTACAAAAAAGTTTGGTTCCTCAGAAAGTTTTTTCAATATTTTATGGAATAATGCTTTAGAGGATAAACTAAACATTTTTAATAGTTCAAATTTTAAAGATTTTAAAAAAACAAAGGTGTCTCAACAAGATAAGGATGCTCTAAAGACTATGGAGTTAAATGAGGATGTAAAATGGGAGAAAAT
>MDSZ01229045.1_pt1 | contig 10112 bp, 10 predicted proteins | sample 811201 | NCBI WGS metagenome assembly MDSZ01 (sample SAMN05326647, study PRJNA326480) | marine metagenome | isolation source: seawater | place: Indian Ocean: North | collected 2010 | reverse complement strand
TGTCAACGATGGCTTCTCCGGGGGAGAGAAAAAAAGAAACGAAATATTTCAGATGAGCGTCTTAGAACCATCGTTAGCAGTACTCGACGAAACCGATTCCGGACTGGACATTGACGCACTAAAAATTGTTTCCGATGGAGTAAATTCTCTTCGACAAGATAACCGAGCTTTCATAATTATAACTCACTATCAAAGACTGCTTGATTACATAGTACCTGACTTTGTTCATGTCTTATACGATGGAAGAATTATCAAATCAGGCGATAAAAATCTTGCTAAAGAACTCGAAGTGAGAGGTTATGATTGGCTAAAAAATAAGAGCGCAAGTTAAATGTTATCGTTAATCAAACAAGTTGGCGGGATTGATCCGACTGTTCCAGCCTGGTTACGTTCTAGACGAAACCTAGCATCCGAGCAGATCCAAAAGATACCATTTCCAAGTAACAGACAAGAACATTGGAAGTATCTTCCAATGGATAACCTAAAAAACTCAAATTTTGAGACCATAGCCAATGAAAACATTCCAGATGATCCAGAAAATTTATTTCAATCCATTCTGAAAGACGAATCATATAAAATATTTCTGATAAATGGCGAAGTAATCAAAATCGATCCCCGATTAAATTCGTTTCTCAAAGTAAGCCGATTTTTAGATTGTTTAAAATTAGAGAAAAATTTTTATAAAGCCCTTTCGAAACCGGAAACATCCGATCCTTTTTTTTACTTTCTGAACACAGTAATGCAAAAAGATGGCCTGCTAATCGAAATTCCAGAAAACCTTGTGCTTGATTTGCCAATACACATTATTTATTTGGGACCCACTAAATCACTTACGGTGAGTTCACCAAACCTGATTATTCAGATATCGCCAAACTCTTCAGTCAAACTGATAGAAGAGTTTCATGATACGGAAACCACCAACACATTAACAAATACGGTCACTCACATAGAGATAGGAAGCGATTCAAATGTGACACATGATCGGATAGTCAAGGCAGGAGCAGAAAATTTTCATTTTGGACAGTTGAATTTTGAACTAGGAAAAAATGCAAAATTACGTTCCAACTCTTTGGCAGTTGATGGAAAAATTACAAGAGTAGACTTGAACGTTAACCTGAACGAAAAAGGAAGTGATTGTGACCTAAAAGGGTTATATCTAAGTAAAAAAAAATGCATTGTAGACCATCATACCGCTATATTTCATAACTCAGAGCTAACAAAAAGTTCGGAATTGTACAGAGGAATAATTAATGGTAACGGACTTGGAATTTTCAATGGCAAAGTTGTCGTAAAAAAAGATATATCAAGAATTGCAGCAAAACAATACAACAACAACCTCCTCCTATCAGACAGGGCAAGCGCAAATACGAAACCTGAACTTCAAATTCATTCGGACGATGTGAGTTGCTCGCATGGCGCAACAATTGGTCAGCTTGACACAGAATCGCTATTTTACCTGAGGTCTAGAGGGATAAAACTAGAACAGGCACAACTTCTTATGATAAAAGGTTTTATACAAGAAGTACTATCAGAAAATTATCAATTTTACAGTGAAAAATTTATATCTAACTCTTTAGGCATAGAAAAGAATATAACATGAACCAGAAAAAATCCGATAGCAAAAGTAAATTTAATGAGTCATTAGTCCGAAAAGATTTTCCTATTTTAAATAAAAAGGTCAACGGAAAAAAACTAGTCTACGCAGACAGCGCAGCAACAACGCAAAAACCTACCCAAGTTATTGACAAAATAAATAATTATTATTCTAGTCAAAATGCTAATGTTCATAGAGGGATTCATGCGCTAAGCGAAGAAGCAACAAGGGAGTTCGAAAAATCTAGAGAAATAATAGCCAATTTCATAAACGCTAATTCGTCAACCGAAATAATTTTTACAAAGGGAGCAACCGAATCGATCAATCTTGTAGCTCAAAGTTTCGGAGAAAAATTCATAGAAAAAAATGATGAAATACTTATATCGACAATGGAACATCATTCAAACATCGTGCCATGGCAAATCCTCAGCCAAAGAAAAGATGCTAAATTAAAAATTATACCCGTATCAGACAATGGTGAAATAATCATTGATGAATTAGAAAAGCTTGTTACTACGAGAACGAAAATAGTAGCTCTAAACCACGTGTCAAATGCTCTTGGTACCATAAATCCAGTTACTAAACTTACGAAAATAGCAAAGAAGTTTGGGGCTAAGGTCTTGATCGATGGAGCACAAGGCTGCGTAAATGACTTAGTCGATGTCCAACGAATTGGATGTGATTTTTATGTGTTTTCTGGGCACAAAGCCCTTGGACCAACGGGGATAGGTGTGCTATATGGTCGGCAGGATCTACTTGAGGATATGCCTCCTTGGCAAGGAGGTGGAGATATGATCAAAAAAGTCACTTTCGAGCAAACGACTTTTAATGATTTACCCTACAAATTTGAAGCGGGGACCCCAAATATCTCCGGAGCCATCGGACTTGCCGAAGCGTTAAAATATCTTTCAAAAATTGGGTTAAACGAAATAATAACACACGAGAAGGAACTATTAGAAATGGCAACCAAACGAGCGTTAGAGATCCCTAATTTAAAAATTATTGGTCAAGCCGAAAATAAGGCAGCCATAATATCATTTGTAATAGATGATGCACATCCTCAAGACATCGGCACCCTTTTAGACCAACAAGGAGTGGCAATACGCTCAGGGCATCACTGTGTCATGCCTCTTATGGAAAGATTCGGATTAGAGGGAACAGCGAGGGCATCATTTTGTTTATATAATAACGAAGAAGATGTAAATGCGGTGTTTGACGCCGTTGAAACCGCAGCAAAGTTACTGAGTTAATATTATGGATATTATAAATTCGACCAGGGTTCTACTGAGAGATTGCGAAGCGATAAAAATCCCAGACGGGATAACGGGAATTTTAAAAAAAGGACTAAATGTAAGTATAACCCAAGCACTAGGAGGCTCCCTAACCGTCGAATTTAATGGAAACCTTTACAAAATCAAAGTAGAGGATCGCGACGCTGTAATAGACTCAGAAGAATCGGACATTAGCCAATCCCTCAAAAAACACCCAACCAAAGAAATAGTGATAGAGGATATTTGGGAAATATTAAGAACATGCTATGACCCAGAGATTCCTATAAACATCGTAGAATTAGGTCTGATCTATAGATGTGAGATTCATAAAAAAGACAACAACATCAATGTCGAGATAGACATGACACTGACTGCGCCAGGGTGCGGTATGGGTCCATTCATTGTAGACGAGGTGCAAACAAAAATTTCGGCGCTGCCCGATGTTGAGGAAGTATCCGTTGAACTTGTATTTGACCCTCCATGGAGTCAAGAAATGATGTCTGATGAGGCAAGGCTACAAGTTGGCCTATACTAAATTTACAATTGTAAAAAATGCATTTTTTAAATTAAACCACTATAATTGAAAGCCTGTAATTTTAGGGTGCCAGAAATGAGTAAACAGCAAACACTTTCTATAATCAAGCCAAATGCCGTCAAGAATAAGAACATAGGGGATATAATTTCTATTTTTGAAAAAAGTAGTCTGACCATAAAAAATGCAAAACTGCTAAGATTAGATAAAAAAGATGCTGAAGGCTTCTATAAGGAACATATAAAAAAACCATTTTTTGATGAATTAGTGAAGTTTATGACTTCAGGCCCGATATTAGCGCTGGTTTTAGAGGGTCCAAATGCTATCGAAGAAAACAGACGATTAATGGGAGCGACAAATCCAGCGGAAGCAAAAAGCGGAACTATTAGATCGCTATATGCAAACTCGATGACTGAAAATGCCGTCCATGGTTCTGACAGTCAAGACAGTGCAGAATCCGAAATTGCGTTCTTTTTTCATGATGAGAATTGAGAAGCACACAGAATTAAATCTTGCCGACTATGATAATAAACGTCTAGAAACCCTCTTCGACAAGATGGGGGAAAAGCCCTTTCGCGCTCGACAATTAATTCAGTGGATTCACAAACACGGTGTTATTGATATTACAAAGATGACATCTTTCAGCACTCGCCTTAGGGAATCTTTGAATAGTCATTACGTAATCGACATGCCAAGAGTAAAAAATCTACTTACCTCAGCTGATGGAACAACTAAGCTAATAATAGAGCTGGTTGATAAAAATATAATAGAAACGATTTTCATACCGGATAATAATCGAGGTACTTTATGCATATCATCCCAAGCAGGATGCCAGTTAAATTGTTCATTTTGCGCAACGGCACAAGCCGGTTTTAACCGGAATCTTACTATCGGTGAAATAATCGGCCAGGTCTGGCTTGCAGCTAAGTTTTTGAAGCAATTTGAAACTGGAAAAAGATCTATCACTAATATTGTTTTCATGGGAATGGGTGAACCTCTTCTTAATCTTACCAACGTTTTACCAGCGATTCAGATTCTTCTCGACAATAATGCGTACAATATATCTAAAAACAAAATCACAGTAAGTACAGCTGGTATCGTGCCGGGAATCGAAAAGTTAAGCAAAGAAACGAATGTATCTTTGGCAATATCTTTACACGCTCCAGAAGACGAGCTTAGAAATCAATTAGTACCTTTGAATAAAAAATATCCTCTAAATTTACTGTTTGAAGCCTGCCGGCAATATTTGAAAGACGATAATAATAGAAGTATCACATTTGAATATACTTTAATGCAAGATATAAACGATTCAGAAAAATTAGCTAAAACACTTTTAGGACTTGTAAAACCCATTAAAGCCAAAATCAACCTAATTCCATATAATACTGTGTTTGGGCTATCCTACAAAACATCATCCGATGATAAAATTCTAAAATTTTGGAAAACATTAAATGATGGAGGAGTATTAACAACCATTCGAAAAAACCGAGGAGAAGATATTTTGGCAGCGTGTGGACAGCTTTCTGGAGTCATTAAAAAACGAAACCCGACTTTTTCTCCAAATGTCTAGAATAGAAATAGTGGCAATAGGTACTTGCATTTTTAGCTCAATAGTGTTTTTGGCAGGATGTAACAATAGTTTGCAAAAAAATTCTAGACCTAAGATAGACCGAAACGAAATTGTAAAAATAAATACTGAACTCGGCCTTTCATATATGCAAAATAATCAATTCAGCGATGCTGAGGAAAAATTAAACAAAGCCTTGAGAATTAACCCAAGAAACGCAGATACGTTAAATGCAATGGCACTCTTAAAGTCAAAGACCAATCAGCAAGAAGAAGCGATTTATTATTTCCGCAAAGCCATAAAACTAGATAGGTCAGATCCGGCAATTAATAATAATTATGGGCAATATCTTTGCGCAATAGGTTCACACAAAGAAGGTATTTATTATCTCAAAATTGCAATTAAAAATTATGAGATTCGTAACAAGACAATAGCATATTTTAACGCTGGAATATGTGCTGCAGCCTCTGGCGATCTCGATTATGCAGCTTCTAATATGACTAATGCACTCAATATAGACGAAAACTACGGTCCGGCTTTATTGGAGTTATCATCTTTAATGATAAAGATAGGTAATTACAATGAAGCAGAGCTTCTTCTCGGGCGTTTTAACAAGTTATCGAAGGCTACAGCCTCATCTCTATATAACGCCTACTTAATATCTGAAAAAAAAGGATATATTAATGAGAGTAAAAAGCTTAAGATCCTTTTAAAAAATCTTTTTCCCTTATCCGAAGAATTTAAAAAAATTAATGAAAAGAGCCAATAATGTTAAACAAGGGTAGTAAAATAATTTTATCGAGTAAGCAGGCTCTTCTATTTTATGGAATTGAATCAAAAAAATCATTTGAAATAGATGGTAACGTAGCAAATGTTGGAGATATGCTTAAGCATGCCCGTGAATATAGAAATGTCAGTGTCGAGCTTTTAGCAGCAAAGCTAAATTTAGAACCAAAAATAATTAGAAAGATTGAAGGCAATAGGTTCGCAGCTCTCTCGGGAGAAATCTTTGTCAGAGGCTATATAGGATTATTAGCACGTGAACTAAATGCTGATCTTGAACCTTTGATGCAAGTCTACGAATTACAAAGAGGTCCCAAAGAAAATGATGAGAAGGAAATTGACCTAAATCCTACAACATCAAGCCAAAAAAAAATTGGTTTTGTAATTCTAGTTATTATATTTGCGTTATCTATTTATTACTTAAGTTACATCATACAATCAGATTTCAAAGTTAATTCAACCAATTTTGAACCCGTTGATATCGATAAAAGTAAAAACCCACAAGATTATTTAAATATGTATTCAGAATGAGATTAATTCCTATGACTATATAGCCTTTTAGCAAAAGCAGACCCAACTTTCTAATGCAATCTTTGCGTTTCTCAAGTATAAATCCCTAATGTGATTTATTAAGTTTTTTTAAAATAAACAGCTAATAGTGTACTATTAACCTTTATTTAACTTACACCGCTTAGAATGAAAAACCAAATATTTAAATCCGTCAGAGGGATGAAAGACGGACTTCCCGAAAATAATCTTGTACGGAGAAAAATTTTTTCAAAAATTATTAATAGAGCCGAACTATTTGGTTATAACGAAATAAATCTTCCGATTGTCGAATATTCAGAAGTTTTTAAAAGAGGTATTGGTTTAGATACAGATGTAGTAAATAAGGAGATGTATTCTTTTCAAGATCGGAATGGTGAATACTTATCCCTCCGACCTGAAGGAACAGCCGGTTGTGTAAGAGCTGTCCTAGAAAATAATTTACTAATCAGTCCACCACTCAGACTCTGGTATTTTGGTAAAATGTTCAGATACGAGAGACCTCAGAAAGGTAGACAAAGGCAATTTTCGCAATTTGGATTCGAATTATTTGGAATTAAAGACATATTTGCGGAATTTGAGCTCATTTGTTTGATAGAGGATATCTGGGCAGAGCTTCAATTAAATGATCTAAGTTTGGAAATAAACTCTCTAGGCACAAATGATGAAAGACTGAAATACACCAACGCATTAGCTGAATATTTCGCACAATATAAAAAAGATTTCGACCAATCAACAATGGAGACTTTACAAAGAAATCCAATCAGATTGCTTGACAGTAAAAATCCAATTTTATCCGAACTAAAAGAAAACGCACCAAAAATCCGACAATTTTTATCAATAAAATCTATTGCAAGAATTGATGACCTACAGGATTTACTTTCATCTAATGGAATTTTAACTAACATTAATCCCTACCTGGTAAGAGGACTAGACTATTATTCTGATATAGTGTTCGAATGGAAAACCACTAGACTGGGAGCGCAAGATGCGGTTTGCGCAGGAGGAAGATATGATACACTTATAAGCAAAATGGGAGGAAACGAGGGCGCCGCAATTGGTTGCGCGATTGGGTTTGAAAGAATACTTTCAATACTGTCAGATAGTCAGTTGAAATATAAAAAAAAACCAAAAGTCTACCTTACCGCTACAAACGACGAATTGGATAGCGAAGTATTTAAGATATGGAAAACAATAAAAGCAGAGATTTCTGATAGCGTGCTGACTCTACATTTAAGTAAAGGCACTTTAAAATCAAGACTAAAAAGAGCCGATAAAAGTGACGCATTCGCTGCAATAATAATAGGGGAAGATGAATTAAGAAAAGAAAAGTTTTTAATAAAGCCATTGCGACTTAATGAGAAACAAGTTCTTTGTAATAAAAATGAACTTGGAGAAACACTTAAAAGATTTTTATAGGGTAAAATACGAAAATGGAAGATGGATCAAATAGATATACAAATTTATTGAGATGGATAGTAAAGAATAAAATTTTTATTAGCATAGGTTCTATCCTGGTAATTTTCTCGCTCATTATAGTCGTATTCAATAACATGCAGAGGATAGATGCAGAAAAAGACATGGCTGTCAGCTTTGAAAAAATGGTTGAATTTCTGCAAACAGGAAAATATTTTGAGGCAATTGAAATAGCAGAAATGCTACAAAAAACAAAGTCAAACTCTGAATACAAAAACTTATCAGGCCTTTTGCTTGCGCAGTTATTAATTTTTAACAACCAAGAAGTTGAAGCTGAGGATGTCTTGCTCAACATAATAAAAACGAAAGGCCCTTTAAAACTAAATCAAGTCGCCGTTGTCAGGTTAATAAGATTATACATTTCGCAAAATGAATATGCCAAAGCGCATGAAATGGCAAAAAAAAATAAGATAACACTACCGACTGATTCTTTTAAAGAAATACTTGCAGACCTTGAAGCGAATAAGGGCAACCATGAGATAGCTTATCGGCTATATGAGGAACTCATTATGCAAGCTCGTGTTTCAGGGCAATCTCCAGAGCTATTTATTTTAAAAAAAAATAACTTAAATAAACCAGCAGAATAAAATGAATTTTCGTAAATCAAAGATCGCACTATATTTTGTAGGGCTAGCATTACTCACAGGATGTTCTTCTTTTGGCAACGGTGATAAAAAGTTAAAAGAGGGAGTTTCCGAGCCTCAAAAGTTATCAAAAGACGGAACCTCTATCGACCCTCGGGATAATACAAGAATAAAAAAGAAAAAAAAAATTAAGCTTAAACCGTCAAAATTAGAAAGAAAGTTTAAATCGACGGTAGATGTTTTTGTTTTATGGAAGAAAAAAATAGGGGAGGGCATGGGTAATGGCAAGATAGAAATGGAACCAAACATTAACAATGAAAGGGTTTATATAACTGACTATACAGGAGCTCTTTACGTAATCGATTTATTGAGTGGCAAAAAGATTTGGTCGCTAAAAGATAAAAACGTTGAATACACAAGTACCCCAGGTTTAGGTGAAAACCTAGTTATAGTAGGCACGGGGGAGGGGAAACTCATTGCTAGAGAAAAGGAGTCTGGCACTTTAAAGTGGGTTTCAAAACTGCCAAGTGAAGTGCTTTCAAAACCCTTAGAAACAGAAAGCTTTGTAATTGCTAGAAGCAATGATGGTTCCGTCCACGCATTAGATAAAAAAAATGGCCAAGAAGTTTGGAATTTCCAAAAAACAGCCCCGAAATTATCCGTAAGAGGTAACAGCAACCCTTTGCGGGTTGATGATAGTGTTGTAATTGGCTGGGATGATGGCAGAATGACTGCTCTTGATTTGGAAACTGGCAAAATTATTTGGAATGCAACGGTGGCAGTACCTACTGGACAAACTGATCTAGAAAGGATGGTGGATATAGATGGAAACTTAATATTAGATGGAGCAGACATATATATTTGCAGTTATGGAACAGGGGTCACATCTGTATCATCTCTAGATGGCAAAATAAACTGGAATAGAGAAATATCCAGTCCTTTTAGCCCTGCGGTAGGAGCCGACTATGTTTATGTTGTTGATGAAAAGAGCATAATTTGGGCATTCGATAAAGTCACCGGAAACTCAGTCTGGAAAAAAAGCAATTTTGAGAGACGCGCTCTATCCCCACCATTAGTGTATAAAGATTTTCTGATTGTTGGTGATTTTGATGGATATACGCACTGGTTAGACTCTAAGACTGGCGAACAAGTTTATAGAAAAAAAATTGCAAATGAAGCAATTCGTGTTAGTGGGGCAACCGACAATGCGATAGTAGTATTGACAGCGCAAGATGGGAAAACGGTAGCCTTAGAATTTAATGAAAATTAGAAATAAGTTAAATGACATTCCACATATCATCTCCCTCAATCGCCATATTAGGACGACAAAACGTTGGTAAATCTTCGATATTCAATCGACTAACTCGTACAAAATCGGCGTTAGTAGCAGATTTTCCAGGTCTGACTAGAGATTACCGCCTGGGAACATTCACAGCTAATAACTATATTTTATCCATTGTAGATACCGGTGGCTTTGCATATACAGAACTCAATACTCTTAATAGCAAAGTGAATGAAAGCACTATTGAGATTGCAAAATTAGCCGATCACTTAATATTGGTTGTCGACGCATTAGATGGTTACACACACCTGGATGAAGCAATTTTCGATAAAATTCAGGGCCTAAACAAACCTTTCTCTGTTTTTATTAATAAAGCAGAAAGCAAGGTCGAAACTGAGCTAATTTTTGAGTTTTCAGAATTGACAAGAAAATCAATCTACATTGTTTCGGCCCTTCAAAATAGTGGTTTAAAAAATG
>MDSZ01154144.1_pt1 | contig 10112 bp, 10 predicted proteins | sample 811201 | NCBI WGS metagenome assembly MDSZ01 (sample SAMN05326647, study PRJNA326480) | marine metagenome | isolation source: seawater | place: Indian Ocean: North | collected 2010 | reverse complement strand
GGAATTTCTAAAAAATCTGATATTTCTAAATCAGCAAAAATTGGAAATAACTGTTACATTGGACCATTTGTTTTTATTGGAGAGAATGTAATTATCGAAGATAACACTTTTATTTTCCCTCATACCTTTGTTGGAAATAATACATCAATTGGTTCTAGAACAACAATTTTTTCAGGAGTAAAGATATATAACAATTGTAAGATTGGTAAAGATAATATTATACATGCTGGCGCGGTTATTGGTGCAGATGGCTTTGGTTTTGCTCCCAGCTCTGAGGGTAATTACAAAAAAATTCAACAAATAGGGAATGTTGTAACTAAAGAATTTGTAGAAATAGGATCAAACACAACAATAGATAGAGCAACTATAGGTTCAACATTAATTAAGAAAGGTGTAAAATTAGATAATCAAATTCAAATTGGTCACAATGTAGTTATTGGTGAAAATACAGTTATAGCTGGACTTGTCGGAATTGCGGGAAGCTCTAAAATTGGAAACAATTGTATGATTGGAGGTTCTACAGGAATTGCAGGTCACTTAACAATAGGAAACAATGTAAGAATAGCTGGACATACAGGAGTAGGTTCTAATATAAAAGATGGAGAAACAATTCAAGGTCCTTATGCTTTTAATCAAAAAGATTTTTTAAGGTCCTATATCATTTTTAAAAGATTACCAAAAATGTACGAAACTCTGAACAAAATAGAGAAGTCTTTGTTAAAATAATGGAAAAACAAAAAACAATAAAAAATACAATTCACTTTTCAGGAAAAGGCATTCACACAGGAGTATTTACTAAAATGACCCTTATTCCGGCAAAAGAAAACAATGGTATTGTTTTTGTAAGAACTGATAAAGACAATACAAGAGTTAAAGCGATTGTTGAAAATATATATTCTACAGAAAGAAGCACCAATCTTAAAAAAAATAATGTTTTTGTTAAAACTGTTGAGCATATCTTAGCAGCTATTGTTGGGAACAACATTGATAATGTTGATATTTTAATTAACAATGAAGAGGTTCCAATTTTAGATGGTAGTGCTAAAGAGTTTTCTGAAAAAATATCAAGTGCAGGAGTAGTAAATCAAAAATCATGCAAATATATATACAATATCGAGAAGGAAATTAATTATAAAGATGAGGAAAGTGGAACTGAGATTATTATCAGACCAGATTATGAGTATAATATTGATGTTACTATTGATTATAATTCACATAGTTTAGGAATTCAGAAATCTAACCTTTCTTCTATAAAGAATTTTAATGTCGATATAGCTTCCTCTAGAACATTTTGTTTTTTACATGAGTTAGAACTACTATTAGAAAACAATCTAATTAAAGGAGGTGATATAAATAATGCTATTGTTATCGTAGAAAATAAAATAGATAAAAGAAAACTTAGTAATTTTGCAAAAGTTTTTGAAAAGAATGATATTCAAATTACTGAATCAGGAATTTTAAATAATTTAAAATTAAGACATAAAAATGAAGCTGCAAGACATAAGTTATTAGATATAATTGGAGATTTAGCTTTAATAGGTTTTTCAATAAAAGGAAAAGTTATAGCAACGAAACCAGGACATAAACATAACACAAATTTTGCAAGAAAAATTAGAGATTTAATACTAAAAGATATGAAAACAACAGCACCCATAGTTGATTTTAACGAAAAACCTTTTTACAACAGGGAACAAATTAAGCAAATATTACCGCACAGGGATCCTTTCTTATTTATTGATGAAATTAGAGACTTAGGCGATGATTTTATTGTAGGGGTCAAATTTGTAAAAGAAGAAGAGGATTATTTTAGAGGTCATTTTCCTGGAGCTCCAGTTATGCCTGGTGTTTTGCAACTAGAGACAATGGCACAAGCAGGTGGAGTCTTAATATTAAACACAGTTGAAGACCCAGAAAATTATCTAACATATTTCATGAAAATTGATAATGCAAAATTTAAACAAAAAGTTCTTCCGGGAGATACAATAATATTCAAATTAGAATTGATATCTCCAATAAGAAGAGGATTGTGTCATATGCATGGAAAAGGATTTGTTGATGGTAAAATAGTTGTTGAAGCTGATTTATTAGCACAAATAGCAAAAAAGTAATTTATGCATCAGCCATTATCATACGTTCACGCTGGAGCTAGAATTGACAAATCAGTAGTTATCGATCCATTTGTTACAATCGAAAATAATGTAATAATTGGTAAAGGAACATGGATAGGTTCTAATGTTACAATCATGGAAGGTGCAAGAATTGGAGAAAACTGCAAAATCTTTCCTGGGGCGGTTATTTCTGCAATACCTCAAGATTTAAAATTTAATGGGGAAGAATCTGTTGTTGAAATTGGAAATGAAACAACGATTAGAGAATGTAGTACTATTAATAGAGGAACTTCTATAACAGGTAAAACATTAATTGGAGAGAATTGTCTCATTATGGCATATTCTCATGTAGCCCATGACTGTGTTATTGGAAATAACTGTATCATTGTCAATGGAGTAGCATTAGCTGGCCATGTAAAAGTTGGGGATTATGCAATAATTGGTGGTAATTCCTCTGTTCATCAGTTTGTTACAATTGGAAAACACACAATGATATCTGGAGGTTCTTTAGTAAGAAAAGATGTACCTCCATATGTAAAAGCAGCTAGAGAACCACTATCATATATTGGAGTAAATTCTATTGGACTAAGAAGACGTGGATTTCTTGAAGGGAAAATAACAGAAATTCAAGATATATACAGAATTTTATTTCAAAAAAATAATAATAATTCCCAAGCATTAACAAAGATAGAGGCTGAACTAAGATCGTCTCCAGAAAGAGATGAAATTATATCATTTATTCAAAATTCTGGTAGGGGTATTATGAAAGGATATAAACAAAATTAAATACTATGGCAACAACAGCAGATTTCAGAAACGGATTATGTTTTAATCACAATGGAGAACCTTGGAAAATTGAATCTTTTTTACATGTTAAACCAGGTAAAGGCCCTGCTTTTGTAAGAACAAAAATAAGAAATCTAAACACAGGAAGACTATTAGAAAACACATTTACATCTGGAGTTAAAATAGATGTCATTAGAGTAGAAAATAGAAAATATCAATTTCTTTACGCAGAAGGAGATGATTATCATCTAATGAATAATGATGACTTCGAACAAATAATAATGCAAAAGAATTTCATAGATAATTTTGAATTTTTAAAAGAAGGAGAAAATGTTGAAGTATTATTTCACGCAGATGAGGGAATACCTCTTTCTGCACAAGTACCTTCTCATGTTACATTAAAAATATCGCATACGGAACCAGGAATTAAAGGAAATACTGCAACGAATACTTTTAAACCTGCTAAAACTGAAACAGGTGCTGATATTCAAGTTCCATTATTTATTAATGAAGGTGACAAAATTAAAATTGATACTATCAAAGGCTCCTACATTGAAAGAGTAAAAGAATAACAAATTATTTGAACATAATTATAAATGAGTAAAAAACATAATTTTAGCGCAGGACCCTGCATCCTACCACAAGACGTATTAAAAAAAGCTTCGGAATCAATTATAAATTTTAATAATGATAATCTATCATTAATTGAAATTTCTCACAGGAGCAAACCATTTGTAAATGTAATGGAAAAAGCTAGAAATCTTGTAAAAGAACTTCTAGATGTGCCCAATGGATATTCTATATTATTCTTACAGGGTGGTGCAAGCCTAGAATTTCTTATGGCTCCAATAAATCTGATGAAAAAAGATGGGGGAAAATCTGCCTACCTAAATACAGGGTCATGGTCAAAAAAAGCTATTGCAGAAGCAAGAAACTTTGGTGAAGTAATAATAGTAGGCGATTCTTCCGATGAAAATTATAAATACATTCCAAAAGAATATTATATTCCAGAAGATGTTGATTATTTTCATTGTACATCTAACAATACTATTTTTGGAACGCAAATTAAAGATTTTCCTAAAGTTCCATCATTAATGGTTTGTGATATGAGTTCTGACATTTTCAGCAGAAGAATTGATGTGAGTAAATTTGACTTAATATACGCTGGAGCTCAAAAAAATATGGGACCGGCAGGAACCACGCTTGTTATTGTTAAAGACGAAATTCTAGGAAAAACTGGAAGAAAAATCCCTACCATGTTAGACTACAACACTCATATTTTAAAAGAAAGTATGTTTAATACTCCTCCTGTTTTTGCTGTATATGTTTCTATGCTTACTCTTGAGTGGTTAAAAGCCCATGGAGGAGTAGAATGGATTGAAGAAGTGAATGAAAGAAAAGCAAAAATGCTTTACTCTGAAATAGACAGAAATCCTTTATTTACAGGAGTTGCGAATAAAGAAGACAGGTCAACTATGAATGTAACATTTAATCTTACGAACACTTCTATATTAGATAAATTTGATGTTCTCTGTCAAGAGGCTGGGATTAGCGGTCTAAAAGGTCATAGATCTGTGGGAGGATATAGAGCATCCATATACAACGCACTTCCATTAGAAAGCGTTGAAGTTTTAGTAAATGTAATGAAAAACACAGAAAATAATTAAAAATGATTAAAATATTAGCGAATGATGGAATCTCTAAATCTGGAGTTTTAGCTTTAGAGAATAAAGGATTTGATGTTATTACAAAAAAAATAAATCAAGAAGATTTAATTTCTAAAATAAATTCTGAAAACTATGAAGTACTATTAGTTAGATCAGCTACAACTGTTAGGAAAGATTTGATTGATGCTTGTCCTAATTTAAAGATTATTGGAAGAGGAGGCGTAGGAATGGATAATATTGATGTAGAATATGCTAAAGAAAAAGGTATTGAAGTTTATAATACCCCGTCAGCTTCCTCTAATTCAGTAGCTGAATTAGTTTTCTCTCACTTATTTGGAATGGTAAGATTTTTATATGAATCTAATAGACAAATGCCATTAGAAGGAGATTCTAATTTTAAAAATTTAAAAAAAGCATATTCTGGAGGCAAAGAACTTTCTAAAAAAACCCTAGGTATTATTGGGTTTGGAAGAATAGGTCAAGAGGTCGCTAAAAAAGCAATAGGTTTAGGAATGAATGTTATTGCGAATGATAAATTTATTTCTGAAGCGAATATTACATTAAACTTTTATAATGGTGAAAAGAAAACTTTTACTATAGAAACATCTTCATTAGAAGAAGTATTAAAAAATTCTGATTTTATCTCTCTACATATTCCTAAAATAGAAGATAAAGCAGTCATTGGAGCTGAAGAAATTGGTTTAATGAAAACTGGAGCAGGTATTATTAATACCTCAAGGGGAGGTTTAATTGATGAAGATGCTTTAATGTTTGCATTGGATAAAGGAAAATTAAGCTATGCTGGTCTTGATGTATTTGAAAATGAACCAAAACCAAGTATTCATTTGATGATGCATAATAGTATTTCTCTAACTCCTCATATTGGAGCCGCAACTCAAGAAGCTCAGGATAGAATAGGTACAGAATTGGCAGATAAAATAATTACTTATTTCAAAAACTGACAGTGGCAATTATTCGATCATTCAAGGCTATTAGGCCAACGAGAGACAAGGTAAATCTTGTCGCCTCAAGATCATATTTGAGTTACTCAGATGAGACATTAAAAGAAAAATTAGATAATAACCCTTACACATTCTTACATATTATAAATCCGAATAATAAAAAATCAGAAAAAAATTCAGGAACAGAAAAATATAAATTAATAAAAAAAAAGTTTAAAGAATTTGTCGATGATGGAGTTTTACTTGAAGAAAATGAAGAGTGTTTATATATTTATCAACAAACAAAAGAAAAGAACATTTATACTGGAATAATTGCTGCGGCATCTATAGATGATTACATAAATGGTAATATTAAAATTCATGAGCAAACTCTTACTAAGAGAGAAGAGTTATTTAAAGATTACTTAAAAAATACTGGTTTTAACTCAGAGCCCGTTTTACTTACTTATCAAGATAATTTTAGAATAAATTCAATTGTACAGAAAAAAATCAAAGAAAGATCTGAATACGAGTTTACTACAACAAATAAAGTGCTTCATAAATTTTGGATTTTAAACAATAAAGACAAAATAAATACAATAGTTGAAGAGTTTAAAAAAATACAAGACATTTACATCGCAGACGGGCATCATAGATCAGCGTCATCTCACTTATTATGTAAAAACATAAGGGAAAGAAATCCTAATTACAATGCGCAAGATAATTTTAACTTTTTTATGAGTTATCTAATTCCTGAAAGTGAGTTAAATATTTTAAATTTTAACAGATTAATTAAACATACGAACTCTTATTCTAATGAAGAACTAATTAATAAAATTAAAGAAAATTATATTCTTTATAAAAAAGGTGAAAAATTATATTCTCCAGTCAGTGAAAATGAGATTTCTATGTATTTATCCGGAGAATGGTATTCTTTAGTTGCTAAAAAAAGAAAATATCAAAGTATTTCTGAAAGTTTAGACCCAAGTATTTTGTCTAAGTATATCCTATCACCAATATTAGGCATTAAAGACGAAAAAACCGATAAGAATGTTAGTTTTTTTGATGGAACTATTGATTTATCAGTAATAAAAGATAAAGTAGATTCTGGAGAATTTTCTATTGCTTTCATTCTAAAGCCAATTGATATTGAATCTCTTAAAAAAGTTTCAGATAATAACGAAACAATGCCTCCTAAAAGTACCTATATTGAGCCTAAACTAAGATCAGGACTAACAATTTATAATTTAGAAAATTAATGGGGATTTCTAAAAACATTCAAAATATAAAGAAGGAACTGCCAAATCAAATCAGTCTAGTTGCTGTTTCTAAAAATCAATCATATTCAAAAATTATGGAAGTTTATGAATCTGGTCATAGAATTTTTGGTGAGAACAAAGTACAAGAACTAGTTGAAAAACATGAGAAACTACCAAAAGATATAAAATGGCACATGATAGGTCATTTACAATCAAATAAAGTAAAATATATCGCTCCATTTGTTGATTTAATACATTCAGTAGATTCTAAGAAACTTTTAAAAGAAATTAATAAAAGAGCATCTCAAAATAATAGAATTATAGATTGTTTGTTACAAATACACATTGCAGTAGAAAAAACAAAATTTGGTTTATTGGAAAAGGATGTAAATGAAATTCTTTCAGTAAAAAATCAATACAAAAATGTAAATATTAAGGGACTTATGGGAATGGCTACTTTTACAAATAATAAAACTCAAATAAAAGATGAGTTTAATTATTTATTAAGTGTTTTCAATAAATACAAAGTTCTAAATACCCTATCTATGGGAATGAGTGGAGATTATAAAATAGCGATAGAGTGCGGGAGCAATATGATTAGAATTGGAAGTTCTATATTTGGAACAAGAAACTATTAAAATTATGAGCAAAAAAGTTATATCAACAAAAAATTCACCTGATGCAATTGGTCCTTATAACCAAGCTATATTAACTGGAAATACTCTTTATTGTTCTGGTCAAATTGCAATAAATCCTGACACAGGAAGTTTAGTAACAGATACTATTAACAGAGAAACTCACCAAGTAATGAAAAATATTTCTGAAGTGTTAAAAGCTGCAGATATGGATTTTAGCAATGTTGTAAAATGTTCTATCTTTATGAGTAATATGAATGATTATACTATTATTAACGAAGTCTATGCTAGTTATTTTAGTGATAATCATCCAGCTAGAGAAGCGGTACAAGTTTCCGCTCTTCCTAAGAGTGTAAATGTAGAAATCTCAGTAATTGCAGTAAAATAAATGGACTTATTTAAAGAATTACTAAAAGGAAATAAAGTCGCCCTAGCAAAGGCAATTACTTTATTAGAAAGTTCATTAGAATCAGATAATAAAATAGCTCAAGATCTTTTACAAAAATGTTTTAAACATAGTGGAAACTCTATTAGAGTAGGAATTACAGGAGTACCTGGAGTAGGAAAAAGTTGTTTAATTGAAGTTTTAGGAAAACTACTCACTAGTAAAGGATACAAAGTAGCAGTTCTTGCTATCGATCCTACATCTAAAAAATCGCATGGTAGTATTTTAGGAGATAAAAGTAGAATGCATAAGCTGGCAATAGATGAAAATGCGTTTATTCGTCCATCTCCCTCTGCTGGAACTTTAGGTGGAGTAGCAAGTAAAACAAAAGATAGTATTATAATATGTGAAGCAGCTGGATATGACGTTATATTGTTAGAAACTGTTGGTGTAGGACAGTCAGAAACTGCGGTAAGTTCTATTTGCGATTTCTTCTTACTTCTAGTGTTAGCAGGTGCAGGAGACGAGCTACAAGGAATAAAAAGGGGGATAATGGAACTCGCTGACATGTTAGTTATTACTAAAGCGGAAGGACATAATTTACAACACGCTAACAAAGCTAGACAAGAATACCAAAGAGCTTTACATTTGTTTCCAGCTATGGAAAGTGGTTGGACCCCAAAAGTTTCAGTTTGTTCTGCTCTAGAAAATACTGGAGTTTCAGAAATTTGGGAAACAATAAAAAGTTACAATGAACATATAACGTCTTCAAACTGGAAAGTAGAAAATAGAAAAAAACAACTCATGTATTGGTTACATCAGAGTATAAAAGAAGAATTAGGTAAAAAAAAATATAATTCTTTATCAACAAAACAAATAAAAAAACTTGAGGAAATGTTAAGTAATGGAAAAACTATATATCAAATTATTGAAGGAATTCAATAAAACAAATGCATTTTTTCTTTCTTTTTCCACTTGGCTTGACTGGAGTAATCTACAAAATAAATTATCACATCTGCTTGACTAGCATACTCTGTAAAATATATTTTTTTGTCTGATTGACTAGAGTAGTCTACGAAAAACCAATTACCATCATTTTTTCCTGCTTGGGAACTATATTTAACTTTATAAACACACAAATCTGCTCTACTTTCATAATCAGCAACAAAAACTTTTACATCTGCTTGACTAGCGTATTCAACCGAGTAAACTTTCTGAGAGAAACAGATTAAAGAAAAACTAGAAAATAAAATTGAAAATATTAATTGTTTCATATTAAAATATAAAATTTGAAAGTTCAAACATACAAAAAATTTAGAAAAAAAAATAACCCTATATTCTACATAAAAACAAGTATATTTGTCAATCATAAAATAAAATGTAATGACAAAAGTTTCAGATAGATTAGACAGATTATCAGAATCAGCAACGCTAGCAATGGCTAGAATGAGCCGAGAATTAAAAGCAGAGGGAAAAGACGTAATAGCTTTAAGTTTAGGAGAACCAGATTTTGACACTCCTGATTTTATAAAACAATCTGCGAAAAATGCAATTGATAATAACTTTTCTCATTATACTCCTGTTCCTGGTCTTTTAGAATTGCGTCAAGCCATTTGTAATAAATTCAAAAGAGATAATAAATTAGATTTTACTCCGGATCAAATTGTAGTTTCTACAGGAGCAAAACAATCTATAGCAAATGTATGTTTATCTATATTAAATCCAGGAGATGAAGTTCTTCTTCCAGCTCCATTTTGGGTAAGTTATGCAGATATTATAAATCTCGCTGAAGGAATTCCTATTCAAATTTCTTCATCTGTTGAAAATGATTTTAAAGTTTCACCCTCTCAAATTGAAGAAAAAATCACAGAAAAAACAAAATTATTAATGTTTTCTTCACCATGTAATCCTTCAGGGTCAGTTTATACCAAAGAAGAACTTACTGATATTGCAACGATGCTAGAAAAATACCCTAATATCTATATTATCTCAGATGAAATTTATGAACATATTAACTTTACAAATACTCATTTTAGTATTGGTAGTATTCCTTTCTTAAAAGATAGAGTAATTACAGTAAATGGAGTATCTAAGGGCTTTGCTATGACAGGATGGAGGGTAGGATTTATCGGTGCACCTCTTTGGGTTGCAAAAGCTTGTGGTAAGATACAAGGACAAGTTACTTCTGCAACATGTGCAATATCTCAAAAAGCAACTGAAACAGCAGTTAATGCAGATCCAATTAATGTAACATTTATGAGTGATACGTTCCTAAAAAGGAGAAATCTTGTTTTAAAAAAATTAAAAGAAATTGAAGGTATTAAATGCAAT
>MDSZ01167914.1_pt1 | contig 10113 bp, 6 predicted proteins | sample 811201 | NCBI WGS metagenome assembly MDSZ01 (sample SAMN05326647, study PRJNA326480) | marine metagenome | isolation source: seawater | place: Indian Ocean: North | collected 2010 | reverse complement strand
TTTAATATCTAGTTTTTTAAGTTCTTTCTTTAGTATCGTGAATATAATTTTTAGTATTTATTTTGTGCGTTATTTAAACTTAGATATTTTTGGTGTTGCGTTAGGTACTGTTGTTTCATCATATTTAACTATTGCAGTATTTTCGGTATTTACTTACTTTTTTATGAAAAAAAATTTTAAAGTTCTTCCAAGATACCAAAGAATATTTTTACCAAGAAAACTTATTAAACTATTTAACATAAATTTTAATATTTTCATTAGAACAGTTTTGCTTACTTTTGCCTTTTTATGGTTTACTTATCAAAGCTCATTAATAGGAGAAGAATACGTTGCAGTTAATGCAATTTTAATTCAATTTATCCTAATTTCATCTTTCTTTTTAGACGGATATGCATTTTCAACTGAAGGCGCAGCAGGTTTTATTTTAGGAAAAAAAATAAAAAAATCTTTTATTAATTTATCAAGAAATTCTTTTGAATTAAGTTTTTACTCCGCAATTATTATTTCTTTAATATTTCTTTTTTCTTACAGAGAAATAATAAATCTTTTTACTGATATAGATTATCTAAGATACTTAGCTTACGGTTTTGCTATATGGGTTATTATTATTCCTCCTGTAGCATCTTTTTCTTATCAATACGATGGAATATTCATAGGAACATCTCAAACGCCAGAGCTAAGAAACGCAATGATCTTGTCAGTTTTATTATTTTTAGTATCTTCTGTAGAACTTACTAAATACTTTGGTAATAATGGTTTATGGCTATCATTATTATTTTTTATGATTATTAGATCTTTAAGTCTAAGTTTTTATTTTTCAAAAATTCTCAAAAGATTTTAATGCAATTTCTTTATAAAATACCCGGATATACTCTTTTACTTTTTGGCGCGTTTTGTTTGAGCTGGGGAGGATTTATTGTGAGATCTTTCGAGGAAGCAAGTGTATGGCAAATTCTTTTGATTAGATCAGTTTTTTTTATGATTGCTTTAATATTATTTCTATTAAGTACATACAAAAAAAATACAATAAAAATTATAAAAAATGCTGGCTACCCTGCTCTTATAGGAGGATTGGTAATGTCTTTAAGCTTTGTAGCTTATGTTTATTCAATGACTATTACTTCAGTAGCCAATGTAGTTTTTATAATAAGCACTCAAACGATGTTTCTTGCAATCTTTGGATATTTTTTTCTGAAAGAAAAAATATCTTTAATTTGTTTTATATCAATAGTTTTAGCTATGAGCGGAATTTTAATAATGGTAGGAGATTCTATTTCATCAGGATCACTTTTAGGGAATATAATCGCTTTAGCTATACCAATTAATTTTTCAATTTTAGTAATGATAATTAGAAAAAATAAAAATTTAGACATGGTTCCTGCAATATTTTATTCCGGAATTTTTAGTATTATTTATGGGTTGTTTTTATCTGAATCTTACGTTTTTTCTAATAAAGATATAATAATGGGTTTTTTTCTAGGTGTTCCACAGTTAGCTTTTGGTTTTATTTGTATCACTATTGGATCTAGAACCACCGCATCAACAACCGTTGGACTTTTGATGCTAACGGAAACACTCTTTGCTCCAGTTTGGGTATGGTTATTTTTAAACGAGATACCACCAATAAGTGTGTTAATCGGGGGTGCTATTATTATTTTGGCAATAGTTTTGAACAGTTTTGATAAAAATAAAGCTTTAACTAGTTAATTTTTTATTACAGAGTTATATGTGATAAAATAAATCATGCGTAAAGAATTATTTCAGCTTAGAAATCTAATACAAAGCGATGTAAAGGAGTACATTAATTTTTTACTGGATCCAGATGTAAATGTTTGGTTAGAGGATGAGGTTCAAAATATTAAAGATTTTTCAAACATTGAAAACTATTTAATGTATGGATGGTATAGACAAGCTATCGAACATGAAAAAAAATTTATTGGAGTAAGTGGTTTAGATTTGGTTAATAAAAAAAATAAAGTAGCTAGATTTTTTATTGTTATTGGAAAAAAAGATTTGTGGGGTAAGGGAATAGGTTCTGGTGTTATTAAATCAATTGTAAATTATGGTTTTAAAGAGTTACAATTAAGGAAAATAAACTCTGATTTTTTAACTCCAAATGAGGCAGTAAAAATAATTCATGAAAAAGCGGGTTTTCAGCATGAAGGGTTTTTAAGAAAAGACAGTTATAGAAATAATATTTGGATAGACAGGGAAATAGTTTCTATTTTCGCGGATGAGTTGAATCCTTAATTCAATAAAAGCTTCTAGCGCAATAATTTAAGGTCTTGTCTTTCTTCTCCTAAAGTGCGACATTTAGTAAGTAAATTTAAAACTTAGAGGCGTAAAATGGCTCAAATTTTTAATTTAAAGACAATCTTTGTATTGTTGATATCATTTCTAGTTTTTTCTTCAGCAGTTGCTGAAAAAAAAGAAAAAGTAGACGAATTTAAAGAACCTAAATCCATCTCAGCTTTAAACAAAAGAGCAGAGTCAATGTTTTTAAAGGGCAATTGGGTTGGAACATTAAAATACACAAACAAATATCTAAACAAATTTAAAGCTCCTTCTAAAGAAGAAAAAAAAGATTATAAAAATTACAAAGAAGCTCTGGTTTGGCAAGGTTGGTCAAAATTTGTTTTAAACGACTATGCTGGATCAACTGTGATATTTGAAAAAGTAAATAAACTCCAATCTGAAAAACCTGAGGATAATTTTAACGGGTATTTAGGATTAGCTTGGAATAGTATAAAATTAAATAACTTTGATAAGGGTAAAGATTTTGCAAATAAAGCTTTAGAAGTAGGTAAGAATGAGCACGATTGGGGTGCTTATGATGCACTTGCTTGGATTGCAATCAAAGAAAAAAAATACGACGATGCACTTGAATTTGTAAAAAAAGCTGATAAGGCCACGCTATCAAAGTGGTCGGTAAAATTAAAAGACTCTGCTATTACACAAGGATGGGTTTACGTATTTCAAAATGATTGGGAAAAAGCTGTTAAAGCTTTCAAAAGCGGTAATACGAGAGATAAGAAATGTTTTTATTGTAGAGATGGTTTAGCAAGATTCTATATCTCAGAAGCTAGTAAATCACTTGCTAAAAAAGATAAGAAAAAAGCAAAAGAATTCTACAAAAAGGCATTAAAAGAAGCAGTTACCGGCGCTAGAGCGATTAGACACAACAGTGGTTTAGTTACACTTGTAGATACAGCTTTATATGGATTGGGAGAAAAAGAAACAACAATTAAAACTTATGAAAGTTTAGCTAAAAAATGGAATACAGATCCTTTATATTTTGCGAAATTAGGCCACGCTCATCTTTATGCCAAAAATTATAAAAGTGCGGAAACAAATTTTAATAAAGCTTTAGCTAAACAACCTGGATATTATTTAGCTACGTCAGGTTTATCTGCAATAAAATTTACCAAGAGAGACATAGTCAAAGATGGTTGGAAACTTTACTATAAAGGAAAATACAAAGAACAACAAAAAGTGTGTGAAGGAAAAATTAAAGCAGCTGTAGAAGCTAAAAATCCAGCAGCACATGATTGCGTGGGCTGGAGTTTACTTGCACAACAAGAGTACAGTAAGTCAGCTACGGCATTTAAAGAAGCTTTAAAAATTGACCCGTACTTTTATTTTTCTTCAAGCGGACTTTCAACTGCACAAAGATATCAACTAGTCAATTACACTGAAGCTTGGGCTTTAATAAATGTTGGAAGTTTCGATAGAGCAGAAGAGAGATTAAAAAAAGCTGAAGCCAAAGTTGATGCAGATTTAAAATTTTTAATGAATGACGCAAGAGCCTGGATTAAATTTTACAAAAAAGATTATAGTAATGCAAAAAAAGACTTTGAAAATATAATTAAACAAAATGAAAAAGCTTATGGTTCCTATAAAGGACTAGCTTATATTGCTATGGAGAAAAAAGACTTTAATACTGCAGCAAATCAACTAACAAAATCTTTAAACTTAAACCCTTATCAACCATTAACTGATTATATTGCCCCTGTAAATAAAATGCAAAAATCTGGTCAATGGGAAAAATCTAAATATATTCTTGAACTAGGTCAAAGAATATATCCTTATTCAGCAGATATTCAGTTTTTATTAGCTAAAGCTTATAAAAATTTGAAAGATGTAACTACAGCTGAACAAAAATTAATTATTGCTGCTAATTTAGCTCCAGCTTATATTGACCCAGTAATTGATAAAATTGGTCTATCTCCTAAAAACTTAACTGGTGCATATTATTCTGTAGCTTGGAATAATTATTATAGGGGAAAATTTAAACAAGCTGATAAGAGATTTAAACAATATTTTACTAATGGTGGAAAATATTATGTTGCTCATAATGGAAATGGGTTAAATAAACTATATTTAAAAAAATATTCTGAGGCAGAGTCTGAATTTAAAAAGGCGCTCACAGTTAGAAAAACTACCAAAGGTTTAGAAAAGTTGGAATATTTAGATGCTGAAGCTTATTCAGGTTTGGGTTGGGCTATGTATAATCAAAAAAACTACCCTGAAGCTAAAAAATATTTTGAAACTGCTTTGAAAAAGTGGCCTGGTTACATAAAAGCAAACAGTGGTCTAAATACTTTACAATACAGAAAAAGAGATATCGTTAAAGACGGTTGGAAGACTTATTATGAAGCATTTAAGGAGAAAACAACTGAAGGTGCTAAAGCTAAATATGAAGCTGCCCTAAAATCATGTAGTTCTCAAATTTCGAAAGCAGAAGCATCTAATAATCCTGCTGCTCAAGATTGCGTTGGGTGGATGAATTTAGCACTTGATAATAGTGCAGCAGCAAAACAAGCTTTTGAAGCTGCTTTAAAAATAGATAAATCTTTTTGGTATTCAAGCAGTGGCCTTATTCAAGCCAAACGTTCTGGTTACACTTTATACAATAAAGCATTTTATTTAGCGAACAACAGCTTGTATATTAAGGATGATGTAAAGAGACAAGCCCAATTAGATAAGTCTCTTGAGCTATTCAAAAAATCTCGTGAAGAAATTAAGGAAGAAAACTGGAAATGGTTAGTCGATGATGGAGAGGCATGGGTTTCATACTATAAAAAAGACTACGAAAAAGCTAAAGAAGGATTTTCAACTGTAATCAAGAAACAACCAAAAGCTTATTTATCTCACAGAGGCCTTTCTTACGTGGCTGCTGCTGAAAAAAAATGGGATGAAGCAGGTAAAAGTTTATATAAATCATTATCTCTAGCCCCTTATCAAGGAGTAGGAATTTACACATTTATTACAAAAGAACTTATCGAAAATGAAAAATTTAAAAGCGCTAAGGATATCTTAGAATTTGGAGAAAAAATCTACCCTTATTCAGGCGATATTCAATTTTTATTAGCCAAAACTTATAAAGGAATGAAAGATAATGATAAGTCAGCAAAAAAAGCTACGATAGCAGCATCTTTAGCTCCAGCGTATATTGATCCGGTCTATGATGAGTTGCAAGTAGATCCTAAAAAATCTTTAGGGGCTTATTATAGTATGGGTTGGGGAACATATTTTGCAAAAAATAATAAGCAAGCATTAAAAAGATTTAATCAATATTTGGAGAATGGTGGAAAGTCTAAAAACGCTGAAAGAGGAAAAGCTTTTGCATTATTTAGGTTAGGCAAAGATGCCGAAGCTAAACCAATACTTGAATCATTAATTAAATTCGAGGATGAAAAAAAATTATTACCAATAACCGAAGTGGTACCAATACCTAACACAAAAAATCAGTGGACAGTTGTATACGACTCCAGATCTACACTAGGATGGTTGCACTTTAGAAATAAAGAATTTGATAAAGCTGCTAAATATTTTAACGAAACAATAGATAAGTACCCTTTCTTGATAGATGCGATTACTGGCATGGGTTATGTTAAGTTAGAGCAAAATGACAAGGCAGGAGCCAAGAAATATTTTCAAGATGCCTTGAAGCTTTCTCCATATTATCCAGACGCTAAGGCTGGACTAAAAAAAGCAAGTTAAAAGCCATTATGAATGCTAATAGTAAGTGGTCTTTAAAAAAAAACGTTTTTTTAGAGTTAGATCCCGATGGTAAAAGCGGTATGTTAATAGACACTACTTCATCTAATTACTGTTCGTGCAACAGAACAGCACTATTAATTCTCAAAAAATTAGAGAAAGGGAAAACAGATATTTCTAATTTGACCAAAGAAATTTTAAAAACACATGATATAAATAAAACAATAGCAAGGAAAGACATAAGTAATTTTTTAACAAAATTAAAAAATCTTAATTTAATAAATGAAAAACTTTAAAAAAGAATTACGAATAGCTATAACTGGTTTTGGAGGATTAGATAACTCAGAACCTGGTACTGCTGTTGCTAGAGCTATTAAGTTAGGCTGGGAAGGAAATATTTCTATAGATGCTTTAGGATATGATGCTTGGATGACTGGAGCTTTTTCCCCTGGATTGATTGACAATGTTCATATCATGCCTCCAATAGCAGAAGGGGAAAACGCATTTTATGAGAGGATAATTGAAATTAATAAAAAGAGAAAATTTCATGCGATAATACCTAGTTTAGAATTAGAAATACCAATTTTATCAAGGCTAAAAGAGAGATTGAAAAGTAAAGGCATCAAAGTTTTAGTTCCAGATATTGAACAATATAATTTAGCTTTAAAAACTTCTCTTCCATATTTTTGTTACAAAAATAAATTTCCAACTCCAAAAACAGTCCATGTTCCAAATATTTACGATGTTCCATATGTTGTTAATCAATTTACTTTTCCTTTAGTAGTAAAAGGTGTCATTGCTTCAGCAAAAAAAGTAAATAATTGGTCAGACGCCTTATATTACGCAAAAATATTCAATTCTAGATGGGGTGGTGGTGCCATTATTCAGGAAAAGATAGAGGGAGAAGAGTTCGATGTGTCAATGGTTGCAAGAGAAGACGGATCTTGTGCAAGTATTTTACCAATGAAAAAATTAGGCGTAAACCAAAGAGGCAAAGGAATTATTGGAACTCCAGTTAATGATCCAGATTTAATTCATCATGCTCAGAAAATATTAAAAAAGCTTCATTGGAAAGGACCTTTAGAATTAGAATTTATTAAATCCAACAATACGAATAAATATAATTTGATTGAAATAAATCCTCGTTTTCCTTCATGGATACTTCTCTCTCAATTTGCTGGAATTAATCAACCCTTAATAGTCCTAAAAGAAATTTTAAACCCAGGTTGCCCTATAAGAAACTTTACTAATTTAAAAAAATCTTTTGTCAGAAATATTGAAGAACTAACAGTCCCATTTGATCAAATAAAAACACTCACTACTTATAAAACTATTTCATTAGGTAAGAGATTTTTTGACAAAAAACATCATTTAAAAAAGAATTCAAAAGATAAAAATTTACCTTCAGTTGCTATAAGTGCGATTAATAGTTTTGATTACGTAATGCCTGGTTTAGGCATAGCAAAAGCTTTATCAGAAAGTGAAAGAATTGGAGATATGTACGGCTTTGCTTATGGACCTTATGATACTGGAGGAGTAAGAACAGATTTATTTAATAAGATTTTTTTATTTAGAGATATAAGTTCGAAAAAAATTTTATTAAAAAGAATTTCTGAAATTAATAGATCGCATAAAATCAACGTTCTTATCCCAAGTTTAGACTCAGAATTACAAAGTTGTATAGAAATTCAGAATGATTTAAAAAAAATAGGTATTGCTACTTTATTACCTTCTATTAATTCATTTAAAAAAACAAAACAAATCACAGGTATTAATGGACACAAAGGCAAAGTAAGAGAAGGCTTCACATTACCGAAAACAATTAGGTCTGACTCAATTGAAAGCTTACGATTAGTCGGTAACTCAATTGGCTATCCATTTGTTACTAAAGGTGTAATTAATAATTTTACTGGCAGCCCAACAATTGTTTATAATAAAAATCAAATTCCTTATATTTGGGAATTTTATGATAGTCATGGGTTCGAAAGTGTTATTTCAAAAAAATTTATTAAAGGTGAGGAGTTTTCAATTTCAGGAGTTTGTAATTTTAATCATGAATTGATAGCACAACTTTCTATTAAAAAATTATTACAATGCGAGCAAGGCAATACTTGGGCAGCAAGAAAAGTGTCTTTGCCAAAATTAGAATTAGAGGTAAAAAAAATTCTTAAAGAAATAAAATGGGTCGGGCCTATCGAGTTAGAATTTATAAGAGATAGTTTTGATGAAGAGTTTAAACTGATTGAAATTAATTGCAGATTCCCTGCATGGATAAGTTATGCAAAAGATGTAGGCCATAATCTACCATTAATTGCTGTAGATTTGGCTTTAGGCAGAAAAGCTGATAGCATTTACAGAAAGGAGGACTTAGTTTTTATAAGAAATTGTAATGAATTTTCTGCAGATAGAGTTAGATTTGGAAAATTTTTAAAATCAGAAATAATTGAAAATGAAAAAAGATAATTACGAAGCACCAAATATTGAATTAATTCAAATAAGTACTATAGGCAAGCACAGTATTTTGAATATGAACACTTCCTCAGTTTTTGAGGAAGTTGAAGATATTGAAAAGTTAATTGAAGCACACGGCTCACCGCTTTATCTTTTATCTGAAAAAAAATTAAGAGAAAAATATAGAGAATTTAAAAGAAATTTTACTCAGGATGGAATAAAAACTATAATTGGCTATTCTTATAAAACAAACTATCTTCCCGCAGTTTGTTCTATTTTAAAAGAAGAGGGAGCATATGCTGAAGTTGTATCAGACATGGAGTATAAATTAGCTAGATCTTTAGATGTACCTGGTGCAGAAATAATTTTTAATGGTTGTTACAAAACAAAATCAGAACTTAGTAAGGCAGTTAGTGAAGGAGCTTTAATCAATATTGATAATTTTGATGAATTAGACTTGTTAGATGAAGTTGCAAAAAATTTAGGAAAAAAAGCACGAGTGGGCATTAGAGTTAATTTTATAATGGGAAGCTCGTCGTGGACAAAATTTGGATTTAATTATGAAACAAAAGAAGCTGAAAGAGCTTTAAAAGAAATTTCAAAAAAGAAAAACCTTAAATTTGAGGCAATTCACAACCATTCAGGCACATTTAATGTCGACCCAAAAATATACTCAAAATCTACGAGGATTATAATTGAATTAGCAGAGTTTGCTAAAAAAATTGGGCTTAACACTAAAATAATTGATATTGGTGGCGGTTTTCCTTCATCTAATAAATTAAAACCTGAGTATGATATTCCGGGTGGAAGCAAATATAATGAGGAAACTTTAAAAAGTTTTGCCGATGAAGTTATGTATTATTTAAAAAAGGCGAAACATTTGTTCAATAATGGAACTCCAATATTAGTTTTAGAACCAGGAAGAGCTATAGTAGATGAATGCATGCAATTAATCTCAAAAATAGTTTCTAAAAAAAAAGATCCGAAAGGTGGTTATAATATTGTTGTAGACGCAGGGGTAAATGTTTTGCCAACTGCATATTGGTATAATTTTGAACCTAAAATAGCCAATAAAACTAATGGAATTAAAAAAAATGGAATTAATGGAGAAAGAAAAACCAATGGCAACGGATACAATGGTGGACCAGTAAAAATATACGGACCTCTGTGCATGCAGATTGACTCAATTAATGAGTCTGTAAATTTATCTTCAACAAATGTTGGTGATACGATAGTTTTTTCTAATGTTGGTGCATATAATTTAACCCAATCAATGCAATTTATTCAAACTAGGCCAGCTGTTATTTTGTTAGGGCCAAATGGTTCAGAAATTATTAGAAAAAAAGAAAGCTGGAGAGATATTTTTAGTTTAGATACTATTCCTAAAAGGCTTTCATCAAAGTCTAATGGTAAGCATTAAAGAATGGTTTGAAGCTACATTTAATGGAATAGCTCAAATTGCCTTTTCAAATAATCTTAAATCAGGCTATTTAGTTTTCTTTTCAATTTTATCTATTTCTCCATTTAGTGCTTTGGGCGCTCTAGCTGGGGTTACTATTAATAACATTATCTCATACAGATTTTACAAAGAAGATTTTTTATTAGAGTGGAAAAAAGGTTTTTTTGGATATAGCTCTGGAATTTTAGGTATTATTATAGGAT